>Ga0315322_10005081_pt1 | contig 10090 bp, 9 predicted proteins | sample M110021515metaG_FD_203461 | JGI IMG/M metagenome (GOLD analysis project Ga0315322, IMG submission 203461) | Ammonia-oxidizing marine archaeal communities from Monterey Bay, California, United States - M1 100m 21515 | ecosystem: Environmental > Aquatic > Marine > Intertidal zone | place: USA... | reverse complement strand
CCACTTGAGCCGGGTTGTCTTTGTTGGTTCGGTGAAGCCGGGTGAGCGCGCTCCAGTTGTAGGTCCGTGAGACATCGGTTCGCCACAGTTCATCGCCAAACACCGCGACCGGAAAGCCGCCATAGCCTGCTCGCTCGTTCCAATGAATCGCCGTGCCACCGTTGCGATTGACGCGGTGCATATCCTCACGGCCAGCGTTGCCGGTGTAGTCGACCACTAAGAAGCGCTCGCCATCGCAAGCGACTGAGGTTTGGTGGTGAAGGTTGGTCGCGATCTGTCCGGTACGGCCTGGCTCCCCCACGCGCATGAAGTCGATGCGGCGGGTGCCTTGATGCGCCATCGCAAGTTGATTGCCTGTGTGATCGTAGCAGATCCCTTGCGGGTGGAAGTTTGAGTGGGTTCCAGAGAACGAGCCTCCGGCGACGTCGTGCGTAGCCACCAAGCTGATGTTGCCCTCGCCAGGAGGATAACAGTCGCCGGCGCAGTCATCGTCTTCGACGTCGTTCCCGTCATCACAGGCTTCGTAGCCTGCCTGCCCCTCTGCGACGTCCTCGCGCACCACGCCGTCGCCGCAGACCGCAGCGACGCAGCCGTTTCGGCAGCCGTCGGTGTCGACCTCGTTGGCGTCATCGCAGGCTTCATAGCCTTCATCGCCTTCGCCTAGATCCTCACGGGTGATGCCGTCGCCGCATCGCGCAGCCAAGCATTCGGTGCAGGCGTCGTTGGGGTCCTCGTTGGCGTCATCGCAAGCCTCAAAGCCTTCGTCGCCCTCGGCGAGATCCACTCGAGTGATCCCATCACCGCAGCCGGCAGCGACGCAGCCGGCGGTGCACGCATCGGTGTCCTCGAGGTTGCCGTCGTCGCAAGCCTCGAAGCCCTCATTACCCGGATCGAGGTCACGGCGAGTGACCCCGTCACCGCAGGCGGCAATTTGGCATGTGTTGAGGCAGCCGTCGGCGTTTTCGATGTTGCCATCATCGCAGCCTTCACCGTCGTTCAGGCGCCCGTTTCCGCAGCCTAAAGAGACGCAGTCGTTTGAGCATTCATCGTCGTTTGAGTCGTTGCCGTCGTCGCATTCTTCATAGCCTGGGGCGGTCGGGTGCAAGTCGCGCCGGTGCACGCCATCGCCGCAGGTCGGCAGGAGGCAACCGTTTCGGCAGGCGTCATCGTCCTCGAGGTTTCCGTCGTCGCACGCTTCATAGCCTTCGACGCCCTGCTCAAGGTCGCGTCGCTGCGTTCCGTCACCGCATCGAGCCGCCTCGCAGGTGTTCAGGCAGGCGTCAAAGTTGTCCCGGTTGCCGTCATCGCAATCTTCTTGGCCTTCATAAACGCTGCCGTCACCGCAGCCCGCCGGCCGGCATCGGTTGGTGCAGGCGTCGTTGTCGCTGGTGTTTCCGTCGTCGCAGATCTCACCGCGTTCGGGCTGGATCACACCATCTCCGCAGCCCTGAACTAGGCAGCTGTTCGAGCAGTCATCGCTGTTGTCATCGTTTCCGTCGTCGCAGGCCTCGTAGCCTTCATCGTCAGCTTCGAGGTCGTTGCGTAGCAGCCCATCGCCGCAGCGCGCCACCGCACAGCTCGCTGTGCAGCTGTCGTTGTCCTCGGTGTTTCCATCATCACAAAGTTCGGCGCCGGTAATGCCTGCCGCTAAATCATTGCGAAGGACACCGTCTCCGCATCGAGCCGTGGTGCAGGCGTTGGTGCAGGCGTCGGTGTCGACGCCGTTGCCGTCGTCGCAGTCCTCGCCGGCGCTGAGCCTGAGGTCGCCGCAGCGCCCGTCGCTGACGCTGGGTGGACCGCTGCAAGCCGATGCGAGCAACAAAAGGCAAAAACTTGAGCGTAGGATCATCATTGGGCTCCCTTTGGGAGCGCTAATGTTGGACCAACTCGCCCATTCGCGCCAGCAACTCGCCTTGTGCTTTGGCTTGAGCCACTGCTTTGGCGTAGGGGACGTTGGAAAAACTGACCATTCCGTAGAGGCTTCGGTAGCCGGGTAGGTGGTTCTCCAAGTGGACCTCAAGGGCGCGCGCTTGCAAGAAGACGTCGTCGGCTGTGGCGCTGCTCATATCGGCAAAGTGATCCAGCGCGAGCTGACGAATCGCGTGACCATCTGCGACGCGCTGAGCGCTAAATGCACGCAGCGCAGCGCCCGAGTCACCCTCATGTTCACTCAGCAGCTCATCGAGCACCCGCGCCGATTCGAACGCTGCGTTCATACCCTGACCATAAAATGGAACGACCGCATGCGCCGAGTCGCCAAGCAGCACCACCTTGTCGCCGCGGTGGTATGGGCTGCAGCGAACCGTGCACAAAGCCGACGGGGGCCGGTCAAAGAAGTCTTGCGTGAGGTTCTCGATCAAAGGCGTCGCATCCGGGAATTCGCGCTCGAAGAACGCTTGCACATCGTCCGGTGTTTTGAGGTCCTCGTAGCAGGCGTTGCCGCTGCCGTCGCGGTCAAAGCGCATGAACAAAGTGACCGTAAAGCTGCCGTCAAAGTTCGGCAGAGCGATCAGCATGAAGTCGTGTCGAGGCCAAATATGGAGCGCCTCGGCCTCCATCTGGAAGCCACCGTTTGCGTCCGGCGGGATGCATAACTCGGAGTAGCCATGGCTGATGTAATGCTGCTCGTAGTTGAACCGAGCGCTGCGCTGCATTTTACCGCGCACGGACGAGAAGACGCCGTCCGCGCCGATGGTCAATGCCGACGCTTCGTGGTGGGGCCCGTGATCGTTTTCGAAGGTCAAGGTGCCGGTCTCAAGATCGACGTCAAGGCAGCGTTCGCCAAAATGAGCCACGGCGCCGGCTTCTTCAGCTGCACCGAGCAAGCGCTCGTTGAGCAACCGGCGAGACACCGAGTGGATCGCCTGACCTTCTTGACCGTAGGCTTGATAGGACGTGGTGCCGTCTTGTGCGTGGATCAAACGACCCGGCATGGCGACCGCTTCGGCGAGCACGGTGTCGCGCATCCCCACACGATCAAGGGCGGTGAGGCCACGCATCGAGATCGCTAAGTTGATCGATCGACCGGCCGAGATGTTCGCTTTGCGAAGGTCCGGTCGCCGGTCCCAGAGATTAACCCGGTGACCGCGCTGCGCTTGATACAAAGCCATCAACGAGCCTGCTAAGCCGGCTCCGACGATTTGAACGGGATTAGGCACCTCGAGTCTCCTGTAGAATTTCAGTGAATCGCACCAACTCTTCAAATCGATTGTAGAACGGCGCGACCGCTAACCGTACACAGTCGGGCTCACGAAAGTCGCACACCACGCCCGCTTGAGTCAGCGCTTCATGCAAGACCTTAGCCTCAGCGCCGAAGCGAAGGCTTAGCTGTCCGCCTCGGTGATCGGCTTGACGCGGCGTGATGACTTGAGGTCCGCCCCCAGGTAGCTCGTCGAGCAGGGTCATCAAGAACTCGGTTTGAGCGAGCGATTTGGTCCGCAGCGCCTTCATCGTCGCTCGATCGAACTGATCCAACGACACACGATACGGCGCCATCAACATGACGGGCGCATTGGAGAGCTGCCAGGCGCCAGCTCCGGGTTGAGGAGCGAACTCATCGGGCATGGTAAAGCGCTCGCCAGGGTCAACGCCCCACCACCCGCAAAATCTCGGTAAATCAGCGGACCCTGCGTCGTGGCGATCGTGCACAAAGAGACCCGAGACCCCACCGGGTCCGCTGTTCATGTATTTGTAGCTGCACCATGCGGCGAAATCGACGCCCCAATCGTGTAGAGCCAATTCTAGGTTTCCAGCGGCGTGCGCTAGGTCAAAACCGACGGTGCAGCCTGCTGCATGACCAAGCCGCGTGATCTCTTTCATCTCAAAAGCTTGCCCGGTGTAATAGTTCACACCACCAAACAGGATCAACGCGATCTCATCACCTTGGGTCGCAATCAATTCCTCGATGTCTTCAAGGCGAAGACAGTCCTCGCCAGCCCGGGGTTGCATCTCGATCACGGCTTCTTTGGGATCAAAGCCATGAAAGCGCGTCTGGCTCGCCACGGCGTAACGATCGGAAGGAAAGGCCGACCCCTCGATGAGGATTTTGTAGCGTGTGCTCGTCGGGCGATAGAAACTGACCATCAAGAGGTGCAAGTTGGTGGTCAAGCTGTTCATCAGCGCAATCTCGCTGGGCTTGCCTCCGACGACTCTTGCCGCCGGCGCCAGCAGCGGCTCGTGGTAGCTATACCAAGGGTTCTTGCCCTTGAAGTGCCCTTCTACGCCGAGCTGTTCCCAGTCCAAAAGCTCTTGCTCAATCGCTGCTCGGACCCCTTTGGGTTGCAGCCCTAACGAGTTGCCGCACAGATAAACGACCTCGTTGCCGTCATCATGTTTGGGGACATGAAACTCGTCGCGAAACGACCGCAGAGGATCGTTGGCGTCGAGCTCGCGTGCTTGTTCCAACCGCGGGTTCACTTAGTTCTCCAGTGCAGGCAGGATCATCGGACGACAGGGGACTGCGTCGGTTAGCAGGTGGGGGACTTGAAGGTTCAATAAGTACAGGCCGTCAAGCGCATGGTTTGGAATATAGGCCATTTCGGTGAGCGTTGCGTGGTCGCCAAGTGCACCCCAGAAGCGGTGGTGGTTGGGTAGCTCGCCGCCGTCATCATGGCGATCAATACTCGGCAAATCGACGAGCAGATGGTCGAGTCCGTGGGCTGTCAGCCAGTCGATCGCCTCGAAGGTGAAGTAGGGCGCCCAGCGCTCATCGTGATTGGCCAGTTTTTTGGCCTCATGGTTGGGCAAGCTTCTAATGATCAAGGCTTCGGGTTGAGCTTCATCACCGGCGGCTTCGATGAGTGCGCGGCGAGACACCACGCGATCGCCGGGCTCAGCAAAGCTCGAATACGTCTCTCCACTTTGGTCAAAGGTCGTGATCTCAACGCTGATCACTCGTGCCGGCATCAGCGGTTGTTGAATGACCTGGGCTGGAGCGGGGCCATCGCTGCGCAGATGCTGCAAGCTCTCGGTGTGGGTCCCGTTACCGTGGGGGCAAAGAATTAGGCGGCGGCAATTGCAGCCACCTCCTTGGTCCGTATCGCCGACAAATCCGCCCTCGATGACCGGCTCTTGCTCCGCTCTGGGTAAGCCAAAGAACGTGGGTTGCTCGCCGCTAAAGTCGACCGGAAAACTCAGATCGACCGCGACTCGAGCATCTGCCCAGAAGCGACGGTTGTTCCATTCAAACGCGATGCGCATCAGCTTTTCCCGCTCAGCCCTTGCGTATGGGCGAGACTCGCTGCCGTCTCGAAATCACTGCGTTTACGTCCTAGAAACTCGAGCGCAGTGCCCGAGAGCATGCGCTCCTTTTCAAGGGTCGAGAACGCTGAGCTCTCGATCAGTTGACCGGGCTGCAGCTCGCCGAGCGGGAAGGGGTAGTCGGTCCCCAAAGCGATCCGCTCAACGCCCATTTTCTCCACGATAAAGCGAAGCGCTCCGGGGTCGTGCACCAGCGAGTCAATGTAGATCGAATTGAGCAGCTGGCTCGGTGGCGTTTGGGTGCGCGTCTGACAAAGGTCGGGGCGCACGTCAAAACCATGGTCGATGCGCCCGATGGTTGCCGGAAAGCTGCCGCCGCCGTGCGCAAAACAGATGCGGAGCTTGGGGTAGCGCTCAAGAACACCGCCCATAGCGAGCGAGCAAATTGCGAGGCTTGTCTCAGCGGGCATGCTGACCAACCAAGGCAGCCAATGCCGAGGCATACGGCCCTGACCCATCATATCCCATGGGTGAATAAAGATCGCTGCCCCGAGCTCTTCTGCGGCAGCCCAGAACGGTTCGAGCGCCTCCTCGTCGAGGTTCCAGTCGTTGATGTGGGTGCCGATCTCGACGCCGTCTAAGCCGATCGCCATGCAGCGTTCCAGCTCACGCACGGCGAGCTCGGGTGCCTGCATCGGTAAGGTCCCCAAACCGATAAAGCGCTTCGGATAACGAGCGACCACCGAGACCAGGTGATCGTTGAGCATGCGCGACAGATCGAGGGTGTCTTCAGGCCGAGCCCAGTAGGAAAACATCACCGGAACCGTTGAGAGCACCTGAACGTCGACTCGGTGATGGTCGCAATCGCTCACGCGACGGTCCGGGTTCCAGCAGTCATCCTCGATCTCCCGAAAGAACTTCTCAGCGCGCATCATGCGAGCGCAGCAGGGCTTGTGGTGTTCTAAGCGAATCCACTCACCGTAGCCGTAGCGCTTGTGCAGGTCCGGCCAGGTTTCGGGCAGAATGTGGGTGTGAAGATCGATTTTCATGCGGGAATCTGATGCAAGTCACCGCATTTTGTGCAGCGATGTAGGCCGCTCGTCGCATAGAAATTTTGGATTGCGGGGACGAGGTCTTTGGCGATGTCTTGCAACGAAAAGCGCGCCTCATGAAGCTGATGGTTGCAGCTTTCACAATACCATTGAAGCGCATCGATTTCGTCTGTTTTGCGTTTGCGCTCGATGACCAGACCCACGGTTCCAGCGGGGCGCCTCGGCGAGTGCGGAATGTTTGGCGGCAGCAGCAGGATCTCGCCCTCTTTGATGGTCACATCACGAAATTCGCCGTCTTCGATCGTTTTGAGCGTGATGTCGCCCTCGAGTTGGTAAAAGAACTCCTCGCCCGCATTGACGTGATAGTCGGTGCGGGTGTTGGGCCCACCGATGACCATCACGATGAAGTCTGAGTTTGGATAGACTTCGCAGTTCCCGACCGGAGGCTTAAGCTGGTCACGGTGCTCGTTGATCCATCCCATGAAGTTAATCGACGATAGACTCATAGCTTCCTCCTATTCGGTCACCGAGAAGTGAACATCGGGCAACCCCTCAACCTGAACACGGACGTGGTCACCCGCCGCGACGTGAACCGCCGCAGTGGCGGCTCCAGCTAACACGGTTTGACCCGCCACAAGACCTTCGTTGCGCGCCTCGAGCATCGCTGCCAGTCGAGCCAGCGATTTTGCCGGGTGGTCAAGGATCGCGCTGCTCGACCCGGAGCGCTGTTCTCGTCCGCCCACGTCCATCGTGATGGTGAGATCGCCTAGGTCCAAATCGCCAAGGGGTACGCCTTCGCTCAAAACGTAGCGACATGCTGAGGTGTTGTCCGCAATCACGTCGATCAGGGTGAACTTGAAGTCTGTGTAGCGCGAGTCGATCACTTCGATCGCCGAATGCACGCTCGCCACGGCCGCTAAGGCCTCCTCTGGCGTCGGCTGGCCTGACAGATCAGAGCCCATGGTAAAGGCGATTTCAGGCTCAACGCGAGGGTGAACCAGACCGGTTAAACTCAAGACGCCGCCTACCGGGAGGATCATGGTGTCGGTCAGGTGACCATAAATCGGATCATGAACACCCATCTGTTGCATCTTGGCAAAGCTGGTGAGCCCCATCTTCATACCGACCAAGCGCTCTTTTCGCTCGAACCTTCGAGCCATGCTGTGACGCTGAACCGTGTACGCAGTCTGAAGATCCAAATCAGGATGACTCGCAGTGAGCATGGTCAGTGTCTTGCCGCTCGCCGCCGCCAGATCGACCTGCTCCGCTAAATGTTCGATTTGCGTCGTGTTCATTCGAGTCTCCTCAACGCACCTTGGACAGTGCGCAAACACTTGTCGAGTCGATGCTGCTCGATAGGGGTTGTGGATCGATTCTGGTCTCAAACTGGTAAACTGATCCAAATCAAGGCAAAATACATTTCGTCATTAGAGGGGATCCCCATGCGTCAACTTGCTCTAGCCTCGTGTTTTGTCCTTTTCGCCTGCGGCGGAGAAGCCGTCGATGATGGCGGTGGAGGTGCTGGAACTGCTGACGCGGGAAACGTAACCCCTGACGCTGGACAGGTGATTGCGGATACCGGCGCTGAGCCGTCCGACTCAGGCATGACCCCTACTGAAGATGCAGGCTCTGAGCCTGCTGATGCGGGCGAGACGACGCCAGACGATGCTGGCGCACCTCCTCCTCCCCCTCGTGACTCGGGTCCGACGCCTGGACGCCCTGACGCTGGTCAAGGCGGCGGCGGCGGTGGTGGCTCCTGCATCGATGCCATGCAATGTGCGCTGAACTGCGCCAATGATGCGGAGTGCATAGCCGGTTGCTTAGCCGCCGTGGCTCCGGAGCATCGCCAGGTCACTCAAGCCATGCTCGAGTGTGGACAGCGCAACAACTGCGTCGATCCGAATTGCTTGATGCAGCGGTGTCAGGAAGAGGCTCAAGCCTGCGGGCGCGCCGGCGGCGGCGGTGGTGGAGGAAACCCACCTGGTGGGGCTGACGGTGGTCGTCCTCCGAATCCAGGCGACATGGATGGTGGCGGTGGTCCGCCGAATCCCGGCGGCAACGGAACCGACAGCTGCGCTGACTTCTTGCAATGCGCCATGGCCTGTCCGCCGAACGATCAGCAATGTGGTGGCGGCTGCACTCGCAATGTCCGCGCCCAGAGCACAGAGCTCATGAACGCCGTGATGATGTGCATGATGCGCGCTGGCTGCCGTGACTTCAACTGCGGTCGGACCTCATGCCCGAACCAGTTCCAAGCGTGCATGGCGGATCGCTAAAGCCCTAGCGGCGAAAAGCGGAAGGATGTTCCTTTAGGGTGCGTGACGGGTTGCCGACCATCGCAACCGCGGCGAGCGGGTTGTCGGTGGGGCAGATGTCGCTCTCCTTTTTGGGGCAAGACCCACAGAGCATCGGCAGACCATCAGGACCGCGGACGGTCTCTCCGCCGCAGGTTCCCTTGAGGGTTCGCTCGGACAAAATGATGCCGATGCTCATGCCGGCCATGATCAGCGCGAACAGAACTAGAGCAGCTAAAATCGTTGCCATGACCGCTCTCCTCTTGGGGTTGAGCTAACACGAGTTAGTCGCCAACGCTATGATGCTCTTGGCGGGAGTGGCCAAAGGGTCCGGTTTTGGGTAAGCGAAAGCCCAGTACGAGGGGGACGCTGATGGTCAACGAAAACGTGGTGGCGACTTGGTGCTTAGAGCAGGGATGCGTCGACGCTGAGGTGACCTGTTTGGGGAGCCAGGCGAGCGGTAGGACCTACTATCGGGCCCGCTTTGGCGGCGAGAGCCGTGTCATTATGCACACCCCGCTCGAAGATAAGCCCGCCGAGATCGGCGGAGATACTGGCGGCGATGAGCTCCCGTTTCGTCGCGTGCGCAGCTGGCTTGAAGCGCAAGATATTCCGGTCCCGATAGAGTATGTTTGGGATCCCCAAGCGCGCCTGTTGATGATCGAAGATCTAGGCGATGAGACGCTCGAAGATGCGCTCGCTCATCGCACCCAAGCCGATATCTACGGCGAGGCGGTCGACCTATTAGCCCGCTTGCACGAGCGCACTAAAGACGCTGGGCCTGATGACCTGCCCGGTCTCGCCAAGCGGTTTGATGCCGAGTTCTTGCGCTGGGAGTTGGACCATTTTCGTGAGTACCTGATCGACGCAAGGCAGGGGCCCATGCCCGCAGATCAAAGGGTTGAACTCGACCCCATTTTGCAGCGACTTGCTGAGGAGGTCGCCGCCATCCCGGTTGGCTTTGTGCACCGGGATTACCAGAGCCGGAATTTGATGGCGGCGCCGCGCGGGTTGGTCGTGATCGATTTCCAGGATGCGCTGCGCGGTCCGTTTTTGTACGATTTAGTGGCGCTGTTACGCGACTCCTATGTCGAGGTGCCTGAGCCCTTACTTAGCGAGCTTCTTGAGCGTTATCGGAGCCAGCGGTCGGGCATGCCCGATGCGGACACATTTAGGCGTTGGTTTGATCTTCAATCGCTGCAACGCAAGCTCAAGGACTCCGGTCGGTTTGTCTACATCGACCAGGTGCGAAAGAACCCGAGTTTTCTCGAGCATATCCCTTTGAGTTTGACCTACGTTGACGAAGCCTTTGATCGCCTGCCTGAGTATGCTGATTTGCGCCGTTTGGTGGCACCTTTAGTCCCTGAATTAAGGTCTATGTAATATGGATGTGATGATCCTAGCCGCCGGTTTTGGTTCACGTTTAGAGCCGCTGACGAAACGTCTGCCCAAGCCCTTGGTTGCGTGCGCAGGTCGTCGGTTGATCGACTGGAGCTTTGATCTGGTCGACCAGGCTGGGGCTGACCGTGTCGTGATCAACGCTCA
>Ga0315322_10005077_pt1 | contig 10096 bp, 6 predicted proteins | sample M110021515metaG_FD_203461 | JGI IMG/M metagenome (GOLD analysis project Ga0315322, IMG submission 203461) | Ammonia-oxidizing marine archaeal communities from Monterey Bay, California, United States - M1 100m 21515 | ecosystem: Environmental > Aquatic > Marine > Intertidal zone | place: USA... | reverse complement strand
TACCGAAGGGATTAAATCGCTGCTTTCCAAAACAATAACTAGCAAAAAGGGACTACAAAAAAAGTTAAACGATGTAGAATCTAACTTCTATAATCTACCTGAAAAAGAACTACAGTATAGCCGATTGGATAGAATTTTTTCAATTAATGATAAATACTACACGCTATTACTTGAAAAACAGACAGAATATGCATTGACAAGAGTCGGTATAACCTCGAACACAAGTGTTTTAAGACCCCCTAAAATTCCAAATTACAAAAAAAGTCCAAGTAGCAAATTTGTATTGATATTGGCCATTTTAGCAAGTATTGTTATTTCTGCTCTAATAACTATTGTAAGATACCTTTCTCACAACGAGATTACATCTTTAAATGAAATTAGTAAGATTTCTAATGCCTCGGTTTCCATACTTGGTTTAGTACCAATCTACAAAAACAAAATTCCCGTTTCACAGCTAATTATCGATGAAAATCCAAAATCAATGATTGCGGAGTCTTTTCGCTCCATACGAACTAATCTGGAGTTCATTTCTAAAGATACCGAAACCAAACTAATTGCAATTACCTCTACGGTTTCTGGCGAAGGAAAAACGTTTGTTACTATAAATCTTGGAGGAATCATCGCGTTTTCAGATAAAAAAGTAATTATTCTGGATTTAGATATGAGAAAGCCAAAAATTCATTTGGGATTTGGAATTGAAAATGACAGAGGGATGAGCACCTTGCTAATCGGGAAAGATACCGTTTCTAATTGTATCAAAAAATCTCAATTGACTGGCTTAGATTTTATTACAGCCGGCCCCATACCCCCGAACCCTTCAGAGCTAATCATTAATGGAGAATTTGATAAGATTATCACTGAATTGAAGCAATCTTACGATATTATTATCGTAGATAATCCACCGGTTGGACTTGTAACTGACGGAATTAGCATTATTAGGAAAGCAGATATTCCAATTTATATATTTAGGGCTAACTATTCTAAAAAAAACTACGTCCAAAACTTAGATCGGTTGATGAACGAAAATAAAATTTATAAACTTTCAGCCATCTTAAACGGGGTCGATACCAATAGAAATAAATATGGCTACAATTATGGTTACGGTTACGGTTATGGTTATGGATATGGTCAGCAATACGGGAACTACTATGACGAATCTCAATCCAAAAAGACGAGTTGGCGAAAAAAGATCTTTAAGAAAAAATGAATATTCGGAAGACTAAAATAGAAGGACTACTTATTTTTGAGCCAACGGTTTTCAAAGATAATCGTGGAGAATTTTCTGTTCCATTTCAAGAAGAAATTTTCAAGCATAACGTTAGTAATAAAGTACAATTTGTTCAGGATAATGAATCTGTTTCTAGAAAGGGAGTTATTAGAGGTTTACATTTTCAAAATCCACCTTATGATCAAGGCAAACTAGTGCGTGTTGTGAATGGCAGCGCATTCGATGTTGCAGTAGATATAAGAAAGAACTCATCGACCTATGGCGAGCATGTTTCTTTACAACTAAGTGCAGAAAACAAACTTATTTTTTGGATACCACCTGGATTTGCTCATGGCTTTTTAGCACAGGAAGAAAACACGATTTTTTCCTATAAATGTACAAGCTTCTACAATTCAGAATCAGAAGGCAATCTGTTATGGAACGATCCTGATTTAAATATTGATTGGCCAATCAGTGCACCTTTATTATCACCTAAAGACTCTAATGCAGCAAGATTTAGTACATTTGCAAGTCAGTTTTAGTTCATGTACGACGCAAAATATTTGTTTTTTATCTATACTGTATTTTTATCAGTCATGATAATTTTTTCCTTGGTCTTCAACACCATTTTATTAAAGTTCGCGACGAACCTTGGAATTCGTGATCAAGATCAAACTACAATTAGATGGAGTAACGTAGTAAAACCAGCTCTTGGTGGAATTTCTTTCTATTTGGGGTTCTTGATTGCTGCGACATGCTACGGAATATTTTTTGACCAAGAAAATATTTTTAAAAATAGCTCAGCACTGGGTTTAATAGGGGCTACTGCACTGGCATTCATTATGGGCTTAGCTGATGATGCGTACAATACCAAACCATTACTTAAGTTTTTCACACAAACGATGTGCGGATGCATTCTAATCTTATCTGGAAATTACATTCAGATGTTTGATGCAGAATGGCTGAATTACCTGTTCACAATATTGTGGGTAATTGGGATGATGAACTCTATAAATATGCTTGATAATATGGACTCTATTACAAGCATTGTTTCTATTTTTATCATTGTCACGTGTATTGTTATTTTGATGCTTAACGAAGGATTCACTGACCACAACTTCATGCTCATGCTCGGTGTTCTTGGAAGTTTAATCGGTTTCATTTTTCATAATTGGAATCCATCCAAAATGTTTATGGGTGATACCGGGAGTCAGTTCCTAGGCATTTTCCTTGCTGCAATAAGTATCAGATACTTGTGGAATCATCAAACTGCGAATCCATTAATTGAAACATATTCTGCTCAACAAATTTGTTTGGTTTTGGCTACTTTTATTATTCCTGTTAGCGATACTACTGTGGTAGTTATCAATAGACTTCTAAAAAAGAAATCACCTTTTATCGGCGGTAAAGACCACACTACCCATCATATGTCTTATCTCGGTTTGTCAGACAGTCAAGTCGGATTTGTTTTCATTGGAATCTCTTTGGTCTCATTACTTTTAATCGTCGCAGCAGTTAAGTTCATAGAAATTTGGTACTTCTACCATACCATTCTGTATTTGGGATATTGTCTTCTTGTTTTCCTTACACTTTTTGTTGTGACCAAGGTCACAAAAAATTCAATTCATGACGCTTAGCAGAAGGTTATTTATTTTAATTAGCATATTCGGTCTTTGTGCTGTTTTTATTATTCTTCTTAGTACAACACAGGATGTGATTGATGAGCATTCTCAGACTAAGGGCAATGCAACGATTAATAATGATACGACAATAAATTATCGAGAATTTGTTCGAAATCAATACCAGGTTTACGCCATCCAGATGCCCGCATCAATGACCTTTGCCGGAGAGACCATACCTATCTCCAATCTAGATATTAAAGAGCGCTTGGACAGAGAGTTTCATATTAACACTTATTGGCATTCACAAACATTCTTGTTTCATAAACGATCCTATCGGTGGTTCCCTATTATTGAACGTATTCTGCAGGAAGAAGGTGTGCCGGATGACTTCAAGTATTTATGCTTAATAGAAAGTGGGTTAGCTAACGTGACTTCCCCTTCTGGTGCTGCAGGTTTTTGGCAATTCATGAAAAAGACTGCCATTGATTACCAATTAGAAGTCAATGAGTTTATCGATGAACGTTTCCATCTTGAAAAAGCAACTAAAGCTGCCTGCGAGTATTTAAAAAAAGCAAAAATTCAATTCAAATCTTGGACCTTGGCTGCAGCTTCCTACAATATGGGAAAAACCGGATTAAACAATCGACTAAGAGACCAGAAAGTTGCCAGCTATTATGACCTACACCTTAATAGCGAAACTTCCAGATACGTTATGAGAATAATTGCCGCCAAATACATTCTATCTGAATCTGAATTCTACGGCTTTAAGTTGAGAGATAAAGACGTTTACAGACCCTATCTAGTTAAGAAAAAAATGATTAGCAAAAGTGTTCCAGATTTGTACGATTTTGCTCTGAAAAATAACACCACTTATCGCATATTAAAAGTTCTTAACCCCTGGATTTTAGGCAGTAGTCTACCCATTACTGAAGCTAAAAATTACGAAGTAATATTACCTAAAAACAATGGGCTATTGAATGAGGAAAATCAAGATTTCAAGCATGACTGAGGAAGTTACAACTGAGGATAAAATAGAAGTTTTTGGTGCGAGGGCACATAATCTTAAAAATATTGATGTTGTAATACCCAGAAACAAACTTGTAGTAATCACAGGCCTTAGCGGCAGCGGTAAGTCCTCGCTCGCCTTCGACACGATTTATGCTGAAGGGCAACGTCGTTATCTCGAAACGTTTTCTTCTTACATAAGACAGTTTTTAGGAGGATTGGAACGACCTGAAGTTGATAAAATCACTGGCTTAAGTCCTGTAATCGCAATAGAACAAAAAACAGTAAGTAAAAATCCCAGGTCGACCGTTGGAACAATCACAGAGTTATACGATTTTTTAAGATTGCTTTATTCTAGAGTAGCGACAGCTTACTCTTACGAAACGGGGAAACCAATGATTCGGTATTCGCAAAAACAAATTGTCAATCTTATTCTTAGAGACCTTGAAAACAAAAAGATAATTGTTCTTGCGCCACTAGTTTCAGGAAGGAAAGGTCATTACAGAGAATTATTTGAAACCTATCGAAAACAAGGTTTCTTAAGAGCACGGGTAGATGGAGAAATAATAGACATTAAACCAGAAATGAGGTTGGATCGATACAAGATACATGACATAGAACTTGTAATAGATCGAATTAAAGCGAACAAAGAAAGTATAAAAAGGCTCAGAGAAAGTGTCGAGCAAGCCCTTAAAATTGGTAAGGGAATGTTGCTAATTGTTGATCATGAGACTAATGAATCCAGGCATTTCAGCAAATTTCTAATGTGCCCAAAATCAGGCATTTCTTATCGTGAACCTGAACCCAATTTATTTTCATTCAATTCTCCTTATGGTGCATGTAATAATTGCAGTGGGTTAGGTAAAGTGTCAGAAATTGATATCAAAAAAATAATACCTGATTTTAAAAAATCCATGAAAAGTGGTGCCTTCGCACCATTAGGTAGAACAGGTCATACATGGATAAAAAAGCAAATTGAAGCCTTAATTATTAGCCATGGATATACCTCATCTACGGAGTTCGCCTCTTTTGAGGATGAGTTAATAAATAAACTACTTTATGGTTCCAATGAGTACCTCAAAATAATAGGTAATAATGGGATTAATGAAGTTGCCAGCTCTTATGAAGGTTTGGTTAATTATTTAGTTCGAAGATCAGCTAAAAATGAATCCAGGTCGAGTAAAAAATGGGCTGAATCATTCATGAATAAAATTGATTGCCCAGAATGCCACTCTTCTAGATTGAAGAAAGAAAGCCTGTACTTTAAAATAGGCGATAAAAACATTTCAGATTTGGCGTCTATGGACTTGTCAAATTTGCAAGATTGGCTCAATGATATCGAAAAACACCTGAACGAAAAAAATGCCCTTATTGGAGAGGGCATCATTAAAGAATTAAAAACACGTTTAAATTTTCTGCTAGATGTTGGCTTAGATTATTTGTCCTTGAACAGGTCCTCAAGAAGTTTGTCGGGAGGAGAAGCTCAACGAATCCGTTTAGCTACCCAAATTGGATCAGAATTAACAGGTGTGTTATACATCCTGGACGAACCAAGCATTGGGTTACACCAAAGAGATAACAGAAGGCTTATTGACTCCTTAATCAAACTTAAAAAAGGGGGCAATTCCGTAATTGTTGTAGAACACGATAAAGAAATTATGGAAAGTGCAGATTGGATCATTGATATTGGTCCAGGAGCCGGTGTAAACGGTGGAGAAATAATTACTTCTGCGCCTTACAAAAGCTTAGCTAAATCCGCTTCTATAACTGCAAAATATTTAAACAACAAGTTGCGCATAGAACTTCCGAAAAAGCGAAGAACTGGATCCGGTGAATCACTACTGTTATCTGGTGCAAACGGGAATAATTTACGAGATGTTAATTTAGAAATTCCTTTACAAAAGCTGGTTTGTATTACTGGCGTATCGGGGTCTGGAAAGTCGACCTTAATTAATCAGACATTGCACCCTATACTAAGTAGACATTTTTTCAAAAGCATCAAACCGCCAATGCCATACAACTCCATCAAAGGAATTGAACACATTGACAAAGTCATTGAAATCGACCAAAGTCCTATTGGTAGAACTCCTCGATCCAATCCAGCAACATACACCAGTGTTTTTACAGACATCAGAGATTTATTCACATCACTTCCTGAAGCAAAAATACGAGGTTACAAACCTGGACGATTTTCATTCAATGTTAAAGGTGGACGCTGCGAAACATGCAAAGGAGCTGGTTTAAGAACCATTGAGATGAATTTTCTTCCTGACGTATTTGTGCACTGTGAAACTTGCCATGGAAAAAGGTACAACAGGGAAACATTGGAAGTCAGGTACAAGGGTCAATCGATTAATGATGTACTTAACATGACCATTGAAAAGGCTACAACTTTTTTTGAACACATTCCATACATTAATCAAAAATTAAAGACCCTGAAATCGGTAGGTTTAGGATACGTTCAACTTGGCCAGCCAAGTACAACTTTATCTGGTGGAGAAGCACAACGTGTGAAGTTAGCTACTGAATTGGCAAAAAAAGAAACGGGAAATACCCTATACATATTAGACGAGCCAACGACAGGATTACATTTTGAAGATATCAAGCAACTACTAAATGTTTTAAATCAGTTAGTAGACAATGGCAATACGGTTGTTATTATTGAGCACAATATGGATATTATAAAAATGTCTGATTTTATTATAGATTTGGGTCTAGGAGGAGGAAGAAATGGTGGAGAAATTATAGCTTCGGGAACACCGGAAGAATTAGTGCTTTCCGAAAAGAGTTATACAGCACAATACCTAAAGCCTGAGCTACTCACCCGTTAAAAAACTTTAAAAAACATTTAAATGGCAAAGAAACCGATTGATAACGATTCGAAAAATTCCAATTTCAAACACAAAGATTGGAATGAAATAAAAACAAATGATAGTTGGGCGGTTTTTAAAATCATGTCCGAATTTGTTGAAGGATATGAACGACTTTCAAAAATTGGCCCTTGTGTGTCTATTTTTGGCTCCGCCAGAACAAAGCCAAGCAATCCTTATTATAAAACCGCTGAAGAACTTGCTTTTCAACTTACGCAAAATGGTTATGGCGTTATTACAGGTGGGGGCCCAGGCGTAATGGAAGCTGGAAACAAAGGAGCTCAGCGTGGCGGTGGAGTTTCTGTAGGTTTAAACATTGATTTGCCTTTTGAACAAGAAGCAAATCCATACATTGACAATGACAAACTACTTAACTTTCAATATTTCTTTCCTAGAAAAGTAATGTTTGTAAAGTATGCTCAGGGATTCGTAGTACTGCCCGGCGGGTTTGGAACACTGGATGAACTATTTGAAGCAATTACATTGATACAGACTAAGAAAATTGGCAAATTTCCGATTATTTTAATGAGTCATGAATATTGGGATGGACTGCTGTCATGGATAAAACAAGTAATGCTTGCAAAAGAAGCAAACATTAGTAAAAAAGACCTGGACCTCATTCAGGTAGTTGATACACCGACCGAAGCAGTAGCAGAAATAAACAAATTTTACAAGAAATTTATGCACAAGCCAAATTTCTAATTATACCCACCAATCATTTAGAATTGAATTATTATCTTGCCTTAATTATTAAACTCGCCATAACATATAATTTACAACTACCACAACTAAACACAAATGGCTACATATCTCAAGCACCTAATTTGGATACTACTTCTTTGCTCTCAATTTGAAGGCATTGCGCAATATAATGACGAAGATTACTCAGGGAGTTCTGATTTACTTTCAGTTGGTGTGAATGCTGGAGTTGCTACTTTTTTTGGTGATCTTTCAAAAGAAGCAGACCTTTCAAAGTATACTAATATCAAAACTGGTTTTGGAATAAATATTGAACGCAGGTTCGGTTCGTTTTTAGGTCTTCAATTAAATAGCCTTTTTGGCAAACTGGCATACAATGAAATCTCGAGAGATGTAAACTACAATAGAAATTTTGAGTCTACTATTTTTTCGTTGTCTGCCAATGCTATTTTCAATCTTGACAATGATTTTATTATTAAACGAAAATCTCCGTTTGCACCTTTTATCGGAGTCGGTGTTGGATTTACCAAATTCGATTCATTTGGAGATCTAAAGGATGGAAAAAACAATACCTACTACTATTGGCAAGATGGAAGCATAAGAGACTTAGACGAAAATGATGCCAACGCGACTGATGCTAATCGGATATTTAGGGATTACAATTATGAAACCAGATTAAGTGACTCAATTGCTAATTACGGAACGATTGCAACGACAATACCGCTAACATTTGGTTTGAAATGGAAGTTTAACCCTAATGTTCAAGCCCGCATATATGCGACCTATCATCTTTCACAAACAGATTGGATAGATAATGTATCTGAGAACTCCAATAATGACCGGTTTCTTTACACTGGTTTTGCGTTAAGCTATACTTTTAAAAGAAAAGACCCCAATGAAATATCTTATAAGGATGTGGATATGAAGGCTTTAAACAACTCAGATTCTGACGGTGACGGGATTAAAGACATCAATGATTACTGTCAGGGAACTCCTAAAAATGTTCAGGTTAACAGTAATGGATGTCCGAATGACGGTGATAAAGATGGTGTACCTGATTATATAGATAAAGAAGCAGCATCTGAAGTGGGTGCGATAGTAGACGAATTCGGTGTTACCCTTTCAGACGAAATGATTTCAAACAGGTTTGTCGATTACCAAGATTCAATTGTAGAAGAAAGAATCGAAGTTTTTTCAGACGCCTCATCCATCGAAGAATTAAATCAAATGGAGTCTAAAATCCAAGAAAGATTTGAAAACGACAAAAAAAATAGAGTTGGCATACCCGAGAATCTTATTGAAGCTGATGCAGATAAAAATGGTTTTATTTCAGCGCAAGAAATCTCATTAGCTATTGATGGTTTTTTTGAAGGCACAAATGATTTTAGCGTTCAAAGCATTCATGCCTTAATTAATTATTTTTTCGAGCAATAGGCCAATAAACCCTTAAAACTCACCTTCTATCTATAGATAGGCATCCTTATTTTCGAGGCATTTTCAACAAAATCGTGTTTGTAAACAAAAGCATGCGCCTTAATACTACGCGTTCTATAAAATAGATTTGTTATAACGAGAATTGTTAATAATCAAATCTTATCATTTATGCTGAAATCGGCCTTTCTTCTTATCAATGTAATCGGATTCATTCTTTTTCCATTTCTTTATATGGAGACTGTTAATGTTGATCACAAAGTTCCAGTGGAAATTCAAGCTGGCCAAGAAATCATAGTTGAAGTAGTGATTAGTAAAGCAAATCTTACCGGTCCAGCGCGATTAAAACTGGACTTTACTAACGCAGAGAATTTAACTGCTTCTGAAATGGAAAGTGCTGGAGCGTCATTTACATTTAAAGATAATGCCGCTCTTTTTATATGGTATTCAATCCCAGGAGATGATCTCATCACCTTAAAATATAAATTATCGGCTTCGGCAGATTTTGTTGGTGCTCAAACAATTTCAGGAACCTTTAGCTTCGTTGATGGGGAAGAAAGACGCAAAATCGAAATTCCTGCTGCAGTTATTGAAATAAAATCATCTGATGTTGCTGATACATCAGAATCAAATGACGTCGTAGTGGTAGACTCGGCTAATCCTCCACCAGAAGAGAAACCATTAGAGGTTAGTACCTTAAGAACAATTGAAAAAGAAGATGACTATTTTATCGTTCAAGTTACTATTAACAAGGAAGATGGAGAGGGATTCGCTCGACTAAAAGAATCACTCCCTATTGGATTTGTTGCTGAGAGTATTGATGCAGCTGGAGCAGTTTTTAGTTTCAAAAATGAAATCGCTAAATTTTTATGGTCTAGTGTCTCTGGTGATTCCCCAATTGTAGTGAGCTACAAATTGCTACCAAATGAACAAACAGAAAGAGGAACTTATGCAATAAGTGGAACCTTTTCGGCAGAGTTCATGGTAATTGACGATGTCCCGACTTCAAAAGATGTCGCATTAACCTCGTTCATATACGAAACTGGTGATCTTGCCAATATGGATAAGGTTGATACTACTTCCCAAGATGTTGCAGCGGTAGATAACACCACAGTAGACAATACTACGGTAGACAACAACACGGTAGACAATACTGCAGTGGACAACACGACAGTAGACAACACGACAGTAGACAACACTACGGTAGACAATACGACAGTGGACAACACTACAGTAGACAACACTACGGTAGACAACACGAC
>Ga0315322_10005071_pt1 | contig 10100 bp, 11 predicted proteins | sample M110021515metaG_FD_203461 | JGI IMG/M metagenome (GOLD analysis project Ga0315322, IMG submission 203461) | Ammonia-oxidizing marine archaeal communities from Monterey Bay, California, United States - M1 100m 21515 | ecosystem: Environmental > Aquatic > Marine > Intertidal zone | place: USA... | reverse complement strand
CCAATGCCAACTAACATAGCAATCAGGTAAGGAACAATTTTGATTGCAACATTAAAGCCGTCTTTTGCCCCTTCAATAAATGCTTCATAAACATTTACTTTTTTCCGAATGGCTAAGAGTAAAAAGCTGATTATAATTGAAAAGATTAATGAACTTGAAGCAATTTTTGAAAATTGCCCTAGTGCAGCTTGATCTAAACCGCCTAAAAACCATATCAACAAGGCCATCAAAACTGTACCTCCACCAACATAGGCAAGTATCACCCATTTGAATAAGTTAATTTTTTGAATGATTGAAACGGTTATTAATCCTGCAAGAGTGCTGAAATATGTAGCAATTAAAATGGGGAGGAAAACAGAAGTTGGATCTATAGAGCCTGCAGACGTTCTTAAAGCAAGAATGCTTACCGGAATTATTGTTAATCCCGAAGTGTTTAATACCAAGAACATGATTTGTTCGTTAGAGGCAGTGTCTTTTTTTGGATTTAATTCTTGTAATTGGTTCATGGCTTTCAAACCAAGCGGAGTAGCAGCATTATCTAATCCAAGCATGTTGGCACAAAAATTCATTACGATAGATCCGCTTGCAGGATGATTTTTTGGAACACCAGGAAAAATACTGGCGAATAGGGGACCGACTAATTTAGAGAGAATTCTAATGGCCCCTCCTTGCTCGCCAATTTTCATGATTCCCAGCCAAAGTGCTAAAATTCCTGTGAGACCAATAGACAACTCAAATCCAAGTTCGGCGCGCTCAAAAATAGCATTAACAATGTCTCCAAAAACATGTCTGTTCTTATCAATTAACTCTTGACTAGCTCCTAAAATTTCTGCATTACTTGATAAATAATAGCTGTAGACGAGTTTAGCTATCGCTACTATGAAGGCAATTAGAAAAAAGGCAACCCAGATATAATTGAGAACCATAAAACGAATTTGCAAAAAGTTCAGTCTGATTTTTCACTGTTTAAGTAGAACTTTTGCAAATGTTTTTCAACATGTTCTAATTCAAAATTAAATTCAAAACTTTTTAACCTGGATCTTGCATGTTTATTTCATCATTATTGATGGTGTAGCACGTGCCCTCACAATATTCATGGATACCCGAGTAGACTCTAAATTCTTCCTCAACAATTGAGTCATTCGAAAATTGAATTTCTGCCGTATAACGACCTTCGGGTAGAATGTAAGTTTGCCATGAAGAATCTTGATAAAAAGTATCATATAGCGATCCCTTGCCAAATACCAATGTTCTCGTGTAGATGTCTAATTGTATTGGGTAGAGATCAGTCGATACTATTGTTGAAGTGAGCAGATATTCAGTTGGTGGAATATCATAGCTGTCGCATGTTCTCCACGCAGGTTGGTAGTAACAATCTTCTTCCTCGTTGTGCTTCCTACAACCCATTATTGTCAAAATTATAAGGGTAGAGATGATAGGGATTATATGTATATTTTTCATTTTGATGTATTACGTGGGTATTGTGTCCCTAAAATAAGTATTTTGAATATTAACTTAATTCATTTTAAGCAGGTATTAGTTGAGTTGCGTTAAAATCCAGCTAAGAACGTCATTATAGACTTCTACTTTATTGGTTTCATTCAGCATTTCGTGCCTTCCTCCTTGATATAGCTTTACTTGTACATCGTGTTGTTCTTTCAACATCATTTGGAATACTTTTTGAACGCCTTTGCCGTATTCACCAACGGGATCCATGTCGCCAGCGAATAACAAGTAGGGCACCCTATCCATTCGTTTTGTGTTTCTAGTATCATTAACGGTCAAAACGCCCTCTAATAAATCCGTGTAGAATTGAGATGTGAAAAGCTGCATGCAAAAAGGATCATTGATGTATTTGTCCACTTCGGAATCATCTCTAGTAAGCCAATCTTTTTTCGTTCTAGGGTTTTCAATTCTTTTATTAAAATCTCCAAAAGCCATTTTGTCGAGAAGCTTTGATCGATTTTTTTTACCGAGCATTTGACTGTTAATCGCCGCAATAATTTTTCCAGCTCTTCCAAGAAACCCAGGATCGCCTGCAGTTGCCGAAAATAGATAGCCTGCAATGCGTTTTTCACCTGAAAAGCTTAGAGAACGTGCAATGAAAGAGCCCATAGAATGACCGAGAACAAATATTGGAAGATCATTTTGTTGAGATATGTGTGTCAGAAGTATTTTTTGATCTTGTATCACTTTTTGCCAGCCGTTTTCCATCGCAAAAAGTCCAATGTTTTCAATAGAACCAGCTGTTTTCCCATGTCCTCTCAGGTCTGAAGAGAAAACATTAATACCATTGTTTGAAAGAAATTTTGCGAATTCATTATACCTGCCAGCGTGTTCGCTCATACCATGAACGATCAGGACGTTAGCTTTGGGTTGACTGCAGGTCCATGAATAACCTATTAATTCAAATTTATTGTACCCTTGAAATTCGAAATTGTTGTAAGTCATTTGTTATTGAATAAACGATGATCTAAGATACAAGTGTATCTTTGTCTACGCTAACATTTTTTGATTTTTGTCCTAATAACTGATTGATACTGGTGTACCGTTCGTTTAATTGATGAATTTAGATTTTGTTTTATTCCAGCTTTTCGAATTGATGAATTTCAGTGCTGTTTCTAGTAGAAAGTAAAATTATATTACTTGATAACTTACCAATATAGGCCGAACTTGCAGGTTCTTGTCCTTCCATAAACCCTGTCAATAAGGGTGAGATGCTTACAATTGAATCAAGCACAGTATACGATGCAAGCACGGGTCTTAATTTGGTCGGATTATCTTCAATTTGTGATAAAATCACCTGTGGACTATCAGTTGATTCAATTTGATAAAGAGTTCCGTTAGCTAAGAAAAAAAAGTAGAAATCAAATGGCGATTTTAAAAAACGGCTTTTATTTTTTTTTATTTGGCTGATATCCTTGTTTGTCTCTTGATCTAAGGATGAATGAATACTCATTTTTCCGTAAAGCCCTTCAATCGAATTTGTTGCTTTTTGTATGGTGATAGTGCCCGATTTATGATCTGAATTTTGACCAAGAGCAATTACAGAATGAAAAAGCAAAATCATTGATAAATAATGTATTTTCATCACTTTTTTATCAAATAATTTTTTCCTTTAATTTCTTTTCGCCCTCCGCCTTCGGTTACCTGTTTCATTTGGCTAAACATGACCTGAGTGCCGGCTGGTGCGGAAGTAAGCGCCTTAATAGCCTTTTCACTAAAACATTTTCCAACCTCATCGAATTGCTTTACCGAAGTTCCATTATTAATTAATAGAATTATTTTAAAAGAAGCCAGTGTACCATTTCGAACATCTAGGCAAGTAATTTCGGGGTCGATGACGATTTCTCCAGATTCCCATATTCCATTGTAGGCAAATTCTAAATCTGCAGTCTGATTCTCTTGGCTAGTAGCTAAGAAACTGATTAATATTAACAATGCTAATTGCGTAAATTTCATATTCATTTTTTAAGTACAAATTTCATTCCAGGAAAGATAATTTTATTTCCAGAATCATTAAGCCCAAGTATATTTATGAATTCAATGTTTGAACCACTTGCGAGCTGCTCTAAAGCCTGATAATTGATTGCCGAAAAACAGCCTCCTTGGTTTCTTAGCAATCTCCATTCGCCGGTCCTGTCTTCAATTATAACTTGAAACGACGTGATTAACCCTTTGTTGTTCAGTAGACATTTATCAACTAAATAATCTCTTAATATTAACGGTCCATTTTCTTGACCAGAAAATTGCACTGAATACCGTTCTTTGATTTGTTCTTTTTCAATATGAATGGTGCCTGTTGTTTGTCCAAACATGGAAATGGCAAAGAGGCTAAACCCAAAAAAGAAAAATCGTTTCATTCATTATTTTTATCTAAATATACGGTAAGACTTACTTTATTTTAAATACTCGTTGAACAATTACTTGATTATTTTGTGAATTCGTGTTTTGCTGTGATAATAATCAGTAGGAATAGATTATCTATTATGATTGGAGTGACTATTTTCTAGAATATTTAAAATTAGGTAGTAGAAGATGATTTGTTTCTTTTTTAAAAGCACTTAGCTTTGTGCTTAAATAGAAAGTAGAAGTGGGATTATTTCGTAAAACAGCAAGTAAGTCAACAATTCAATGGCGCAAGTTGTCTGAGCCTTCAGTATTGGATGATATAGTATCGGAGTCTTGGAATAAGCCAGTAATTATTTTTAAACACAGTACGCGGTGTTCGATCAGTACAATGGTTAAGTCACGTTTAGAATCTTCGTGGAATTATCGTGATGAAGAAATGCCTATTTACTATTTGGATTTGATACAGCACAGAAATATTAGTGATAAAATTGCTGCTAAATTTAAAGTAAAGCATGCGTCTCCACAGGTCTTGGTAATCAAAGATGGAGTGCCTGTGTATCATACTTCACATAATGATATTAGGCCTGAAATATTTGAGTCTTTTTTGTAGCAATAACGAGTAGTTGTAGCGTGTGATTAAACTTACTTTTCCTGTTATTTTTTTATTTTTAAAGCCTTATTTACCAATATTTTATGTGTTTTTATATTGAGTGATGATTGAGGTTTTAAATTAGCTCTAATTTTTTTCGGAGATCCTGTTTTGAAATGGTTCTTCCATCCATTAATTCCAGAACGAATGTGTGTTCTTTGTGGCTTGTAGGAATGTTGTTAATGTAATCCGAAGACACTATACCAATTTTACCATTATGTGTAATGGCTACAATCGTGTTCATTTCCTTTGGGTTCCATTTAAACTTCTCTAATTGGACGCTTGAATAATTGTAAACGGTATTCTTGCTTCTAATTAGTAGTTGTACTTTTTTAAGAAGTATGGGTAGCCCAAAAGCGTCTACAAAAAATGCTTTTATGGTTTGACCTTTAGGTTTGGCTGGAATTGTGCAATCGGCATTCCAAATACCAAAAGTAAGTACTTCAAAAGTTCTCGAAATTCTAGTCCGTGTGCTTATTTGTTGATTATTCTTATCTAGGCCTTCGATTGCAGTGGCGTTTTCATTTACGCTGTTGTTGGTTTCTTTATAGTATTGTTCTAATAACCGGGCCTGTTCTTTTTTTGCTTGTGCTATTTCATTTATTTTTTTCTCTAGCTCAGCCTTTTTTTCTTGTTCTGTTTTCAACCTCTTATTTAACTCAGCGCTGTATGATTTAAATTTTTGATCGAACACAAGCATTGCCTTAGGGTAATTTTTTTCATCAAAAGCAGGGTAAACATCAAAAACACGAATGTCAACTCCTTTAGTGAGTGTTAAATGATATTTCTTTCCCTTAATGACTTCAGAAATTTTAGCATCCGACCATTTGATATTGTAGACTTCACTCGTGAAATTCTTATCAGAAGGCTCTACTTCGAATAATACATCTTTATAGATACTTAATTCTGGAAAATCAATTGGGTTTACAGCAATATCAAAATTAAAATTGGACTCATTTATTTTAGCTGGGCGAACGGGTTGAGACTCTTTGTGTTTTACGACTTCATTCGCTGCTTTTTTTACCATTTCAATTAGCTCAGATTTTTCTTGTGTTAAGGAAATGATCTCATTATTCTGCTTGATCAATTCAGGTCGATTTTCGACTTCATCTACATCAGTAGAAGTAGTTAATTGATCTTCAGCTCTTAACGTTTCAATTTTATCTTTCCCTTTGTATAGCCAGTGTTTTTTTGATTCATCTAAGTAATAAAGGTTAAATTTTGGACTGTCGTTATAGGATCGCATTTTAACTTCAATCGGTTTTTCTGGAACAATAAAAACGGCTTCTCCATTTTGAAAACCTTGAATCTCCATCATACCAGCTGATTCGAAATTGTACTGTAACCCAGCAGAGTCATATTTCATAGGGATTCCGCTGAAAAGAATATCTAACTGATTTTGAAATTCCCTGTAACGTATTTCTATCTCTCCAGTAATTTTAGCTCCGTTGTTGTTCATGAAAGCGTTTTGTGAGATTTTTATTTCAGTACCTGAAGTATGAATAATTGTCCCCCCTTGTTCAGCATTAATTTTGTAAAGAGAGGAAGTGATATCTTGCTCTTTGATTGGTGGCACAACGCACGGAGTATCTTCAGAATAATCAGCGAATTCTTCAATTGGTGGTGATGCAGTTGTTGCTGTCTGTAAATTTTCATCTTTCTGTGTCAAGATTTTTGATGCAATGATTGTAGTACAAACAATTGCAATAATTCCCACAGAAGTAACAAACCATGCTGCTTTGTAAAAAGGAATCGGGCTAGGAGTTCCAGCCCCTTTGACTACTTGATTGAAATTTTTTCTGGATGCAATTTCTGCGGATGATAAAGGCTTTCTGTCGATGTTAATCTTTCGTTCTTCCATAATTTCTATTCCTTTTGGAATCGTTTTTGAAGTTTCCTGAGAACTCGATATGCCCTGACTTTGGCGTTATTTTCAGTCAGGCCAATAATTTGTCCGATTTCTCGGTAAGAACGTTTTTCGAAATACCGCAATTCTATCAGCTGGAGATCTTTTTCTGGTAAAGCAGCAATTTCCTTAATTAATTGTGCTTTTAAGGCCTCATTGTCGTCCTCGTCTATTTCTGACATAATTTCGTAGACGTGCGTCGTTTCGATGTTAACGGTTCTTTTTGCGTTACTCTCTTTAAAAGATTGATACAATTCGCTTTTGGCAATTCTATAAAGCCAAGATGCAAAAGGTACGCCTCTAAATTGATATTTATGAATATTTGAAAGTGCTTTCATAAATACTTGAGATGTAACATCAAAAGCTAAATCTTTGTCATCCATGCGCTGGTACACATACCTAAAAATTTGTTCATGATACTTATTATACAAGTGTTCGAACTTTGCTGGGTCATTTTTAGAAGCTTCAACAAAAGAATTTTCTTCTAAAAGCTGATCTTTAGTTTTGTGATACCTACTTTGTGTCTGCATGAAATCGAAAGAATTTATGGTTAACATTACATTCTTATTCCATTAATTTACTCTATAACGTAAACCAATAGAAAAGTAACACGTTAAACGAACAATTATCGTAGTTAACGCAATTGGTGCTAGAAACACAATTGTATCTGTAAATTTGAGGTGTGAAAAACAAGGTACTTATTCGGTGGTATCAACCAGAAAGCTTTTATCTTAACGTAGATTAAAATATTTTGTTGCCTTATAGAGTAGAAAATGTAAATAGGGTTAACAATTCGGACAGCAAAAACGCTGTTTATTTCAAATCTCATTAAGATTATTCAACTAAAGTACTTTTCAGAAAATCTTATCGTTACTTTTAGCAAGTGGAAAGATTAATAGATAGGCAAAAGATTCGATCTTTAGGTGGGTTTGAATTCTTAGCGAAACAGGCTGTAGAGGGTTTCATTACAGGAATGCATAAAAGTCCTTTTCATGGATTTTCGGTAGAATTTGCTGATCATAGATTGTATAACAAAGGAGAATCTACCAAACACATTGACTGGAAATTGTATGCGCGTACAGATAAACTTTTTATAAAAAGGTATGAGGAGGAAACGAATCTAAGATGCCAGTTGGTAATAGATGCCTCAAGTTCAATGTATTTCCCGGATAAATTGGCCTGGAATAAAATCAATTTCTCTGCCCATGCCGCGGCAACATTGTCTTATCTTTTTAGAAAGCAGCGAGATGCTGTAGGCCTAAGTTTTTTTTCTGATAAACTAGAATTACATACACCAGCAAAAAGCAATTTGGCTCACCATCGGTTCGTATATGCAGAGTTGGAAAAAATGCTCTTTGATTATGATACGACCTCTATAAAAACAACATCTGTTTCCTCGAATCTTCATGCAATTGCAGAAAATATTGCAAGAAGGAGTCTCGTTTGTATTTTTAGTGATATGCTTTCTAGTGAGAATACGGATGATATATTCTCAGCGTTACAGCATTTACGTCATGCCAAGCATGAAGTGATTGTATTTCACGTGCGGGACAAGGAAAAAGAGGTAAATCTCGACTTTGACAACAGACCTTATACTTTTGTTGACATGGAATCAGGAGAAAGCATAAAATTGAATCCAAATCAATATAAAGATCAGTATAAGGAGATGGCAGATTTGAAGAAAAAGGCGTTGAAACTTAAGTGCGGACAATATATGATTGATTTTGTTGATTGTGATATTAATGCGGGTTATGACAATATTTTATTGCAATACCTTATCAAAAGACAGAAGATGGTTTAATGCAAACAGTTTGAATAAATGGCTTTTTGTGTAACAATGAATTACAAAGGTTTAGAATGAATGATAACTTTTGATTCTTATGATAGAAGTAGCTGAAGCACTAGATAAAATATTATCGAAAGTTCCTAAGAATCCTGTTGTGGAGATTGGGTTGACTAGTGCTTTGAATTGTGTTTTGGCAGAGAATGTGTACTCACCAATATCGATGCCTCCGTTTAATCAATCTGCAATGGATGGATATGCGTTATGTGGAAATCAAAAGAACTATCGTGTAGTAGCTGAAATTAAAGCGGGTGATTCTGCAGAAGAATTAGAACTGAATCTTGGCGAAGCAGTAAGAATATTTACCGGAGCGATGGTGCCTAAAAATATTTGGGCGATTGCGAAACAAGAAATTGTTGAAGCTAGACAAGATAAAATTGCTTTGTTGCAAACGGTTCATGAAAATTCCAACATTAGGTTATCGGGTGAGGAGCTAGAATTAGATGCTTTAGCAATGCGCAAAGGTGAAACTTTAAACCCTGCTGCAATTGGTTTTTTGAATGGATTGGGAATTACATCAGTCAAGGTGTACAAAAAACCAAATATTGCATTGGTAGTTACCGGAAATGAGTTAATAAGCCCTGGACAAGAATTACCAAAAGGAAAAATTTTTGAATCTAATGCGGCTACATTAAGTGCGCTTCTTAAGTCAATGGGCTTTGATTCTAAAGTATCTCTTGTACAGGATGACTATCACTCAACATTAAAAGTTATTAACCAAACAATAAATGAATATGATTTGGTTATCGTAACTGGAGGAGTCTCTGTAGGCGATTATGATTATACCCATAGAGTTCTCGAAGAATTAGGCGTGGAAACAGGGTTTTATAAAGTTAATCAGAAGCCGGGTAAACCATTGTATTTCGGTTTGAAAGGTGCGGTTAGTATTTTTGGGTTGCCAGGGAATCCTGCGGCAGCCTTAACTTGCTTTTATATTTATGTGCTTACCGCTATTCGATTAAAAATGGGTTCTTCAGCACCTCTTTTAGAAAAAAAGCAGTTTGCCATTGCGCATAATCATGTAAAAAAAGGGGCTAGAGCTCATTTTTTGAAAGCTAAACATGCTAATGGTATTGTATCCATCAATCACAGACAGAGTTCTGCTATGTTAAGTTCTTTTATTGATGCTAATTGTTTAGTTTATCTTCCGATTGAAGATAAGCATATAGCAAAAGGGAGTAAAGTTGATACATTTATTTTACCTTAATTAGAATGGCAACAACTGGGATAATATTAGCTGGTGGAAAGAGCACAAGAATGGGCGAAGATAAGGGTCTTGTCTTTTTAGACGGGAGTCCCATGATTGCTCATGTGATAGAACATTTGAAAGAGGTTGTAGATGAGATAATTGTTATTGCCAATAATGCGGAATATCAACAATTTGGTTTCCCTGTATATTCTGATTTAGTGATGGGTAAAGGTCCGGTAGGGGGAATCTATACGGGTCTGTTTTATTCCAAAACAGAAGTGAATTTATGCATCAGCTGCGATGCTCCTTTTGTAAGTGCTCCATTTCTGAAGTGGTTGCTTTCGCGAGCGAATAGTTCTAATATTACTTTGCCCAGGTTTAATGAAAATGTATATCAATTAATAGGAGTTTATAAGAAAAGTGCATTCCCTATATTTAAAAAGAATTTAAATAGTGATCGGTTAAAATTGAGCAAAGTTAACGATGAGGCCGGTTGTGCCATTGTGGATGCTGGAAAATCTGGTTTGTTGCTCCGTGAAAAGGAATTCAGTAATATGAATAGAAAAAGCGATCTAAATAAAGGATATAATGATAGCAATAGTTAAGTATTTTGGATTGTTAGCTGAAGAGGCAAAGATGTCAGAGGAGCAGATAGAGTTTG
>Ga0315322_10005070_pt1 | contig 10101 bp, 10 predicted proteins | sample M110021515metaG_FD_203461 | JGI IMG/M metagenome (GOLD analysis project Ga0315322, IMG submission 203461) | Ammonia-oxidizing marine archaeal communities from Monterey Bay, California, United States - M1 100m 21515 | ecosystem: Environmental > Aquatic > Marine > Intertidal zone | place: USA... | reverse complement strand
GCATTTCACATCGAAAGAAATATCTTGAAACATCCAATTGGAAAACAAGATGATTATATTGCATCTTTTGGTGGTTTTAATTATATTAAATTCAAAAAAAATACCATCAAAGTTAATCCTATCAAAATTAAAAAATCAACAATTAATGAATTAGAAAAAAATTTATTATTATTTTTTGTTGGTGATACTAGAAAAAACTCAAATGTTCTTTCTAAACAACTTGAGAATACTAAAAAAGGAAATAAAAATACAATAGAATCATTACATAATGCAAAAAGTTTAGTTGATAAATTTTATGATAATCTAAAAAATGAAGATCTTATGTCTATTGGTGAATTACTTCATCAAGGATGGATTGCTAAAAAACAATTTGCTAAAGGTGTAACAAATGATAAAATTGATAAAATATATCAAACTGCATTGAAATTTGGTGCAACAGGTGGAAAATTAACTGGTGCGGGTGCTGGAGGACATTTATTGTTATATTGTGAAACTACAAAACAAAAAAAGGTATTAAAAAAAATGATTAGTCTTGGGCTCACATCCATACCATTTAATTTTCATTCAACTGGGCCAAAAATTCTAAACTTATATGATTATAATAAATGAAGTAATTAAAATGGATAAAATTATTAATTTATTTCTTGAAGAACACAATCTATGTATTTCTAAAATTCAAGATGATACCAAAATTCTGGATAAAATTATTAAGATTTTAATTAATGCTCGTGATAAAAAGAAGAAAATTTATGTTATGGGAAACGGTGGTTCAGGTTCTACTGCATCGCATCTTGTATCTGATTTATTAAAAACAGCAATAACAAGAGGCGATAAACGTTTTTCAGCTATTTCTCTTGTTGATAATATGCCTGTAATTTTAGCTTGGGCAAATGATTCAAATTTTAATAATATTTTTTCTGAACAAATAAAAAATCATATTTCTAAGGGTGACGTATTAATTGGTTTTAGTGGAAGCGGAAAATCTCAAAATATTCTTAATGCTTTTAACATTGGAAAAAAGAGTGGTTCTATTTGTATTGGAATTACTGGAATGGGAGGAGGAAAATTTCCAAAAATTTGTGATGTGTGTTTTACTGTACCTAGTAATGACATGTTAATGATAGAATCTATTCATTTGACACTTTGTCATTGTATTGTTTCTAGTATTAGACAAAAGGGAAAACCACTTTTTACATATGATTAGAAAGGCTGTTTTTTTAGATCGTGATGGGGTAATCAATAAAAATAAAGATGATTATGTCAAAAATATTTCCGAATTAGAAATATTTCCAAATATTTCTGAACCAATTAAACAATTAAAAAATCTTGGTTTTTTTGTAATAGTAATTACAAATCAATCTGCAATCAACCGCGGATTAACTACACATGAAAATATCAATAAAATTCATCAGACTATTCAGGAATATTTAAAATCTAATAAAACTTTCATTGATGCTTTTTTCTATTGTCCTCATAAACCAGAAGAAAAATGTATTTGTAGAAAACCAAAACCTGGATTGATAATACAAGCTACAAAAGAATTTAAAATTAATCTAAAATCAAGTTGGATGATTGGTGATCGTAATTCTGATATTAAATCTGCAGAGTTTGCAGGTTGTAATTCAATAAAAATTCTGCCTAATTTTAGATTACAAGATGCAGTTAATATGATCGAAAAATCTATCTAATGTGAATTAAATTGAAAAAAAAATTATTAATTATTGGTGGTAGTGGTCTTGTTGGGAATTCATTAATTAAATCTGCTTGCAAAAATTATGATGTACATTTTACATATAATAAAACTAAATCTCTAATAAATAACATAGATGGCATTTATCTTAATTTAACAAATGATAGAAAAAAAATTATATCATTAATTCAATCATTAAAACCTGATGTTACTATTCATACTGCAGCACATTCAAGCGTTGATCACTGTGAAGTAGATCATAATTCAGCTGAATTACTTCATGTTGAAATAACTAAGGATATTGCATTTTCGTGTAATTCTGTTGATTCAAAACTAATTTACATTTCTACAGATGCTGTTTTTCCAGGACAAATAAACAAAAAATATACTGAAACTGATATTGCTGATCCTGTAAATTATTATGGAAAAACAAAATTATCTGCAGAAAAAATTATTCTCAATGCATCTCCTCACAACATAATTTTACGTTCAGCAGTAATTTATGGTTGGAGTACACGATCAAGATTTACTTCGTGGATAATTGATTCATTATCACAAAATAAAACTGTTGATCCTTTTATTGATCAATATAACACTCCTACCTTAGTAGATGATCTTGTAAATTCTATTTTAAAAATTATAGAATTAAATATTTCTGGTTTATATCATGCAACTGGAAAAACTTGTATAAACAGATATGATTTAGCAGTAAAATTAGCTGAAAGATTTAGTTTAAACAAAGAATTAGTGAAATCTACTACTTCAAACGAAAAAAAACAAATTGCTCCACGACCGATCAGTACATGTCTTGATTCTACAAAATTAGAAAAAATAATTTCTTACAATTTTAAAAATATTGATCAGGGTATCGATGAAATTTTTAAACAATCTATTTCTGTTGATATTTAAATAAATTAAATCATTTCAATAACATATGAAATTTTCATTACAAAATTATTTTTTATATACATTAAATGATTGATCTTTTTTTGAAATTACTGTTACTTCAAGTGGCCATTTAATTTTAAAAGCTTCATCATCCCATTTTACTCCTCGTGAAAATTCTGGCATATAATTTTGTGACATTTGATAAAATATTTCTGAATTATCTTTTAATGTTTGAAATCCTAATGCAAATCCTTCAGGAATATACAACATTCTATGTTCATTCTCATTGAGTTCTATTGCTTCCCACTGTTTGAATGTTGATGAATTTTCTCTAAGGTCAATCATTACTTCATAAACACTACCTCTAGTACATCTAACTAATTTTGCCTCTTGATATGGATATTCTTGATAATGCATTCCACGTAAAGTCCCTTTTTCTTTATTAAATGAAATATTACATTGTGTAAAATTACTGTTTAATCCATTTTCCTCAAAAATTTGTTTATCCCATGATCTTGAAAAAAATCCGCGTTCATCATTTATTTTTTCAAGATCTATAATGTATGATCCTTTTAGATTAGTTTCTTTAAAAATCAATATTTTTGCACCTTTGGTATGAATGTAATAAATTTTCCACCCCATTTCGTTATTTCCTTCATTTGTTCCATTATCTCATCTTTTAGATTCCAAGCTAAAATTAGAATGTAATCTGGTTTTGTTTCAAAAATTTTTTTTGAGTCATAAATTGGAATTTGTGTTCCTGGCAAAAATCTATTTTGTTTATATGGATTTAGATCTACAACATATGGTAAAATATTTTTATCAATTCCACAATAATTTAGTAAAGTAGTTGCTTTGGCAGCAGCACCATATCCTACTATATTTTTATTTTTAGCATTAAGAAAAAATTCCCATATTTCAGCTTTTAATTTATCAATTTTTTTTTGAAATTTCATATATGTTTCTAATTTATTTATACCATTTTCTATTTCTTTTTTAATTTGATTTGTAACATTGGATGAAACTTTGATTGAATTATTTCCTTCATGTTTCAAATAAATTCGCATGGAACCTCCATGTATTGTTTGTTCTTCTATATCAAAAATTGTAAGTCCATATGTCGAAAAAATTTTTTCTAGTGTATATACTGAAAAGAATGAAAAATGTTCATGATACACTGTATCAAATTCTATATTTTGTAAGAATGGGAGTAAATATGCTGAAAATTGAATTACTGCTACTCCTTTTTCTTTAAGCATTATTTTTAATCCTTTCACAAAATCATTGAGAACAGGAGTATGCGGTAAAACATTAAAAGCTATTAGCAAATCTGATTTCTTATCATTTTTACTTAATTCTTCTGCTGTTTGCGTGGAAAAAAACTTTGTAACTGTCTTAATTCCTTTTTTTTCAGCTATTTTTGCTACATTTAGTGCTGGTTCTATTCCATAACACGGAATATTTTTATTTTTAAAAAATTGTAATAAATAACCATCATTACTGGCAATTTCTGTTATGTTGGAATTAGAATTTAGATGGAATCTTTCAATTGAATCATCTACAAAATCTTTAACATGTTTTAACATTGATTTTGAATATGAAGACATGTAAGCATATTCAGTAAAAATATTCTTTGGACTTTCATATTCTTCTAATTGAACAAGAAAACATTTGGAACATACAAAAGCACGTAATGGATAAGTTAATTCAGGTTTATTTACATCTTCATATTTTACATACGAATTAGCTAGAGGAGATTTTCCTAAATCTATGAATACATGTTCTAAAGTATTTTCGCAAAATCTACAATTCATTTCCAAACTTTCCATGGTGCATTATTTTCTTTCCACATTTTTTCAAGTATTTTCTTGTCCCTTAATGTATCCATTGATTGATAAAAACCTGTATGTTTAAATGCATTTAGTTGACCCTTTTTAGCTAATTTTTTCATTGGTTCTTTTTCCCAAATTTCATCATCATTTTTTTTAATATAATCAAAAATTTTAGGTTCTAAAACAAAGAATCCTCCATTAACCCAATCTTTTCTGGCTGGTTTTTCTTGAAAATCTATCACTTTATCTTTTTGAATTTTTAATATTCCATATTTTTCTGGAGGATGACATGCAGTAACTGTAGCCAATTGCTTATGCTTTTTATGAAATTTTAATAATTTTTTTATGTTAAGATCATTTACAGTATCTCCATAAGTAAAACAAAATGTATCTTCATTAACATATTTTTCAATTCTCTTTAATCGTCCTCCTGTCATTGTTTCCAAACCTGTATTCACTAATTTCAATTTCCAAGGAGTTTTATTTTTTTTGAAATAATCTTTGATTATATTTCCTTTATAACCACAACATATGATGAATTCATTAATACCGTAGGTTGCATAACATTTCATTATATGCCATAAAATTGGTTTATTGCCAATTTTGATCATTGGTTTTGGTTTTGAAATAGTTTCTTCAGAAATTCTTGTGCCTAAACCTCCAGCTAGTATGACTACTTTCATTCTTTTATTATACCAAATTTTCTTTAATTAATAATTCCTTAAGTTCATTTTTTGAAATAATTTCAACTGAATCTGATGAATATTGTTTATTGAGTTTAGTTTTAATAAATTTCATATCATTCATAAACCAATTTTGAATTTGTTTATCAATTATGATGTAATCTTCTTCATTTTCAAATGTGTTACTTAATTCATCAAAACTAATCAGTGACTCATGAATTTTTTCACCTGGACGTACTGGAATGGCCTCTACTTCATTTTCACTTTCTGAGATTTCAATGATTGCATCTTTAATGTCTCCTACTCTATACGCTCTAAGTTTTGGAACAAATACTTCTCCTCCATTTCCATGTTTTAATGCTCTAAAAATTAAATCTAAAGCCTCACTCATTAAAATATTAAATCTGGTCATATTTGGATCTGTAATAGTAATTTTTTTCTTTTCTTTAATTTGATTCACAAAAATAGGAATAATGGAACCTCTACTTCCCATTACGTTCCCATACCTCACACACAAAAATTTAGTTTTATGTTTTCCTTTGTAAAAATTTGCAGAAACAAATAATCTTTCCATTAATAGTTTTGTTGCACCATATGTGTTAAGTGGTGCAACAGCTTTATCTGTTCCTATTGCTAATACTGTTTCAACATCATTATCTAAACAAGATTCAATTAAATTTTGTGTTCCAATAATATTTGTTTTAACTGCTTCAAATGGATTGTATTCTGCAACAGGCATTTGTTTTAATGCAGCTGCATGAATTACAATATCGACATTTTCTAATGCTCTTGATAATCTTTCTTTATCTCTAACATCTCCAATAAAAAATCGTAACCGTTCATCATTAAATTTTGATTCCATTTGCACTTGTTTCCATTCATCTCTACTAAAAATTCTGATAGTAGTAACATTAGTTTCAAGTATTTTTTTTGTAAGTGCAGTGCCTAGTGAACCTGTTCCACCTGTAATTAGCACTACTTTTCCATCAAACATATGATTAATGAAAAATCACTCTACAATAACTTTACTTCTTTCAATAACAAATCGTTTATTTATTAATAAATTATTTAAAATACCTATAAGTTTTAGAAATTTCTCATAGGTAATAAAATGAACACAAATAATTCTTCTAACAATTCTACTATTCTTTTGTTTGACTCATCAATGAATTTTACAGACATTTCATTAATTATCAAAGAAAAAAATCCACAAATTATTACTTTTGATTATGAATCTCATCTTCTTCTCAAAAAAAAAGATATTTCACATGAAATTTCTGATTCATATACAACTGATCATGATTTAGAATATGTTCAAGAACAATCTTATTTATTTTCAAAGTGGTTTAATGAATCTGAAATTTCACATTTAATTTATTATGAAGAAATTAATCTTGGAGAATTATTTTTTAATGATTTCCATTATCAATTAGTTCCAATTTTAAAAAAAATATTTGAAGTAAAAAAAATATTTGAATCTAATAAAAATTCTACATTTGTTGCATCAAATGTACTTTACAAAATCATTTTTTCTTTAACAAATTTAATAATTAAATTAGAAAATAATACTCAAAAAATAATTGATTATGATAATGCTATCAAAATACCTTTTAAAATTGGTAAATTTTCATTTTCTATTAAATTGAAATATAGTTATTTAAAAAAATTAACTCGTATTTTTGAAAACTTTAATGATTTCTTTTCTTTTTCAATAAATTCTACTAATAATACAAATATTCTGTTGATTGATTTTACTACAAAAAAGTATAGGCAAATTTTTAAAAATTCTGATAATTGCAATATTATAAAATTTGATAGAGTAATACCTGCAATTTGGGATTTAGAATCTTATTCTATAATAAAAAAATCTAATTGTTCATTAGAAAATTATTCTTCACTGATGAATAAAACATTAAAACAATCTATTGATGAACATTTGATATCAATTAAAAAAAATACAAAGTTACTCTGGGAACAAAATTCATTTTTTGAATCTTTTTTTTCATTAGATAAAAAATCTTTTTGGAACATAATTAAGCCCATATTGATAAAACAATATGAGGAGACAAGTATTCTTGCAATTCAGGAAATTGAGTTAACTAAAAAACTATTTAAAAAATATAGTTTTAATTCTATTTTAGTTTGGTCTGAAACAATGATTAATTCTTTTATTGCAATAAAATTAGCAAAAAAACAAAATATTCCAATACATTTGATTCAACATGGGTTATATTATGATAATCCTGAAAGTAGAAATTTTTACTTATTTCAAAGAACTATTCCAAAACATGTTGATAAATTTCTTGTATGGGGTAATGTTTTAGAGGAATATGCTATTGATGTTGGATTTCCAAAAAATAATATTAAAAAAATTGGAAGTCCGATACATGATGAAATTTTTTTAAGCAAAAAGAATTCTTCATTAAATACAAATAAATTCATTTTGTTGGCAACGTCATATCCTTCTCAAAATTTTATACATGAATTTACTGTAGAGTCCCTTGAAAAATATTCTAATTCTATAAAAAAAATCTGTGAAGTAACTTCTAAACTTAATAAAAAATTAGTAATTAAATTACATCCTCAAAGTACTGAACTTGATATTTCTGATTTCGTAAGTAAAATTGACTCAAGAATTATTGTGATTAAAGCTGGTGATATTACTCCTTTGATTCAATCCTGTGAAGTTTTCATTACTATGGATCTATCAACTACCATACTTGAAGCTCAAATCCTTGAAAAACCAATAATTTCTTTACAAATACGAGATTTTACAGCTAATACTGAAATAATTAAATCAAATTCCTGTCTTTCAGTATCTTTAAATGATTTTGAAAATATTTTAACTCGTATTTTAAATGATGAACAATTTAGATTAGATGTAATACAACGCGGTGTAAAATTTAGTACAAATTATTTGTCCAACTTGGGTTCTGCCTCAAAAAATGTATTAGATTTTTTAAGTAAGAATTCATGAAAAATTCAATTTGTTAATTTATTAACTGTTTTAATTATGTGTGATATCTGTTTATTGGTCAAGTTTGGATGTATTGGTATTGTAACTATTTCTTTCCCAATTTTACTTGTAATTGGAAGTTTTTTACTTGATTTGTAAAAACTCATTGAATTTACAGGGGTGTAATGTATTCCTGTTTCTATTTTGTTTTGTTCCATTTTTTTCATAAATTCATCTCTATTTTTTACTAAAATCCAATACAAATGATAATTACAATCCTTATTTAGAGGAATTTTTTTTACGTTTTTGATTTCTGTATTGTATCTTTTTGCAATACTGAATCGTTTTTTATTTAATTTATCTAATTTTTTTAATTGTTCTAATCCAATTCCAGCAGAAATTTCATCCATGTAATAATTAAATCCTAATTCTGAAATATCGTAAAAAACCCCTTTTCTATTACTGATTCCACACCATCGTAATGAATTTAATTTTGTTTTAAACATTTTGGCTTTTTTATGATTAATACAAATTGCACCACCTTTTGGCATTGCTAGATTCTTTACTGGGTGAAAACTAAAACAAACAAAATCACTATGTGATCCAACTTTTTGATTATTTTCTGTTGTACCACAGGCATGAGCTGCATCTTCAACAACATTCAATGATTTTTTTTTAGCAATTTTATTAATTTCATTGATGTTTGATGGATATCCTCCAAAATGAACTGGAAGAATCACTTTAGATTTTTTAGTAATTTTTTTCTGTAAATCAATCAAATCTATACATAAAGTATTTGGAGATATATCTACAAATACTGGAATTCCTCCATTATACTTGATTGCATGAATTGTTGAAACAAATGTTAGAGTGGGAACTAAAACTTCTTTTTTATTAATATCTAATACGTTTAAAGCTAAATGTAATGCTGCAGTTCCACTATCTACTGCAACACATTCTTGAGAATTTGTATATTTTTCAAATTTTTTTTCAAATTTTAATACATTTCTTACTCCTTGACCAGATGCCCAGAAACCACTTTTAATTGTATTTTTTGCACTTTGTATTTCTAATTCATTAAATACAGGAGAAAAAAGTTTAATCATTATATTCCATCATAATTATTTATTACTATTTAATTAAATCCTATAAATTTTCAATTCTTTTAATGTGATTTGATAATTCTTTTAATTCTTTATAGTTGATCGCACCCCATACTGAATCTGGACCTTTTGAATTTTCAAATTGTGTGTGTTTTTCTATAAAAATTTCATTTTTAGATAATCTATTTCTCAAAATAGCATATGCTATTGCAATCGTAATACCTTTAGTATGATCTGAAAAAAAATCATAATTAATAATTTCATTCCAATCTATTTCTCTATCTTCCGTCGGATATTTTGCTACACAATATGTAAATTTTAAAGATTTTTCTTGAAATAATTCTAAAATCTTACTTTTATCTCCTCCTTCACCCATACTTATGAAAGTATTTTTTTTAGTTTCAGCAATTTTTTGGATTGTTTCTAAAGAAAATTTATCTTTTAAAGTAGATGTTCTTGAAGCAATTTTATGGATTGGCACTCCAATCTTTTCTAAAAATTTTACTGCATCTGGATTAAAAGCACTACAAAACCATCCAATATCTAAATCATCTGCATATTTTTTTAATTCCATTGCAACACTTTCTGTTAATTCTGATTTTTTGATTATTTCCCATTCGGGATGATTTGAATCATACAAATCTTCAGCTCGCCACATTTGAAATTTCACATAATCTGCTCCACTTAATTTTGCTTCTTTAATATGTAATTTTGCTAGTTCAACATTTCCTTCCCAATTAGAACCAATTTCTGCAATTATTTTAATTCTCAATTTATTTAGTTTAAAATCCTTTTACATATTAACTAAGTTCAAAGTATAGTATGTTTTTTATCATGATAAAATTATTATGAAATATGAAAATTGCTTTTCGTGTTGATGGAAATAAAACCCTTGGATTAGGTCATGTTAAACGATGTATATCAATTGCCAATAATTTAAAAAATAAAA
>Ga0315322_10005069_pt1 | contig 10101 bp, 9 predicted proteins | sample M110021515metaG_FD_203461 | JGI IMG/M metagenome (GOLD analysis project Ga0315322, IMG submission 203461) | Ammonia-oxidizing marine archaeal communities from Monterey Bay, California, United States - M1 100m 21515 | ecosystem: Environmental > Aquatic > Marine > Intertidal zone | place: USA... | reverse complement strand
CTTCGTTAATGGACCAATCTTTAGCTATTGAAGGTTTAATTGTTAAATCTTTCGAATTAAAATTAACAAGCCCATCGTGTATTTGACTTGATATTTTTGCAGATGTTGCATCTTCTATTTTTCCTGGAAAAATAGACCGAAAGGACTCTTCTTCTGAAACACATAAATTTCCACCATACAAAGCATTTCCACCAATTGAAGTTCTATTTTTAGAATTATTAATTGAATCGGCACTTTGATCATTGCATCCTGAAAAAGCAACAACTATAACAGAAAAGATTAATATTAATTTAGTAGTTAAAAATTTAATACACATTTTAAAAGTACTTTGTGAGGGTGAATTTGTAATGTAAAACAATAATACAAGAATACACTTTAATTGTAATTTATCAAAGATGTTAAGTAAGATTATGATAATAGGAATATATTTTGAATGTAAATTTTAAAAAAAAGGATGATTTATTATTTTGTTTTGTTTAAAATTGCACTTATTATTGTTGCATAAAGTAAGAATACATTAGCTTTGTTTAAATGAAAAGTAAACTTCTACTTCTTTTATTATCGATTTCTACGTTTGTTTTGGGACAAAACAACGAGACTAGTATTATACATGAAGGGCATTATCAAGGCAAAAATTTATATGTTCAAAATCCCTTTTCTGGATCTGGCGTAGGTTTTTGCGTTATTGCAGTATATGTAAATGGTGATGTAACAACTGACCAAGTTAATTCAAGTGCTTTTGAAATAGACTTTTCAAATTTAAGCATTAAAGTAGGTGAGCCAGTTACTGTAAAAATTCAGCACAAACTAGATTGTCTTCCTAAAGTTTTGAACCCAGAAGTATTGAGACCTAGAAGTACTTTTGAAACAATCAGTATTAATATAAATGAAGACGAAGTTCTTCAATGGAAAACATCAGGTGAGCAAGGAAAATTAACTTATGTTATTGAACAATATCGTTGGAGTAAGTGGGTTAAAGCAGGTGAGGTTGATGGTGTTGGTGATCCAGGAACATATTCTTACGATTTTAAAATCTCACCACATTCAGGAGACAATAAGTATAGAGTTAAACAAATAGATTATACAGGAAAGCCAAGAATATCACCTTCTACTGATTATAGTTCTGACATTGCTGCTATTTCAATCCCAAACCCTAGAGTTAAAGATAATTTGGAGTTTACGTCAGAAACATTGTATGAAATTTATGATACATACGGGAATTTAGTTAAGAAAGGTTACGGAAAAAATATTGGAGTTACTAACCTAAAAAAAGGCCTTTATTATATTAACTACGATTCAAAAACAGGAGAAGTAGTTAACAAAAAGTAATTAAAATAGATCAAGAATTAATGTCCTCCTTATTAGGGGGATTTTTTTTACCTCAGAATGAATAAAATCGAACACATAGGTATTGCAGTTGAAAATTTAGATACGGCAAATCAACTTTTTAAAAAGCTGTTAGGAAAAGAAAACTATAAGATAGAAACTGTTGAAAGTGAAGGTGTTAAAACCTCATTTTTTCAAGTTGGAGAGAGTAAAATAGAATTATTAGAGGCCACAAATGAAAACAGTGCAATTACGAAGTATATAAAAAAAAGAGGAGAAGGAGTCCATCACTTGGCTTTTAATGTCGAGGATATCGAACAAGAAATTATTCGATTAAAAAAAGAAGGGTTTACAATAATTAATGAGAATTATAAAAAAGGAGCAGACAACAAATTAGTTTGTTTTTTGCATCCTAAATCAACTAACGGAGTTTTGATTGAATTGTGTCAGGAAAGACGCTAACTAGATCTTCGTTCTTTTTTAAATAATATGTTTTTAAACCAGCTTTCTTTGCCCCTTGAATGTGTTGTTTTGAGTCGTCTATAAAAAGAGTCTCTTGCGCATTAAGATTGTTTTGCTTTAATACAAAATTAAAACAATCAACATTTGGCTTTCTTAAACCAATTTCAGATGAGTAATAGCATTTTTTAAATGCCGATGCAAAATTAGAATACCCAATTTCTTTGTTTATTATCTTTTTAAAAGCTCTAATGTGAATTTCATTTGTATTGCTTAGTAGGAAAGTATTGTATGAAGATTTCAAGGATTTTATTAATTCAAGTCGTTCAATAGGTAAATCTAGAAGCATAGCATTCCAAGAGGCATCAAATTTTTTATCTGAAAGATTTAATTTCATTAAGCTGTTTAATTCCTTTCTAAAAATAGAGGGAGTGATTTTTCCTGTCTCTAATTGATTAAAGATGTCTTTTTGTTGAGCCTTACTATAAAGGGCATCAAAATTAACTGCACCTAAATTTTCAAAACATTTTGAAGTAAGATTGTAGTTAATGTTCAATATTACCCCTCCTAAGTCAAATATTATGGTCTTTATTGAATTCACAATGCAATATTAGTTTGATTATTCATTACAAATATGTAAAATTGCAAACTATTATCAGAAATTTATTTTCTGATGGGCCCATAGCTCAGTTGGTTAGAGCACCTGACTCATAATCAGGGGGTCGAAGGTTCGAGCCCTTCTGGGCCCACATAAGCCTCCACATATTGTGGGGGCTTTTTTTCAATTAGCTAGAGATCACTTGTAAATCACTTCATTATTCGAAAGTAGTTTACTTCATTATTCATGTCTTCTTTGTCTTCTGTTTTATATGTAACTTCAAACTGAAAGTCTTCAATATTCCATTCACATGCAAAAAGTACAATACCCATGTCTTTTTCTTTTGGTGGACCTAGTTTTTGTTCAATTTTTTTTCTATTATCTGTTAAAAGAACTTTAAAAGGAATTTCACCTTCAAACTGATTATTGTGGGTGTGATATTTGCCATCTTTAGTGAATAACCAAACAGCTGTTAAAGTGTCATTATTACTAAATCTAAAATCAATTCCTCCATCAGAGAAAACATAAAAAGAACAATCGTCATATTTTGTGATTTCAGGATCTTCTCTTAGAGCATTAAGATAGTTTTGAATTGAATTAGAATTAATGTGTAATCCTATTAGAGATTGAACGTTTTTGAGTTCAGCTAAATTTTTGGGTTGATTCACACATCCAGAAAAAATGACAATAATTATGAATGACAGGATTAATTTTTTCTTCATTTGAAATTATATTATTAAGGTAAATATAATGGTGTTTAATATTATCAGCTTCAACCCAATAATATTCATATGTATTAAGCTCAGTTTTATAATGGTATAAGTTATAAAATTTATTTTTTATTGGCCGTTATTAATTTTAAAATGAATTTGCTGTTGAAATTATTTCTTCATATATTAGAATATACCTCAAAACAAAAGAGTGAAAAAAAAATCTAAATCAAGTAGTACAACCCTTAGCCGTTCCACAACAAAACTGCAAGAAGATTCGACATTTCTATGGAGATATTTTGTGTTGGCATTTATCGAAGGTGCAACAGTAATGGCGGTGGAATTGTTTGGAGCAAAGATGATGACACCTTATTACGGGTCCTCATTAATTGTTTGGACCACAGTAATAGGTATTACATTATTATGCCTTACGATTGGATATTTTCTTGGAGGGCGATTATCCATGAAGTATAAAGCACAAAATTTAGTTTTTGTACAATTAATGATAAGTGCCTTATTAATAGGAATAATGCCCATAATTGCACATTCCGTTTTAAAGTTTACTGGAGATTTTAATTTCTATGTCGGTGCTGTGTTATCAGCTATTTTGTTATTTGGCTTTCCTTTAATTTTTTTGGGAAGTACTTCTCCAGTTATTATTTTACTAGCGACAAAGGATGTGAAAAAGTCTGGGAAAAACGCTGGCTTTGTTTACTCAATTTCAACTATTGGGGGTATTTTCATGACATTTCTTCTAGGTTTTTTCATTATTGAGGAATATGGCATTACTATTCCTAATATGTTTGTTTCAGGAATATTATTAATCATGACTGCATTATTGTTGTTTAGGAACTCAAGAATAATTTTCATTTCTATTATTTCATTGCTATTTCTATTTGAATCTATTGGAGTATATAAATCTACCATTCAGAATTCGGTTAATTCTAGTGCATTTAACATTCTCTATGAAAGTGAAGGTTTGTTGGGTCAGTTAAGAGTCCTTGACGAGTATTATCCAGATCTAGACATTACCGATCGTTCTATGCTGGTTAATGGGATTCCGCAAACATTTGTAGATGCTTCCAGTGGTTATTCTTACTGGTATTATGTACACATGCTTTCAACTATATGTTCATCAAAACCAGCTGGAAGCGATGTTTTATTATTAGGTTTTGGGGGAGGAAGTGTCGCAAGTGAATTAACTCGATTAGATTTAAATATAGATGCGATAGAAATAGATAAACGAATGTATCAATTATCTGAGGATTATTTTAGGTTCGATTCTAAGAATACAAATTTTATAGTTGATGATGCAAGACATTATTTAAAGACTGCAAAAAAGAAATATGATGTAATTATTTTTGACATGATTAAAGGTGAGGTCCAACCCCCTTATGCTTTAACAAAAGAAAGTTTTAAAGAAGGATTGGACATTTTAAAACCAGGAGGACTTTTGCTGGTTAATTTCCAAGGGCACTTTGATGAGTTAGAGGGCTTGCCCTTTCGATCAATTGTAGCAACTTTGAAAGCGGCAGGTTTTTCCAACACTGTTTTTCATGTGGAAAATTGTGAACCGAATAGCCCATGTGATTTTATTATCATTGGTTCTGTTGATAAACCAGACATTTCGTTTGATCCTAGCCGAATTAACAATTGCTGTGTAACAAAAAGTTACGTAAAGGATTTATTGAATAAAAACAGAGTTTTGCAGTCAAATGTTGGAAAAGGTGAGTCTATAGTCTTTACTGATGATCTTCCTATATTGGAACACATAAATTTAAAATCAATTGTTGAATGGCGAACTGCCATGATTGATAACAATGCAAAAAAGAGCCTAGAAGAAGGGGTGCGACTATTTAAATAATTACTACAATGAATCAAATTAAAAAAAGTAAATACCCATCATCTTTCTGGTATTTAATAGCTATCTCAATAATTGAAGGTGGAGCAGTAATGGCTGTTGAGTTGTTAGGAGCAAAACTTATAGCACCTTCTTATGGGGCTTCTTTATATGTTTGGGCTACAACTTTAGCTGTCACAATGGGCGGACTTACTACTGGATATCTTCTTGGCGGGGTGATTTCAGAAAAATACCCTCATAAACTTATTTTACATTATATAATTTTAGCTTCAGCAATTTTCGTTTCGATAATGCCTTTTACATCTTCAATTATTATGTCTGCAACATTAGAAATGAATATTAAATTAGGTATTGTTATATCTAGTCTTTGTTTTGTATTTCCCCCTTTGGTATGTTTTGGAATGGTTTCACCTCTTATAATACGACTAATTTCTAGGGAAGTAAATGAAGTCGGTAATTCTGTGGGTACCATTTATTCAATTTCTACTCTTGGAGGAATTTTAACAACGTTTTTGTTTGGATTCTTTTTTATTCCTAAAATGGGTCTTGATTTTAGTACTTATGTTACCGCTTTGGCACTTTTTATATTTCCGTTATATTATTTTGTTCGATTTCGCACCTTCTCATTAAACCAATTAGAAAAGGAGGTTTAGTAGTTTCAATTTACCTTTTTCATAATTCTAAATTTTATATCTACTAATTTAACTAATAATTCCCTTTTTCTGGAATACAATGTCTTATGCCACTTCTAGGGTTGTCCATATCACCTTTATATCTTGGTATAACATGACAATGAAAGTGCATAACAGTTTGTCCTGCAGATTCACCACAATTCATTCCAATATTATAACCATTAGGTGAGTGGGTTTTTTTTATTCAATAACACTAAATTTAATTTGACCTATTATATTGTCTTGATTAAATATTTGCATAAGATATATTCCATTTTTCATATCACCTTTATCTAAGATGAATGTAGGTGGATGAACATGATTATATTCTCTTATCTTCTTCCCTTCAATATTAATTATACTAATCGATATATGATGTGACTCACTATATGGAATATTAAGAATTGCAATATCTGAAACAGGATTTGGATACAGCTTAAGATTCAATAAATCAGATTGATCAATTGAAGAGGAACTACTGTCATCAATGTAATAACTACAAGAATCGGCATCTAGATTTAGCTTTAAAAAACAATCATCCATATAACTGTCGTTATCTTGACCTGCATTTCTTTGGCCCATAATAAGATATTTTATAAATCGCGTACCTGTCGGGATAGCCCAATGGTTATCAACAAGAGTCCAAACTGGTTGCGTAAAAGAAGAGGTGTCAGTTCCAAAGATTAAATTGTTGTTATCATCTAAGAATTGAAGAGCAATAGAGGGAACGTCTGAGCCACTATAGTCAGACATATGTGCTCCATATATAGCCTCTGTAACTCCTGCGTCAATCTCAATGTTGTAGTTACTTACATCTATTGTTTGAGAGGCAGCTCCAAATGAGGACTCAACACATAACCCTCCAACTGAGAAATACTTTTGTCCAGCATAAGGAGCAACTCCATTACACTGCATACTAGATAAAGATTCTAGAACCCCACTTTCAACAGTCCAAAAATTGATACTGTCTTCAGCTCCAATATTTTCTAATAAGTTTGTTGTCAATAAAAGACTATCAGTTCTAAATGAAATAGGTGTTGACCAATTAGACCAAGCTAAACTTCTATCTCTATATCTTACTCTCCAACAGTAATTTGTTGAACCATTCAAATTAGTTACTAATTCATCTGTTAAAACATCATTTACTTGTGTATTTACATCAAAATACCAGTTCTCATATTGTTTCCAACTATCAAAAACTGGAGCTGTGAAATCATTACAAGTATTACTAATCTGCCATTGTGAAGCTCCATGAAGATCACCATCCTGATCAATAAAATCATCTGCTAATAAAATTAAACAACTTGGATTAACTGTGTCTGAAGAGGTAGGAAAAATACCTAATGGAATATTTGGTGAGCTATTGTTTAATCGAATAGTGACACTATCTTCTAAGCTATTTGTTTTACTAATAACATCATCGCCAACACTTAATCTTTTTAAGGTGAACTTAGGATTATTGCCTGCGTCAACCTCTAAAAAAACATATCCCCACTCATCTTGAGTCATTGTATATTCTTCATAATCTGCTTGTGGGTATGCACCCCAATAATCTATATATCCACCGGCTGTAGCAACATTTACCATCAGATGAGTATGATCTTTTGATTGACCTCTTGAATATCCATGGGTATGACCATAGAAATGTACTGTTGGTTTGCCAGAACTTGATGTAAAATTTTCTAACAAAGAAATAACATCTCCTGTAAAACTAGTATTTCCAGGTGTCCAGAGCTCTGATTTATGAGGATGATGTAGTTCGGCAAACACAAAATCAATTGTATTATCAGAAGCAGTTATTGTAAGAATACTATCTAACCAATCTAATTGTTCTTGAATTTGATATGGACCATTTGAGTTAAGACCAATAACCCTCACATTTGAGTTGTCTTTATACCACCAATGCTCTTCATATCCTGGAGTGCCATTTTCTTGTAAATCAACATACTGAAAATATAAATTAGCATTTTGTTCATGATTACCTAATACAGGATAAAAAGGAACGGTTGAAAATAAGGGTTCTGATTGAGCAAAAAATTCATCTTTCCAATGCGAATAGTTTGCTCCTGTATTAACTAAATCTCCTGGTATTAATATCATGTCAAGGTTCTCATTTGTATTTCCTCCATAATTATTTTGTACATAATCAATTATTCCAGCATTAATAATTTCCGTAAATTTTGTTGGATTATTGCCGTCAGTTTGCATATCACTCATAGCAACAATATTAATTGACTTTTCATCTGCATTATTAGCAGGTGTGTAAAAGTCAAACATTATTGAAGTAGAATTACCTGATATGACCTGATAATAATATTTTGTATTGGCTTGCAAGCCAATTAATTTGGCAGTAAAAACACAAGAAGGCGAACTTGTAATCTCAAAAGTAGTTGTGTCAATATTACCTAATGCTGTAGTATTACCCCACTCAACAAATGATATATCCCAATTACTATACTCCCACATAATTGTAATGCTATTGGGACTTGCATTTTGTAAATAAGGTTGTATTGTAAAATTTTGACTCAGACCAATTATTGGTAAATAAAGTAGTGTCAGGAGTAGGTTTTTCATAGAGCAAAAATACTTAATAATTTTCTCAAAAGATTTTGAACTTAGGATTGAGAGGTCAAAATAAGGCTCTTTAGCAGGAGATATAAAAGAATAAATTTAAAAACAACATCAAAATTTTTCTCTTGATTCTCACTCATTTAAATAATAACTTAAATTAGAAATCAAAGTCCCCTCCTTAAGAATTATATAATTAATCCTTAAGATAAATATTTCCAGAATTAAAATACAATTGATATGATAAATTGTGAAAATCCTTTGGGTTTTTGACAAGGGGGTAGACAAACAATAAATTAGATTGAGCGGTAATTTCTGGTATTTCGCAATCATTTTGTTTGCAATCTTCAATCATTTCGTATCGGCTATACATTTCTTGATTAAAACGAAACATATCTCCGCATACAAATTCTTTTAGCAAAGTAAATTGATTGCCCCAAAAAATGATCAGGATTAAAAGACAAATATAGGAGTGTTTAAAACGGATAAAGAGAGAGAGTTTTTTTAATAAGTAATCTTTGTTTGCAATAACTAAAAGTGTAAATGTTGGGACAAAAAAGAAACATGCCAGATTTGCTGTTCGATATTGTCCTAATAATCCAGTACTCCAAATAGGACCAAAACAAGCTATGTATGTTGGAATAGTTAAAAGAAAAAATATAATAATAGGACGTTGTAATAAAGAAAGTTTAGCAATTAATTTCGGATCATATTTAAGTTTAAGAAGTATTAAAGTCCAAAAAATAAAAGCAGGATTTAAGACCCACTCTCCAATAAACCTTATTGAATAAAGGCTTGATTTAAATAATGAATTAAATAATTGGTGTTTATTTGGAAAATAACTTGCTCTTATAGCATTTCCTGGTGCTGAAATAACATAGTAAAAGAGACTTATAAACACACATAAAAAGACAATAGAGATAACTCTTTTCTCCTTAATTGTAAAAAGCATAAAAGTAAAAATGACAGTTCCTAAAATCGGAATTATTTCATTGAATCCACAAACTAAACAAATAAGTAAAATGATGAACACAAGAATAAGGAAATTCATATTAGACCAATATCTAAACAGCAAAGAAATAAGGTATAAAAAGATAACGCCACTTGGAATATATGTATATGCTCCTGTATACCAAAAAACACCCTCAGTAATGTCTGGAAGAATACTGTACATAATTAAGTTAGTTACAATTGCTAACAAAAAAGAGTGTTTATCAAGTATATTTTTGAAGGTCTGTTGAGTTCCAAATAAGCTGAAAAATATTAGCCCCATAGGCATTAATTTATAACCAATAAATGCCCCCCAATTTAGAGGACTAAAGTGAACAATAAAGTTACTTAAATAGCGGCCGTTCCAAGTTTCTCTTTCATTAAGAACAGTTCTAATGAAGCCATTGTGCCTGCCCTTTTCAGCATAAATAAAATCGTCTAAAGATGGATGAGCAAAAAACCCCGCTGAGATATACAAAAGGAGAATAAATAAACCAACAAATAATAATATAACGACTTCTTTTTTTGTCATTTCGCTAATACTTTCTTGCTTTTCATGAATCTTACGATGCCTTTACGTTAAGTGTAAACCAAGTTATACAATTTAGTTTAGACAGTGTTATAGCCTTTTATTGATTTATTATCAACTTACCAGTAGCTATTATTCCAGATTTATTTTGTAATTGAAAAATGTAGCTCCCTATTGGTAACCCCTCTTTATCAATCATGAATTTAGATGAAATAATATTGTTAATAGTCTTGACTTTTTTTCCTAGAAAGTCATATATCATACAGCTATACCGTACATTTGAAAAATTTTCAAGCTCAATTGTAGCGTTTTGGATCAATGGGTTTGGAAAAATTTTAATGTTTTGATTTTCAGAATCCTCATTTAATCCGTTAAATTGATCTACAACA
>Ga0315322_10005068_pt1 | contig 10102 bp, 9 predicted proteins | sample M110021515metaG_FD_203461 | JGI IMG/M metagenome (GOLD analysis project Ga0315322, IMG submission 203461) | Ammonia-oxidizing marine archaeal communities from Monterey Bay, California, United States - M1 100m 21515 | ecosystem: Environmental > Aquatic > Marine > Intertidal zone | place: USA... | reverse complement strand
CCCTCGGGTCGATCGCGATAGGCTACTTTTTCGAACGCGATTTTGCTGATTTCGAAAAGTTTGGAGCCTTGGGATTGGGCACGTTTGAGCAGATCCATTTCGTTTTCTCCCTGAAACCAATCCGGGGAAAAGTATATTTCCCGGGGCACGATACCTTTTTCGAGTGCTCGGCTCATGGCTCGGTACCCTTCGGCGAGAAAGATTCTTTGTTGGTCGCGAGGTCTTCGATTACGAAGTTTAACGAGGTTCTTGATACGATCGTTTTGGAGGCTGGAAATTTGTTCGGCGTCGAGCATAGGATACCCCCTTTAGAAGCGAATGTAGGGGGATTCGTCAAGGGCAGGAAGGAAGAGCGATCTTACTTTGTTTTTGCTTCAGAGGGCAGCGTTTAGGGTATGATACTTATCTTGCTTGTAAAAAAGAGGGTATAAAGGGCCCGAATTGCTCGATAATGCTCAAGGGGAGACTCTAGGTAGCGACTGTAGTGGGTATGTTGTTATTCCTCATGTTGATGGCGTCTATGGCGTTCTTAGCGATTTTTCTTATTCTAAATAAGAAAAGCATGCCGGCTGAGCGTCAGGGCGAGGTGAAGGAAGTACTCAACAAGGATGCATTCGTGGTGCAATTCGACGATGCGCGTCCGACGATCGTTCGTTTTCATGGAATCTCGATGGCGTCCGAAAGCGAGATGCTGGATGATCAGATATTTGAATTTTTACATGACGAGATTCGCGGCGGACGAGTATTGGTTAAGCCGATTCGCGTTTCGACGGGCGATGTGATCATCGGCGAGCTACACAGCTTGAGCGGCGAGTATTTCAACGCGACGATGGTAAGGAGGGGTTTTGCTCGTTGGACCCCTAGCGAAGCTGCTGACGATCGGAAATTGGGCGATGCTCAAAAGGCCGCCAAACTCGAACAGTTGGGTGTTTGGAATCCGGCCGTGCACCAATTGCTGGTCGGTAGGTTGCGTGGTGATTGCGAGAATGAGCAACCGTCGGAAGATCGTGGCGAGATAGAAGCCACACGATCGGAAGAGACGGAAGACTATTCAGATCTCGCCGATGCCGAGTTGAATCCTGAATCGAATTAGCTTCGATGGTTATTTAGAGGAGCACGCGCTGGGATCCGTTTTGAGCGCTTTCGTAGATGGCGTTTATGAGAGCTACCGCTTTGCGAGCTTCGGCACCATCGACGAGAGGATCGCGTCCCTCTTGGATGGCAGAAACGACGTCTTCAAAATTGCGTTGATGTCCTGAGAAATCGATGGCGCAAGGATCGTTGGCTCCTATCCCTTTAGCGCCGGACTGGGTCATGAGATTAGATCGAATCGCTTCGTCTTCAGGTCCTTCATCTTGGAATTCCCAAACGCGGAATTTGTCGTCCGCTAAAAAGACGGATCCTTTTTCGCCGCAGATATTGACCTCGGCGGAATGCCCGTCCTTCGACCAACAAGCGGTCGAGCCTTGAATGACGCCTCGTGCTCCGCTTTCGAATTCGAGTATGGCTACTGCCGTATCCTCTACTTCAATACGTTCGTGAGCGAGCGTAGCGACTGTCGCGCAAACGGATTTAACCGGTCCGGCGACGTAGAGCAATTGGTCGATAGCGTGAATAGATTGGTTCATCAAAGCACCTCCTCCATCGAGTGCCCACGTTCCACGCCATTGGCCTGAGTCGTAGTAGGCTTGGTCGCGGTACCATTTGATATAGGCGTCGGCCATTGCAATTTGACCGAAGCGCCCTTCGTCGATTGCCTTTTTGAGAGCGATCAAGCCGGGATTGAAGCGACGATTGAAAATGCCGGAAATGGTAGCTCCTTGCTTTTCGCCTTCGGCGATCATTTGATCGATGCGATCGGTAGTGACCTCGAGCGGCTTTTCGCAAATGATGTGTTTACCTTGGCGTACTGCGGCGATTGCCGGTTCGAGGTGGGCTCCGGAAGGGGTTGCAATGGTGACGATATCGAGATCCGGATCGGCCAGGAAAGCATCGAGATCGCTGTATGCCGTGCAGTCGTATTCGTCTGCGATCGCCTGGGAGCTGTCTGGATTGCGACTGTATACGGATCGCAGCTGCGAGCCTTCCATTGCTTTGATCGCCTTGGCGTGAAACTGGGCGATCATTCCTGATCCGATAATTCCGAAGTTCATAAAGAATATTGAATGTTAAACCTAACCGCGAATTGAGTTAATGGATACAACCTATGTGGCTTTCCGTTTTCAACAGCGGATGATATGGATAACGCAGATCGCGAGTGATCGACTCTCTGTGTGTTGCACGAAATCTATGGGTGGAACTCTCTAGGTTGAGTTTCGGCGGCTTGAGGATAAGCCGCCATGCTTTTGTCTGTTTACTTACGCTTTCCGTTCGTTTTTGATGAACGAGAAGGTTCCTACGATGAGCAGTACGATCAATATGGCGAGTCCCGCTGCGGGGATCATGCCATGCCAGCTATTGAAGTGAGCTTTTCCAGATAGCACCCAAATCGATCCTAAAGTAGCGATTCCGGTTGCGACGCCCATCAGCATGTTCCAGATCACGCGGGCGGTTCCTTCGGGACGATGTTCACCCAGGACCTTCTTGGAATTCATCATGAGAAAGAAAGTGAAGTAGGCGATGGGAATGAGCGACCCTCCGATGACGGACGTTGGGATCGCCAGAGCTGCGGATGCTCCGGACCAGACGAAGGGGCCGATGAATCCCGCGATTCCGGATACCGCGCAACCGATGTAATAGGTCTTCTTGTCGCCCGGTTTTCCGAGCAGCTCCTGGAACGCGAGTCCGTTGATGAGCATGAGAATGATAATCGTGGACAAGGCCATTCCGACAACGCCAAAGCCGAAAATCGACTGGGAGACGATTTTTCCTGCGAGCGGTTCGAGCGTGGTGGCGAGCTGGAAATTGTCCCGTTTGACCAAGGTGAGGGCGAGTTCGAGATCGACAGCGTTGGTAGCGCCCGGGTGGTCTGCTACGAGTTGGGCGATCGTTCCTGCAGCGGCTGGGGAGTTCGGATCGACATCGCCGGTTTGCGTGTGGAATTGGGACGCCGCTGCAATCACGACGCAGCTCGTGGCGAGGAAGAAGGGAATGAAAAGACCGATTGAGAGGTCGAAGATCGAGAAGCCGCGCTGAACTTTGCCCCAGCGTTTCTTAAGTAAGGAATAGGGCAGCAGCCACGTCATGTTGATACCGACTGCAGTGCCGAAGGCCGCGATGATAATGTCGCGTTGGTCGTTGGTGATTTTGGCAGTCCACCATTCGGGTTGAGTGGACTGGGCGATGAGGTCGGCATAACTGGCAGCAGGCGTGAAGAGGAGAGAGGGGTCGGGGATGAGGCCGCCAAGGATGGCACCCCAGTCCAGGTCGCCGCTGGTCGCTAGTGTAATGACGACAGCGAAGAACGAGAGTACGATGAGCCCGACCATGATTTTGATGATCGTGTCGAAGGTTTTGGCTCCCTTTCCTTCCGATTCGTAGAGCGTGTTGACGTAGAAGGCTATCGCGAAAAAGATGACACAGATGATTGCGGTCGAGCCGTTGCTGTCGCCTACCGCAGGCAAAAGATTTTGCTGGATGGCGGCGCGTCCGAGGTTGAACTGAGGCATACTCCAGACGACATTGGCCATGATGGTGGCGATCATCCACGCCCAGCCCAAGGCTGGGGAGAGATGTTGGTTGACTAGCCCGAAAGGCGCTTTTTGCGTCGACAGCGTCACATAGGCGATGGCGGATAGCATGATGATGCCGCAAATCATGGCCAGGGGCTGAAGCCAGAGCAGTCCGAAGCCGGCGATTACTCCTAAGTAAAGAGCACCGGCTAGAGAGCCGCCGCCAAGGGTGATGGCTCCTTGCATCCATCCGGGGCCGGAAAGGCGTGTGTAGATTCCTAGTTTCTTGAGGAGAGGGGCTCCTTCAGCTTCGGTTAGCAAAGCAGTTTCTTGGTCTTGTTGATCTGAGCTCATAGTGTGTGTACTTTGTTAAAGTAGGTATTGAGATTTTGGAGGCTGGTTCGAGCGATATTCTCCGCTCCGGGAGCATAGTCGAAAACTTCTACCGAAACCCATTGGTCGTAGCCTGTGGCGGATAGGGCGTTGGCGATCGGCTGGAAGTCGAGATCGCCCATGCCGGGTCCTTGCAGGTTCGGGTCGTTGGCGTGAAAATGAATGGTGTAGTCGCGGCTGGCGCTGATGATGTCCGGTATGGGTCCGCCTTCTGTGCTCATGGCTTTAACGTCCAGGTGGAGCTGGATGTTTTGGTGATCAATACGCTTGATCAGCTCAATGGTTTCGGCTGCGGAAGTGAGAAAATTCGTTTCGTTGGTTCCGAGCGGTTCCATAGCTACGGATACGCCAAACGACTCGCAATGCTCGCCGAGCGATCGGAGCATTTCGGCGGCTCGCCCGGCGGCCGCTTCGTAGGAATCGGCCGTATCCAAATTGCGCTGTTTGGGGCTACCCCAAACCATGACCTTACCGCCCATTGCGGCACAGACGTCGGCGAGGTGCTTGCCGAAATCGAGAGTCTTTTGACGAATGGAATTGTCGGCAGTCGTTAGGTGCATTCCGTCCGGTTTGACGAGGAGCCAATGCAGTCCGACGACTTCCAGGCCGTGGTCGCGAACGATGGCGCCCATCGATTTCGCTTCGGAAAGGGTGAGGTCCCGTGGATCTTCCTTGAGTGTGAAGGGGGCGATTTCGAGGCCTTGGTAACCGGTAGCGGCGGCGCTGGCGCAAGTGTCTGCAAGGCTCCAGCCTTGATAGGTCTCATTGCAGATGGCAAATTTCATAGAGGAAACAAAAGGGTTTTATTTGCCCTTAGATCACGCAGATGAACTCTGATTCTTAGGGTTTAGAGTCACTCGTGAATGCGAGGAGGTTCTGCGGGTGAAAAGAATTATTCGAAGAAGGTTCGGTTGTCTTTTTTGGACTCGGGTGCCCAGATCTTGATGTTGTCGACCCAGCCGATGTCGTCGAAGGAGCCGAAACCGATGAATCCTTGCTCGAAAGGAACGTCGTCGGCGATCATGATGGGAGTGAGCATGTCGTCGAAGTACAGAGCAACGGTGCCTTTCGCCGTGTTTCTCACGATTCGGATTTTGCGCCATACTTCGACGCCCCAATCGACGCCGACCGTGCGAAAATCGGTAATCGGAGTTCTGGGGGATTCGTTAACCACGAAAACGTTGTGGGCATTGTTGTCGCCGGTTTTGGCGATGTGAATGTACATGTAGTGGGAGGGATCCTCGAAGCCGAAGAAAAAGCAATGATCGCGGTGAGCATAACCGCCTGCCTTGGTCGGGTCGGGATTCTCTCTCATGAACTGGGCGATCGGCGTTCCTTTTACGCCGCTTTGTAGGATGTCGACGTCCATAACGAAATCGCCAAAAGTCAGCCCTTTGATCAGGGCGATATTGTAGGGAGAGCGATGGGGAGGCTCGTAGTCACTCTTTCCTTCGAGGGCTAGGACTGTATTACCGTCTTTCTTGAGCAGGTTCCAGGCCGAGCGATCGGTGATCATGAAGCCTTCGATTGACTTCTTGGATTGGAAAATTTGCTCGTATTGCAAGCTGTAGCCTTCGGGGAGTTCGGGAGTTTGATCGGCGATTAGCATGAAGCTCGCGGACAGAAGCGCGAGACTGGCTAGGATTGGCTTGCGACAGTGAAAGGGCATGATTAACGGATGGAAAATCGTTGAATTGGCGGTAAAGGGAAGCAAGTAAGGACGGCTCGGGTGGGGAAAGCAAATGATAAGTCAGAAAAATCACACACCTGTAGGGTTCGGCTGGGATTGATTTCGTTTAGGTCTTTGTAGAAGCTCTGCGTTCTATGAAAACCCTGCGATACTCTAGGCGCTGGATGGCGTCGCTCTTTTTGATGACTCTGGGAGCGTCGATGACCGGATTCTGCGGCGCTGCTCGTCCGAATGTCGTATTCATTGCCTTGGATGATTTGAAGCCAGCACTGGGTTGTTTCGGCGATCGGATGGCGAAGACTCCGAATATGGATCGTTTGGCTTCGAGGGGGATGGTCTTTTCGAACAACCATTGTCAGCAAGCGGTGTGCGGCCCGACTCGGGCGAGTTTGCTGACGGGTTGGTTGCCGGATCGTACGCAGGTTTGGGATCTCAATACGAAGATGCGGGATCGAAATCCGGACATTTTCACGTTGCCGCAGCATTTTAAGCAAAATGGCTATTATACTATTGGCGTTGGAAAGCTCTTCGATGGGCGGTGCGTGGATAGTTGGGGAAAGCAGGACGCGATCTCTTGGAGTCGGCCTTACATGTTAACTGGCTCTGGGTCGATGTACGCGAACGAGAGCTACAGTAGCGGACGGGTTCCTTTGGATAAGCGTGATACGCTCAAGCGGCCTTCGACTGAAAATGCGGACGTTCCGGATATGGTTTACAAAGACTATCATTCATGCAGCCAGGCGATCGCGGAATTAGAGAATCGGGTTAAGGCGGGCGATCCGTTTTTTCTTGGACTTGGATTTTCGCGGCCGCATTTGCCATTTAACGCCCCGAAGCGGTATTGGGACCTTTGGGAGCGGAGTGATTTTGCGTTGCCTGACTACCGGGATGTCTCGTCGGAGAGTCCGATGTTTAGCTTTCATAATTCAGGCGAGCTGCGTAATGGTTATACGGATATTCCTTTGAAGGGGCCGATTCCCGACGAGAAGCAGTTGGAGTTGATTCATGGATACTATGCGACGGTGGCGTTTGTGGATGCTCAAGTCGGTCGAATGCTCGATGCTGTCGATACGGCGGGAGTCGTCGACAATACAATCATCGTTTTGTGGGGCGACCATGGTTTCCATCTCGGCGACCACGGGATCTTTTGCAAACATACCAATTACGAGCAGGCAACGCGGGCCCCGCTGATTATTTCCGCTCCAGGGATGCCGGAGGGAGTGAAGACGGATTCGCCAACGGAGTTCCTCGATATCTTTCCAACATTATGTTCCCTTGCGGGGTTGCCGACGCCATCGGACTTAGATGGCGTGTCGTTGGCACCATTGATGGATGGCTCGAAATCGAGTGTTAGGGAGTTCGCTCGCAGCCAGTATCCAAGAAAGCATGAAGGAAAACACCTGATGGGCTATGCGTATCGGTCGGAACGCTATCGCTACGTCGAATGGATCCAGAAAGATTTCTATAAGGGAGAAAGAAAAGGAAAAGTCGTCGCTCGGGAATTGTACGACTATGAGCTTGACCCTGAAGAATCGACGAATCTAGCGTCTTCGCCGAGTCATCGCCAAGCGAGAGAGTGGTTTAAGAGTCGGTTGAATGATCGATAGTGAGGGTTTACGTTGATATTAGATGTAGGATCGGGTTAATCCCGCGATCAATCATATCGTAACCCATTCAAGCCTATGCTATCGCGGGGTAAACCCGATCCTACAGATTAATGAAGAGACTATTACGAGAAATTTCTATCGATGGATAATGGATTGATTGGTTTGGGGAATTGTGGATGATACTTTTTCAATGAGAGAGATCTGGTTATGTATCCCCGTTGTTTTAATTTTGTCTAGCTTAGCGTTTTCGCAAAAGCCGAATATCGTATTTATTTTGGCGGACGATGTGAACTACGATTCGATTGGTTGTTATGGCGGGGAGAATGTAGCAACGCCGCATATCGATCGATTGGCCTCGCAAGGCATTCAGTTCAATCAGGCCTATAGCGCGGTGGCGATGTGCGCTCCGTTTCGGGCAGAGCTCTATACGGGCTTGTATCCAGTTCGCAATGGCGTTGCGTCGAACCACTCTTCGGCTCGACCTGGCACGAAAAGTGTCTGCCACTATTTGGGCGATCTCGGCTATCGAGTGGGATTGACGGGCAAGAAGCATGCTTCGCCTGCAAAGACGTTTCCATTCGAGTTGTTGAGCGATGGGGCGGTCAAGAGCCAACGATTGAATTGGAAAGGAATGGAGCGTTTTATGGGACAGGATGGAGAGGAGCCGTTCTGTTTGTTCGTTTGCTCCCAGAATGCCCATGCAGCTTGGACGGAAGGCGATGCGTCGCAATTCGATGCGGAGGCGATAACGTTATCGCCGACCCAGCATGACAATCCGAAGACGCGCGAGGTTATGACCCGCTATTATGCGGAAGTTGCGGCTTTGGACGCACAGGTCGGAAGGACCTTGGAGGTGTTGGAGAAATCGGGGAAGGCGGATAATACCTTGGTTGTTTTCTCGTCGGAGCAAGGATGGGCACTAGGGTTTTCTAAATGGTCCAATTGGAATATGGGCGTGCATACTGCGTTTGTCGCTCGCTGGCCGGGGCATGTTGAAGCGGGATCCAAGACGGATGCCTTGATTCAGATGGCGGATGTCGTGCCGACATTTATAGATGCCGCTGGTGGCGAGGTGGGTGGCTACGACTTGGATGGGAAGAGTTTTCTTTCGGTGCTAGAGGGTCGAACGGAAGGACATAGAAAGTTCGTGTACGGGCTTCATAACAATATACCGGAGGGAGAGCCCTATCCGATCCGGTCGATCAACGACGGACAATTTCACTATTTGTGGAATTTGAAGCCTGAAGCGAAGTACCATGAAAAGCATATTATGGTCGAGAATTCGAGACTCGTGTGGTGGGTCGAGCTGGAGAAAGCTGCTCAGGCTGGCGACAAGCGAGCGAAGGCTCTAGCGGCTAAGTATGTTCAACGACCGGAGGAAGAGCTTTATCGATTGGGTATCGATAATTATGAGACGAATAACTTGTCGGATAATCCTGAATATGCATCCGTTAAGCAGCACCTGCGCGGGGAATTGCTTAAATGGATGAAGGAGCAGCATGACCGGGGAGCAGCCTTGGACACGGAAGCCGGTCGCAATGCGTTAATGGAGACCCCCTTTCCTGGGAATTGATTTTCTTTGGGGAGTTCGTTTATTTGAAGCTCGTAGGTCCAGCGCTTGCACCGTGCCGTGTGGTTCGTTGCTAGTCATGGTAGCGGCAGCTACCCTTTGATTACCTCGGTTCGCTTGATTGATTCCCAGCAGCTTGCTAGGTTTATTGTTTGATTAAATTGGATTGATAAAGGTTTGCTTGATTTTAATAGACGATTGATAAGGGTATTTTATGGATTTAAAACTTAACGATAAGGTTGTTATTGTTACCGGCGGTAACAAGGGGATCGGCGAAGGTATTACGCGATCGTTTGTCGATGAGGGTGCGATAGCGGTTGTTTTCGGACGCAATCGCGAGGAGGGTAAAGCCTTCGTAGACGAGCTGAAAAGCGCAGGAGGCAAGGCAGCCTTTCGTTTTGCGGAAATGACGAACGAAGAGAACGTCAAGGATGCAGTAGCTCAGACGCTCGAAGAATTTGGACGTATTGACATTGTGGTGAATAATGCGGGCGTGAACGATGGCGTGGATCTAGAAACAGGGGTAGCTGCGTTTCGCGAATCTTTGGAAAAGAACCTGACTCAGTGTTATTCCTTGGTGCACCATTGTTTGGGAGCGTTGAAGGCTAGCCGCGGAAATATAGTGAATATTGGATCTAAGGTGGCGGAAACGGGCCAAGGTGGAACTTCTGGATACGCGGCATCGAAGGGGGGTATGAATGGACTCACTCGCGAATGGGCATTGGACCTTGCCAAATTTGGAATCCGTTCGAATTGCGTGATTCCTGCTGAGGTGATGACGCCGTTGTATAAGCGTTGGATAAAACGGCAGCCTGATTCGGAGGCAGAGTTGAAGGCGATCTGCGATTCGATCCCGCTTGAAAGTCGAATGACCACGTCTCGGGAAATTGCGGACACGGTGGTTTTCGTAGCCTCGTCGCTTTCGTCGCACACGACTGGACAAATTTTGTATGTAGATGGTGGTTACACGCATTTCGATCGCCGTTGTACTCACCAATAAGAGAATTTTATTATGAAAAGGTTAGTAAATAAGACAGCTGTTGTTACGGGTGCGGGTTCTGGGATTGGGGAAGCGATTGGGCTTCGCTTCGCCTCGGAAGGGGCTCATGTCGCGGTATTCGAACGAGATATGGAAAGCGGCGGAAGTGTCGTCGAAAGGATCAAGGAAGCTGGTGGTTCGGCTGAATGTTTCGAAGTAGATGTTGCATTGCTCGATAGCGTTAGAGCTGCG
>Ga0315322_10005063_pt1 | contig 10105 bp, 6 predicted proteins | sample M110021515metaG_FD_203461 | JGI IMG/M metagenome (GOLD analysis project Ga0315322, IMG submission 203461) | Ammonia-oxidizing marine archaeal communities from Monterey Bay, California, United States - M1 100m 21515 | ecosystem: Environmental > Aquatic > Marine > Intertidal zone | place: USA... | reverse complement strand
CACTTTCGATGAGCTTCAAGTGCTTTTGAGCGAAACCATGCATCCTTATCGTTGAGCAATGGAACAAATCCATCGAGCGCTCTTGGAATGTCAGTGTCGAACAAGACTCGAATAGCGCGTCTTCGCTGTCGCACATCTTTGTGCTTCAAGCGAGCGATTTCACTGTCCAGACCACCCCGTGCCATGATGCACCGAGAGGCCGGTGCCTCATAGGGGTGTGCATCAAGGTTTAGCATTCGAGACATCAATGCTTTCGTTCAAAAGATGCCACTCAATTCAGAGATTAACGCTTAAAATCATCAAAATGTTGACCGTTCTCGTCATCATCTTCATCCCAATCCACAGCACCAGGTTGGGCAAGGTTCGGGTGCAACATCATTTGCAACATTGGCCAAAGGCGAAGGAAAGAAGGAGCTGCTTCCCACATTAACTGAACCATTGGATGTTCGTTCATTGGAATGCCACCTTCACCTGGCGGTGGTAAGTCGGCAGGGAGTTGACGCAGTTCGACAATCAGGTCTTGTAGAGCAATCCGTTCATCTTCTTCACCCATCTCAAGTTCTTCACAGGTCTCAAGGGTTAATTCGAGTAAATCGGCCAACTCATTGGGATTCATTGGTCCAGTTTCGGTATCTTTGACATCGATAGGGCCAAACGAGACAGGTCCTAAGTCGGTTGAGAACATCTCCTCGCCTTGTCGCTCAAGTTTCATCAGATGCTGACCTGCAGTATTGCCAAGCGGGGCTAGAGCGAACCCTCCGTCAACGACTCGAGAGGCGAGCCATTCAGGTAATTCTCGAATTTGTCCTGTGATGAGCACTCGGTTCAATTCCCCAGGAAACGCCACAGGTGCGACTTCAACGGCTTCCAAGACACGTGATTCAACGGTTGGCCAATGGGTCAAGCGAGATTGAACGTGTTCAACAGCCAGTTGAGATGGGTCAAGCAGACGGACCCGTCCGTTCTCGCCAACGATCATGGCGATAAGAGCGGCGATGTAGCCACCTTTTGCACCCAAAACCACAACCTCTTGTCCTTCTGATAATTCCAGATGGTGTAACAGCGTAGCAATCATGTGCGGTGCTGAAATTGTTTTGAGACCGCCTTCATCGGTTTCAAGAAATGGAATTGGTCGGTCGGCAAAAAATGGTTCGACATCGTAATCAGTAAAATCGGCAATCTCGACTTTAAGCATAGCCTTTTTGACATGTTCGGGAACTTCAATTCCACCTTTTTCAAGACGCCGAAGCAGGTCTTGCATGTCCGTCATGAAGAGAGCAAGAACGCCGCCTCATGTAAAGGATGGGCTTGAAAAAACTCTACGTTGCCAATATTGGGCTTTTCCCATTTTTTGCTTTGGAAAGATTCTCTATTTCATTTCCAGCCATGCAAAGAAAGAGACAATTGGAAGAAGAATCAAGATAGCACGATTGATTTTCTTCTGTTGGTCGACGTACTTGACGGTCGGTTCTGGTGAAACTTCAATTGACTTGGCGGTTCTTTTGCGACGAGTAATACTTACTTTATCTTCGATTCGAGACAGAACTTTGTTTCTTAATTCAGGTTGACGGCTGTTGGAAACGCCTTGACCGACAATGAATTTGACCGAATATTGTTCAGCCAAAACCAAACCAGCATCGACCACTCCAGTAACATTGGACAAGTTGTGCATGTCGATACGAATTGCCATTCCGTCGCTCTTCACATGACTGAGGACACGCCAATTCCCTCGACCTTCATTGAAGCGGTGTAATATCTCTCGAGCCTGAACAAGAGGCTGTTTTCCTAGAAAAACAGGACGACGGCGCCTCGCCAAAAACGGACCAAGCAAAACGGCGCCGAACATTGGAGGAATACACATCAAGGAGACCAAGCGTTTGAGTTCACCAGGGTCGGTAAGTACTGAGATCACAGCTAAACTGAATCCAAGATAAAGACCCATGAATGCCCCAGCCTGAAGTCCGGTCCCAAGACCAACCGGCTCTCCTTCTTTGAGGCTCATGACACCTCTACGCGGGCACCGCACATCAATACTCGCCTTCTGCCGAGATAAACTTCATCAGTTGACCCTTCCTGCCCTTGATATGGAGAAGAACGGCTTGTTCGACCGTCGTCGAGAACGTAAAGTCGGACGTTGGGTCTTTGGAATCAGTTTTTTCTTCTTCATCTCCTTTTTCCTTGCCCCTCTGCTGCTGCCCACAGGAAGTGTTCCAGAACTTGGTGGCAGAGCGAATGCTTGGGACTATGCAACTGTAGATGGTGCATTTTCAAAAGGCAATACGCCGGATTCATTAGCCTACATGCATGAGGATGGAACCTTGCACATGCGCGAACCGTTTGCTTGGACTGAACTTGACCCTTATACCGGCTTCATCTACATGTTTGGAGACTTGAATTGCCATAATAAACACGAACGTTCATGGGAAATCAATGGCAATCAAATGCCGGTATGCACCCGCGATGTTGGAATCTTCTTCGGCTTAGCGATTGGTGGATTGGTGTATTCACGCTATGGATACAATCGCTGGACAATTAAGGATTCTTGTCTTTCACTATTGCCTGACCGATGGCTTGAAAAAATCTATAGAACAAATCGTAGAACGATGGCTTGGATTGGGATGGGTGCCGTTCTTTGTGTCCCATTGTTGATTGATGGCTTTACCCAATTACTCACTTCTTACGAGTCAAACAATTTCACACGGCCCCTCACTGGAGCGCCCTTTGGCATAGGTATTGCAATTCTTACTGCTGCGGCGTATTCTGCCCGCCCCCATTTCTTTAAAGATGCAAGTCATGTGAAATTACCAGGCAATGCTCGTTTTGAATTGGATGTCAAAGAGGAAGAATGATCAATTCTTTGGCGGTGGAGTTTCCCACCACGCTAATAATTCTTCAATCGATGAAGGCACCGGACACATTTCATGTCCGCTGCTCAATAATTCGAGTCGTTTACAGATGAATCCGACCGCCGTACGAATCGAAGGGCGTGGTGGCCTGCCATCCACTGGAATCAAGATTGTTCGCAACGCATCAACCCATTCAGCATCAGGATTCGCTCGCCGCCATGAGGCAATTTGAGTGCGTAGAGGCCACATGGCAAGAGCTAGGCGGCCATAGCCTAAACGGCTGTCTCGGAGTTTGAACACCTGTGCCTCAGCAAAAGGAACATGTGATTGTTGTTTGTGAACCCAACGTGTTTTCTCCATCCACTTGATGAGTCTCTGTGTATGGCGTTGCGTCACCATACGATGTGGCCCGAACGCTCTGTGGAGGCGAGGCACTTCGCTTGAACCGACAATCAAGGATAATGTCCCCAATACCGACCAACATGAATGTGCATGTGGCGTCGCAGGTACATCGTTTGCTCCTGCTTTTTCGGAATCCCACTTTTCTTCAGCATACGTCATCCATTGTGCAGGAGAGCGACCTGAAAGCCACCCAGTATGAATTGAAGTTCGTTCTTGAGGGGCGCCCGGGAGGCGTTGTTGTTTCTTGACGTCGATCACTAAGGTACGAAGCAAATGCCGGTCTACTTCATCGGCTACAACATTGAGCGGTGCTGGTTTGCGATTGAAGAAAGCACGGAGTTCGGAACGGAGCTTTTTCTTCAGTTCATCAAGCCCTCCTTCATTCAAAATCGGACCGACAACACAACACTTGTCGAATGGTGCCGGTGCTTTGGAATCACCTGAAAGTAAATCGATGAAGCCTTTGCGAATTGTTTTCTGAATTTCAGCGGTCTCAAAATATTCCTGTTTTTCACTGTTCATCCGCAAGGTGCCTGATTCAATACGCTTCATCGCTTTATCCGGGTCGCAGTCAATCCACAAGACCAAATCTGGAATCATCGCAGCAGCGTTCATTTTGGCGACATGTTCAACGCCAAGTTTACCGACGATTCCTTGGTAGATCAAAGAGGAATGGATGTTTCGGTCAGAGATGACAACATGCCCTTTTTGCAACAGAGGTCGAATCCAAGTGTGGGAATGGTCAAGGCGGTCAGCAGCAAAAAGGCCGGCTTCTTCGAGTGGAGTTTTATTGCCGAGTTTTACCGATGTAAGTGCCAACTTACCAAGTTCACTGTGTCGCCTTGGCTCGTGAGTAGCATGGACATCAGGGAAAGGATACTCAGCGGCTAATTCAAGCAATATTCTCGCTGCTTCACCTTTGCCAGAACCATCACCGCCTTCAACCGTGATGAGGTACATTCAATCACCACCGATATCATCAAAATGGTCCTTTGAAATACTTAGCAGAATCATTCCTACAAGAATCATCAAAGGTCCAAAGATGATTAATCCACGGCTGAATAAAGCGAAACCTGCAAGGTATTGAGTCCTTCGATAATGCTTTGCTCGACGAACTTCAACCGCTGCTTGGAAACCGATTAAGGCGGTCAAGACTGTAAATATACCAACAATTGTGGAAAGTCCAACGGCTGATTCAAGCGTCCACCCATCGTCATTTGTGATGCCTTCTTCGACTCGTAGCCCTTCACCCGGAGTCATTGTGATTGGTTTCACTCCTGCTTCATCAGGGATGAAATCACGTTCAACTGTGATGTATCCTTCTGCTTCAACATGGAGTGTCATCACCGTACTTTGGATTTTTTGAAATCTAAAATAGCCATTTTCATCCGTTGCCATCTCAGCGATCACTTCGTCGGTGTCGACATCGAGTAATTGAATGGTGACGTTCTCGACACCGTGTCCTTCTTCAGCCTCGATTGCGATGCCTGAAACATCAACAAGTTCAGCTCTTTCAAACAAGGTTGAAGACAACAAATCATCGGGATTGCCGTTGAGAATCAATGCGCCGGACGCCATACCAAGAATACTACCTATCAAGATCAGCGAGGCTGCAAGAGTAAGAAGTCTCGATTTATCAGATTGGTCAAGTTCATCGAGTTTCGACTGAAAACGAACCGTTGCCTTTTCGACCGCTTCATCGAGTTCATGTGCTTCGACGACCAATTCTTCATCAGCCGCTTTTTGCCGAGAAACTTTGGCAGCTTCTGAGGCATCAAGTTTGGATTGAACGCGAGCACGAAGGGCTACAAGTTTCTCATCCATCTCGTCATCGTCCATTTTCTCACCTCCGCTTGTTTGAGGTCAAGGCATGCGCGGATAATACCCTTTGCTTCAATAGCCGCGCAAGACTTTATGAGGGATTCTTACGAATTGTCCATCTGAGGAAACTTCTCAATAGAAGAAGTAAAATGAACGAGGCTGCAGCAAATATCTCTAACATATGATATGTTTTGGACTTTGGTAGTTCATCTACAACCGTCGTTTCATCCTCTGTATTCTTGTCTTCTACACTTTCATTCTGAATGGTGTTTGCTGTTATCCATGCCCCGCTTCTCAAACCGAGTTCAACCAAGCGACCGACCTTTTCGAGAGAATCTGCACTTACTTTGTCGGGGGTATCTTCATGCGTGTGCCAGTAGCCGCCAAATGCTTGCGCTCCTGGGCCAAATCGAATATCGATAAGGTCGATTGCTCGAATCCCAATATTCAATGCAGGCACATGGTCATCAAAGACGCCGATTGAGGTGTTCTGGTCGAAAATCTTCACGCCGATTTCTCCATTACAATCGGTTTTATTTTCAACCATCCCGAGAGCTTCAGCAAGAGGTGGAATGGTGCTCCATAACGCACCATTACCGGGCCAAATGTGTGTTAATTGCAAGTCTGCATCGCCAATCATGTCCAAGACGATGAAGGCGGCAGTGCGATTGATTTCTTGCTGAGTTTGTTCTTCCGCCCATTTTTCTGCGCCAAAGAACCGGTGAGGTGTATAATTCTGGTCTTCTGCATCTGTCCAGAGCAATTCAACTCCATATTCAAGGTTCATTGGGGGAATGATACGTGCAAGTTCGAGCAGAGCAGCCGCTCCGCTTGCCCCATCGTTTGCGCCGATAATCGGCTCGTTGGTCCGATTCTCATCACTGTCTCGTTCCGCAACATTTCGAGTATCATAGTGGGCAACTAAGACTATGCGAGGGGTGTTGTTATCAGCACCTACAGGTTCCATGACGGCTTCAATATTGGTAAAAGTCAAGTTGTCAACCGTATATTCGTGCATGCTTACATTCCATTGAGTCAAGTTCTCTTCTACGGAATTTCGGAATGTTTCAGAAGCATTCGTGCCTGGAACTCGCGGCCCAAGGCTGGTTTGCCAGTGCACAGATTCATTGGCCAAAGTGCCATTGAACTCAAGTTGTTCGACATAATCGCATATTTCGACGGCTTGATAGGGTGCTTCTACTGCATGAACTGGTTGTGAAAACGAGGTGCTGAGTGAGCAAAGAAGCAAGAGTATGGCGAGAATGGCGAAACGTTGACAGGTCCGTAAATCTCCTCCATCCTGCATGAGCATGTATGAAGCCTCATAGACCCACTCTTAAATACCTCATTTCAAGTCGTGTAGATGTTAGCAGTCTTGCGGATAAATGAGGTGTCATAAATGTCGGAACTACGCTCCAATACCGCCTTGCTTTTGGTAACCCTGCTTTTTGCCTCAGGAATCTCTCCACTTTTGCTTACAGTTGGTGCTGAATCCGATGAGGTAAACGAGATGCTGCCTTATGATGCAGGCGGAATTGTTATCGGAGATATCGCTGATTTTGAACTGGAAATGGGTGACGAATATTTGATGATTGAAGAAGAACAACCTGTCGTATCAGCCTTCTCCTTCCTGAAAAAAGAGTGGGTTGATGCGGGTCGGCCCGGCGTTGAAGACATGGCCTATGAGCCACAAACTTCTGCACGAGCAGGTGGCCGGGCATGCAATGCTCACGTTGTCAACGATGAATTAACCGTTCCAACTTCAGGCGGTTCTGTTGACACTTATGTTGCCAAAACCACAACAACAGTTGCTTTCTTAGTCCAATCCGGTCGAACACTCAGTTCCACTGTTTTGAACAATCTAGCATCATCTTGGGACCAAACCATCTATCCAACCATGACGACCTATTACGGCAAGGATTACCAAGACGGCAGAGGCCTTGCCCCTCCTGATGTGGACAATAATTGTCAAGTTCAAATCGTCATTTACGATATCGATGGCGCCTACAACATCGGCGGATATTTTGCTCCTTCCATGGCCAATTCACGTGAGGCTGTGTTTGTCGATTATGCAGATGTCACTTTGTCTTGGGGCAAATCTATTCTGGCCCACGAATTGGAACACTTGTTGCATAATGCACTCGACCCATATGAAAACGCATGGATTGATGAAGGCAACGCAGATGTTGCCATTTACCTGTGCTTCGGCGCCGATTCAACGCTCGTTAGTCACTTGAATCAGTGGACACAATCTTCTGAACTTTCAGTGCGATGGTGGAATCAACGCTTTGCCGATTACGGTGCAGGTTTCATTTTCACGATGTATCTCGCCGACCATCTTGGCGGTGGCCCTGCCGTTCGTCAATTGGTTCAAGATACCGCTACCGGCGGTCTTGGAGTAGAGAACTTAGCACGTTCTCCAGTGAGCGGTCAAAGCGGTATGCTTGGCCGAACCATGGGGGAGATTTTTGCGAACTTTTCGATTGCAGCAGTTTTGGATTCTTCTCAGGGAATCTACGGATTTTCCAATCTTGATTTGACCTCAACGTGTTCTTCAGGTTCTTTCTGCAAGGTGCAACCTGCGGATACCAACAGCGATTGGTCAGGGCCATGGTCATCAACTGGCCATACCGTTGAAGGCTGGGGCATTCGAGCATTCAAATTCACGCCAGGGGCCTCTTCGCCAGCGCCCCTGACCATGCGTTTGACCGCCGATGTCAGTCAGTTCGATGGCGTTGTAGTCTCACGTGCTACGGCAGATGGTTTGTGGACCGCCACGGATTTGAACTTCCAAAACAATGTTGCGACCGCTCTGATTCCTGGTTTCGGGAACTTGACCGATGAAGTTTGGGCCATTACGTGGTACGCCAGCACAATCGCAGATTGCGATTACACCTCTTGTGGGCCTTCATATCCACAAGGTACGGTTGATATCGAAGCGGCAAGAATCACCTCACCAGCGTCAATGACGCTCAATACGACCATTTTGAGCGACCGTGATGGCGATGGATCACCAGACACAGCTCAAGTCAATTACGAAGTCTTCTCCAACGCTTTCTTTGAAGACCTTGATGTAACAACCAAGGTGCTGGATAGCAGTGGAGTCGTTGTCGACACCCAAACAAAGCGAGTGTCTGCTGGTGGTGGCGTTGCTACTGAAGAAAGCATTTGGTTCACCGCTCCCTACAATTCACAGTATACTTTCCAGATGGAAATGAAAGACATGATTGGCACAACGGTTGACACATTATCCACTTCACCCCAAATCCTCGACAACATGAAGCCAACCGCAAACGGAACGCTTTCACCGAACGAATCCCAGACCTGGGAAAACATCCAATTCTCTGGGGACGGTTTTGATGCATGGGGCCTTTCATACGACAATAATTCCTTGCCTTATCTCGACTCACCGGTTGCCTATGCTTGGGATTTCGGAGATTCGACGACATCAGGTTTGAAATCACCTTATCGTTCCTATCAAACAATTGGACAATACAACGCTACGTTGCGTGTTCAAGACCAAGGTGGTTCGTGGTCAGATGTCGATGTCCTTGAATTGAACATAACCGATACAACCCCACCTATCCCCCTCATTACAGTGAACAGTGTTATGATTGAGGAAGAAATATCTATTCTTACCAACCAAATGATTTTGTTTTCCGCATCGCTCACTGTCGACAATGTTCCGACACAGAATCTCTCGTTCCAATGGGATTGGGGCGATGGCACGACCGATGGTGGAATTGGTATGTATGAAGCGCCTCATGAATGGGGCAATATCAATGGAATCAATGCGACGTATAACCTCACATTGACGGTTTCAGATGGCATCAATATCGGCGTCAAAAATATCCTTGTCTATGTCAATAATCGAGTTCCATACCAGATATTTTCAGATAACCTGTCAACATTTACCTATACCTCAATCGTAATGCCAGATGTCTTCAAAGATTCAGACGGCAGCATCGTTTCTTATTCGTGGTTTTTCCCTGAAGGCGTGAATCTTGACGGCGGAGTGACGGACCGAGAAGATGAATTTACGCTTACGACTTCCAATTCGCCAAATCCGATGCCTTCGTGGGACACACCGGGCCTAAAAAGTGCTGAATTAACCGTTACAGATGACGATGGAAGTTCGGCTACTGCTCTGTTATCCGTATCGGTGTTGAACCAAATACCGGTTGCGGATTTCATCGTAAAAACGACCACATCTGGAACTTCAATCATCGACTTCCGTGTTGAAGATGGCCAAGTTGAAACACCCTATACTTTTGATGGACGTAGTTCATTTGACCCCGATGGCACCGTTGGAGATTCAAGTGATTTGACGTACAATTGGAGTTTCTCTGATGACGAATCCTTTGGCGCAAGCCCACAAGTTACGCATTCTTTCTCACAGCCAGGTGTTCATACAGTTACTCTGTTTGTTACCGATGCTGCTGGTGAACAAAGTATCGCCAGAATCTTGACCGTTGAAATTGCGAACCCTCTGCCAATCATCGCAGTTCAGATTCTCGATGCTTGGTATAACGATGAACAAATGACGGATTCAAGCGTACTTCCTGAAGTGACTGATTTGGATTGGTCTCGAACCTTCAATGAACAAGACCAAACCTTTGCAGCACCTCATTCCCTGTTGTATTTTAATTCCGATGGAACCCGTGATGGCGACCAATCCTTTGAAGGAAAATACGTCCCATTAGATGTGAATTCAGTGGACTGGAATGGCCTTGTTCAATACACTTGGGATTTCGGAGACGGCTCCCCATTAGACCATGGTGCAACACCTTGGCACGCTTATTCACTGCCTGGTGAATACACGGTCTCACTCACTGTTCGAGATGCGTTTGGAACCGGTGATGTGTCTCGAGCCTACTTCACTGTCATCATTGATTACCCTCCAATCATCCATGATATTTTCATTCCAGACGAAATTATAGTTTCGGATACGAATTCATTTGTGGCAAATATTTCGGACATTGAAGCAAATCTCGGCCTAGCAGTGTATCGTGATACAAATATCAACGATGGTTCCA
>Ga0315322_10005060_pt1 | contig 10109 bp, 10 predicted proteins | sample M110021515metaG_FD_203461 | JGI IMG/M metagenome (GOLD analysis project Ga0315322, IMG submission 203461) | Ammonia-oxidizing marine archaeal communities from Monterey Bay, California, United States - M1 100m 21515 | ecosystem: Environmental > Aquatic > Marine > Intertidal zone | place: USA... | reverse complement strand
TTGATTTTTATTTTAATTTCCTCTTTTGTAAGCTTATACATTTCTCATAAGGAATATAAATCATTCGTATTTCAGGATATGCTATTGAAAGATTATTATAGCAAAACCTATACTATGAGTTTCTCAGAAATTTCTAAAGTTAACTATAAGATGCCTAATCTATCATCTAATACTATACCTATTTCAGCATATCTTGCAAGATATTATATAAATGCCTCTGAGTTTTTAAAGGCTCAAGAATTAATAAATTACAGTATATTATCTAATCCGCATGATGTTCTAACTAAACAGTTACAGATGAGCCTTCACTTAACTAAAAATAAATTTTTTGATGCTTTTGAAATTTCAAAGGAGCTACTTTATAACGATATGAATAATGAGCTTTATTCAGAAATATACTTTTCATTAATTCAAGAGCTTAAGCTTGAAGAAGAGATTATTAATTCAAGACTTATCTATTCTACAAATAATCTTAATATTCATAAGTTATTCTTTGACACCTATATTAAGCTTGGTAAGGGTAATCTAAAAGACTTAAAATCACTTTTAGAACATAGCATTAAGGTGCACCCAAGTGAAATTTATTTTAAAGAAATTTTTAATGCAATTAATTAAATAAAAATTGAAAAAGTATTATTACAAACAATGTACTTGATATTATAAACATTACTACAAAAGAATGCTTGGTAAATCTATTAAGCAAAAGATGATGAATATGATTTTTATCTGCAACAAAAGGGGATTTGCCCTTATAAATTCTAAGAAAACAGACTCGTATAATATCAATTATAGGATAAAAAAGAATTGAAATAACAAATAAAATTTTATGAAGATCATATTCTGGTCTTATTATATATTGGTTCGAGAGAATGGTTATAGTGTAAATGCTAATAATTGCACCAATCATTAATGAACCTGCATCACCTAAAAAAATTTTTTTCTTTTTTCTATAATTAAAATACCAAAGGGGCAAAGTAGATCCTAATATAAGCAGAGAGAGATTGTCAAACTCAAAATAATTTTTAGAGAAGTATTCAAATGCAATTATAAATATAGATAAAACTCCAAGAGCTAGCCCGTCAACTCCGTCAATAAAATTTATTGAATTAATTATTGATACAATGATAAAAATTGTAAGCAATTGAGCAATGATACTGGATAATTCAAAAAGGCCAAAAATTCCATGTAAATTGGTAATAATAAATCCTTGGTCAATTATAATTTTAGCAGTAATAATTTGAAACATAAATTTAAGCTTATAATCTACTTCATATATGTCATCATAAATTCCAATCAATGTTATCAGACCAAGAGGGACTAAAAGTTTATATTCATAAACTTCTATCCCTAATATGTATAAGATACAAGAAACACTAAAAATTGAAGTAAATATTGCTATGCCTCCACTGCTAGTAGCTATAGCGCTATGGCTTGATCTCTCATTAATTAGTGTAATTCTATTTTTTTCAATAAATAATCTTTGATAAAAAATAAGACAAATTAAGCTTAAGATTATTGTGGATGAAAGAATTATGATTGTCATTGTCATCGTGTAAATTTAAGCCTTTTGGATGAAAGAATAAAAATAAATATTCTTGCATATAAAATATATTTCAAGTACTTTTGTTACTTAAAGTATGTTAGAACAAATAATAACATCTAAAACTAGATTGAGATTATTGATAAAATTTTTTATCTCTCAAGCCAATACAGGATATTTAAATGGGCTTGCGAGTGAAATGGGAGAATCTACAAACTCAATAAGAAAAGAATTAAATCATTTACATGGAGCGGGTTATTTAGAAAAGATTAAAAATGAGAATAAAATCGAATATAAAGTTAATTCAGGTCATCCTTTATATAAGACTTTAAGAGAGGTTGTCTTAAAGCATTTGGGGCTTATTGATTTAGTTGACACGGTTTTAGAAAGAATGGGTGATGTTGATAAAATCATCCTAGTTGGAGATTATGCAAGAGGCATCGACTCTGGGAATATAGAGATTTTCTTAACTGGAAAGAGCCTAAACACAGATTATATTTCAAATCTAGAAAAAAAGATAAAAAAACTAATAGGAAGACAAGTTAGTTTCTACTTAACAAGTAACTATAAAAACAGTAAATACAGTATCGTATTATATTCAAAAGACTAAGATGAAGTATATAGAAAAAGATATAAGACCATGGGGATCTTACTTTGTAATTCATGATGAGCAAAACTATAAGCTTAAACGAATTGAAGTAATGCCTGGAAAGCGATTGAGTTATCAATATCATCACAAAAGATCAGAAACATGGACAATTGTGGAAGGCGCGGGAACATTTACATTAGATGATAAAGAGTTTACAGTAAAAACAGGAGATTCAGTTTCTATCCCTAGGCTTTCAAAACATAGAATTTTTAATAATAACAAAGAAATCTTAATCTTTATTGAAGTTCAAACAGGCACATATTTTGGTGAAGATGATATTGTAAGAGTAGAAGATGACTATAATAGAAAATGAAAAATAAAGCAATAATAGTATCAGGTTATTTTAACCCCTTACATAAAGGTCACTTAGAGTATTTTAGCATGGCTAAAAGTCATGGCGCAAAATTAATTGTAATTGTTAACAATGACTTCCAAAGAAAGCTTAAGGGGTCTAATGAGTTTATGTTAGAAGACGAAAGACTCCTAATAATTCAAGCATTAAATATTACGGATTTCGTTTTCCTGTCAATTGACAAAGACAGAACAGTTCGTAAATCTTTAGAAGAGATTTATAATAGATATTCAAAGTCATTTGAACTCTTTTTTGCTAATGGAGGAGATCAAGACAACAAAACCATTCCTGAAGTGGGCATTTGCAAAAAGTTAGGCATTAAATTACTTGATGGATTAGGAAGTAAAATTCAGTCATCTTCATGGCTTATAAATAGTAAAGATGAAAATAAATAATATTTGTTGTATTGGAGCTGGCTATGTTGGAGGACCAACAATGGCTGTCATAGCATTAAAATGCCCAGACATTAATGTTATAGTTGTAGATAAAAATGAAGATAAAATAAAAGCTTGGAATAGTGATGACGTGAATCAAATTCCAGTATTTGAACCTGGATTAAAGGAAATAATTGAGAAAGTTAGAGATAAAAATCTTTTTTTCAGTACTGATATAAAAGAGGCTATTGAAAAATCTGAAATGATATTTTTAGCAGTTAATACTCCAACAAAGACAAATGGTCAAGGAAAAGGAATGGCTGCAGACCTCACTAATATTGAAAATTCAGCGCGAGAAATAGCTAAATTTGCAAACAATAATAAGATTGTCGTTGAAAAATCTACATTACCTGTAAGAACAGCTGAAAAGTTAAAAGAAATCCTCGAAGAATCAAGCAATAAAATAAGTTTTCAAGTTTTGTCTAACCCTGAATTTCTTGCTGAAGGAACTGCTATTAAAGACCTCTTTAATTCAGATAGAGTTTTGGTCGGAGGAGATCAAACAAAGGAAGGAAAAAAAGCAATTGATGCTTTGGTAGATATTTATAAAAACTGGATACCAGAAAAAAAAATATTAAGGTCAAATGTTTGGTCAGCAGAGTTATCAAAACTAGCATCAAACGCAATGCTAGCTCAAAGAATATCCTCAATTAATAGTTTGTCTGCTGTATGTGCAAAAACAGGAGCTGACATTCTAGAAGTTTCAAAAGCTGTTGGAGCTGACTCAAGAATAGGAAATAGTTTTCTGCAGCCTTCAGTTGGGTTCGGTGGAAGTTGTTTTCAAAAAGACATATTAAACCTTGTCTACTTATCAAAGATTAATGGGTTGCCAGAAGTAGCTGAATATTGGCATCAAGTAGTCAAGATAAATAACTACCAAAGGAAGAGATTTGTTAATTTAATTCTTGAAAAATTTGAAAATAATATATTTAATAAAACAATTTCTTTATTAGGCTGGTCTTATAAAAAAGACACAAATGACTCAAGAGAATCAGCTAGCATATATGTTGCGGAAATGCTGTTAGATGAAGGGGCAATTATTAAAATTTATGATCCTAAAGTATCAAATAGTCAGATTCTAAAAGACATAGAAAACATATTAATATTGAAAGATATTAACGCTCAAGAAAGAACCCAAATAATGAATAGGGTTAAAATATATAATGACGTATATCAATCTTGTTTAAACACATCTGCTATTGCTATTTTAACTGAATGGAATGAGTTTAAAAATTTAGATTGGTTATTAATCCAGGAGAAAATGACAGATTCGTATTTAATTATTGATGGAAGATTTATAATTCCAAGAAATAAACTGCCAAAAAAACTTAATTTAATTTCTATATAATGAAAAAAGTAGCTTTAATAACTGGTGTTACAGGACAAGATGGCGCTTACCTATCTGAGTTTTTACTTAAAAAAGGGTATGAAGTTCATGGGCTTAAAAGAAGAACCTCATTATTTAATACAGATCGTATTGATCACCTTTTTCAAGACCCTCATATTAAAAATCAAAATTTCTTTCTTCACTTTGGAGATATGACGGATAGCTTAAATTTAGCGAAACTAATAAACGAAATAAAACCTAATGAAATCTATAATTTAGCTGCCATGAGTCATGTTCATGTTAGTTTTGAATTACCAGAATATGTTGGAAATGTTGATGCTCTAGGTACTTTAAGAATACTTGAGATAGTTAGACAGAACAAGGCTTTAAAAAATACTAAAATTTATCAGGCTTCAACCTCAGAGTTATACGGAAAGGCACAAGAGTTCCCTCAAAATGAATCAACTCCCTTTTATCCAAGAAGCCCATATGGAGTAGCAAAGCTTTACGCATACTGGATAACACGAAATTACAGAGAAGCCTATGGAATTTTTGCGTCTAATGGAATATTGTTTAATCATGAATCACCAATAAGAGGTGAAACTTTTGTAACCAGAAAAATTACTAGAACATTAGCTAGAATTGTTAAAGGAATAGAAAAAGACCTTTACATAGGAAATCTTGATGCCAAAAGGGATTGGGGACATGCAAAGGACTATATAGAAATGATGTGGTTAATACTTCAACATGATATTGCAGATGACTGGGTTATTTCAACCGGAGAATCTTATTCAGTTAGAGAGTTTATAATTAAATCTTGCAATAAATTAGGAATAGATATTGAATTTAAAAATTCTAAAGAAGAAGAAATAGGTGTAATTAAAGAAGTTAGAGTTCCAAATGATCATCTAAAATCAGGAGATATAATTATAAAAGTTGATAAAAGATATTACAGGCCGACAGAGGTTGATTATTTATTGGGTGATTCCTCAAAAGCAAAAAAAGAATTAGGCTGGGAGCCAAAACACACAATAGACTCTTTAATAGATGAAATGCTGAAATCAGATTTGAAGTTAGCAGAGAAAGAGCTTCTGCTTGTTAAAAATGGATATTTTCAAAGTAAAAAAATTGATGAATATTAAAAAAATCTTATTGTTTGGGTCAACTGGTATGGTAGGATCTAATATTATAGAAAATATTAAATTCAAAGACTATAATTTTGCATGTCCAAGAAGGGATGAAGTAGACCTAAGAAATCCTGAATCAATTGCAAATTATATTTCAGTCTTTAGACCAGACTTAATTATAAATGTTGCAGGCATGGTTGGAGGCATTATGAAAAACAGTAAAAATAATTATGAATTTTTACTAAATAATACTTTAATCAATCTTAATCTCATTAATCAATCTTATAAATTAGGGGTTAGCAATTTTTTAAATGTATCAAGTTCCTGTATCTATCCAAAAGATTTTACTTCTCAAATTAGTGAAGACTCAATTTTAACAGGTCCATTAGAACCAACTAATGAGGGATATGCAATTTCAAAAATTCTTTCTTTAAAGATGTGTAATTATTTATTTTCTGATAAGAACCTGAATTTTAAAACATTAATACCAACAAATCTTTATGGGCCATTTGACAATTTTGATCCAGACTCCTCACATATGATACCAGGTGTAATAAAAAGAATACATGATTCAAAGTTATTAAATAATAACTCCATTGAAATTTGGGGGGATGGAAAAGCTAGACGAGAATTTATGTATGTTGAAGACTTTGCAGATTTTATTTATTTCTCGATAGAGAATTTTGAAAGTATTCCATCAATTCTAAATGTAGGCTTAGGAGAAGACTATAGTATTAATGAATATTATGAAATTATTTCCAATACAATAGGGTTTGATGGTAAATTTACATTTGATTTAACTAAGCCTGTTGGGATGAAAAGAAAGCTTCTCGATATTTCAAATCTAAGAGAGTTAGGCTGGAAGAATACTACTTCTTTGAAAGAAGGTATAGAGAAAACGTATAATTATTTTTTAGAGAATTATGGCAATTAAATATAATTTAGCATCATCATCATGGGATAATTCTGAAATTGATGCAATGCAAAAAGTGATTGATTCAGGATTCTTTACTATGGGAGAGAATGTTAAAAAGTTTGAGTCAGATTTTGCAGATTACTTTGGATCAAAACATGCAGTTATGGTAAATTCGGGATCATCTGCAAATCTATTGTCCATTGCATCACTTTTTTTCCTTAAAAAAAATCCATTAAAAAGAGGGGATGAAGTTATTGTTCCAAGTGTATCTTGGTCAACAACTTATGCCCCACTTCAACAATACGGATTAAGGTTAAAATTTGTTGATATTTCCTTAGATACTTTAAACTATGATTTAGAAAAACTTACTAATGCAATCTCTGAAAAGACAAGACTAATTGTCGCAGTAAATCTACTGGGTAATTCTAATGAATTTGATAGAATTGAAAAGATGATTAAAGAAAAAGATATTTATCTTTTTGAAGATAATTGTGAATCAATGGGGGCAAAATTTGATTCTAAATTTACAGGTACTTTTGGAATAGCAGGATCCTTTTCAACTTTTTTCTCTCATCACATATCTACTATGGAGGGAGGAGTTGTGTTAACTAATAATTTTGAGTTATACAACATAATGCTATCGCTCAGAGCACACGGTTGGACTAGAAACTTAGGTATAGACAACCCTTTGCATAAAAAATCTAATAATAAGTTTATTGAGTCTTTTAATTTTATTTTACCAGGTTATAATTTAAGGCCACTTGAGTTATCAGGAGCTATTGGTATAGAGCAGTTAAAAAAGTTATCAAAACTTATAGAAATGAGGAGAAAGAATGCTTCATATTTCCAACAATTATTCAAGAATAATGACAAAATTATCATACAAAAAGAAATAGGACAGAGTTCTTGGTTTGGATTTTCTATAATAATAAATGAGAGAAACACTTCGATTAAGAGAGAAGATTTAATTCTAGAATTAGAAAATAGTGGAATAGAAACTAGACCAATTGTTTCTGGAAATTTTGTCAAAAATAAAGTTTTAGATTTTTTTGATTATGAAATATTCGAAGATCTTGCTAATTCAGAGATTCTTGATAAAAATGGATTTTTTGTTGGGAATCATCATTATGATTTAAAGAATGAATTAGAGCATTTAAATAAAATTATAAATAAGGTTTTAATATGAAAATAGTTTTTATCGGATACCAATATCCATATGGAAACAAAAGCTTTGGAAAAAGTCTTGATGTAGAGATTTTTGTTGATTCACTCTCCGAAGCAAATAATAGAAATGTTGATTCATTTTATTTAGATGAGTATTTAGATAAGGAAACATCCAAATCATTAAATGATGATATAAAAAAATATTGCTCTAACATTAATCCTGAATTAATAGTGTTTAATTTAATTAATAATGAGCTTGACAAAACCATTCTTTCATATCTCAAAAAACAATACAAAACCCTTAATTGGTTTGGGGATGACCAGTGGAGATACGACATATTTTCAAAAGAAATGGCGAAGTACTTTACATATCAAATAACAACTGATAAATTCTCAGTTCAAAAATATTTAAATGATGGTTATCCAAATATTATCTTATCTCAATGGGGAGGAGTTAAAGTTTCTGATGTAGACTTAAACCAGGACATAAAACACCTATATGATGTTTCTTTTATAGGAGCATATAGTCCAGTTAGAGAATGGGTGATCGAATATTTAATATCAAATGGAGTTAATGTTAAATGCTTTGGGTTCAATTGGCCTTCAGGTCCAATTGAAAGTCATGAAATGATAGAAAAATTCAAACAAACAAAGATTAATCTTAATCTATCAAATAGTGTAAATAATGATATAGATTTTTTAAAATACAATTTTGTAAATCTTTTAAAATCGTTTAAACACCTCCTAAAGCTTAACTTTTCAATGTTTTATAAACAAATACTAAAATCATTGAAAGGGATTAAACTATTCATTACATATGAAAAAAACTCTGAACAAATTAAGGCTCGTAATTTTGAAATTCCTATGTCTTATGGATTTCAAATATCTAACTATGCAATCTCAATTGAAGATTATTTTAATGTAGGAAAAGAAATAGTTGTATTCAATTCTAAGGAGGAACTTTTAAAATTATGTCAATATTATTTGAATAATGAAACTAATAGAAAAAACATACTTCACAATTCTTATATAAGATCTGCGGAGCATACCTATGTCAATAGATTTAAATTAATTTTTGAAAAACTAAATAAATTATGAAAAAAGCAATAGTATTAGGAGGTGGAGGTTTTATAGGCGGACACCTTGCAAATAAATTAAAGGATGAAGGCTTCTGGGTCAAAAATGTAGATATCAAAAAAAATCATGAATTTTGGGACCTTGACGATATTTCTAATGAATATATTCAAGGAGATCTTACAGATCCTAAAGTTGTCGAAAAAGTCTTCAAGGATTCTGAAGGGAATTATATTCCATATGATGAAGTCTATCAATTAGCTGCTGATATGGGAGGTGCAGGCTATATATTTACCGGAGAAAATGACGCAAATGTTATGCATAATTCTGCACTTATTAATTTAAATGTAGCTTATTACTCTCATTTAGCAAAGGTCAAAAGAGTTTTCTATAGCTCTTCTGCATGCATTTATCCAGAACACAATCAAATGGATCCAAATAATCCAAACTGTGAAGAATCTTCAGCTTACCCGGCTAATCCAGATTCTGAATATGGGTGGGAAAAGCTATTTAGTGAAAGATTATTTTTTTCTTTTTCAAGAAACTATAATCTTAAAGTTAGAGTAGCAAGATTTCATAATATTTTTGGACCTAAAGGAACTTGGACTGGTGGTAAAGAAAAAGCCCCAGCTGCAGTAACAAGAAAAGTAGCAGAGGCAAAGAACGGTGACTCAATTGAAATTTGGGGTGATGGCCAACAAACTAGATCATTCCTTTATATTGATGAATGTATAAAAGCTACACAGTTATTTATGAGACAAGATGAATTCTCGGGGCCAGTTAACATTGGATCAGAAGAAATGATATCAATAAATAATCTAGCCAAAATGGCGATAGGAATTTCCGGAAAAAAGATTAAAATTGATAATATAGATGGAGATGATTTTATGAAGAAATATGGATTCAAATGTCCAACCGGAGTTAGAGGTAGAAATTCTGATAATACTCTTTTTTATGAAAAAATGGGTTGGAAGACTGACAAAAAACTAATTGAAGGAATAACTAGCACATATAAATGGATTTTATCTCAGCTATAAAAAAGCCAATTTTTTCAATTTACTTCTTGCCTATAATTTTAGTATTAGGGATACATGTGCCATTTTTTATTTTCGGAAAAGATTCTTTTCTAATTACAAATGATAATTTAAATGCAGAGTTTTTATATGCACATCTATTAAAAATAAGTGGTAATTTATTTAATTTAAATCAAAATGCTGTAATTGAGAATATTGGTGTAGGGCTTAAATTGAAATATTTTCATTCTCCTTTTATATTGGTTAAGTTACCATTTCTTTTCTTTGATTCTTTCAATGCATATATAATCAATTCTATAGTAACTAGATATATTGGGTTCATTGGGCTTTATTTTCTAATAAAAGATTATTTAAAACTTAAGTCAAAGTTGGTAGTATATATTCTTTGCCTTTCTTTTGCAATCTTACCTCTTTATACAATATTTGGTCTTACTATTCTAGGCCAACCTTTTTTATTATGGGCTTTTTTAAATTTAGCCAACAACAAGAAAA
>Ga0315322_10005059_pt1 | contig 10109 bp, 7 predicted proteins | sample M110021515metaG_FD_203461 | JGI IMG/M metagenome (GOLD analysis project Ga0315322, IMG submission 203461) | Ammonia-oxidizing marine archaeal communities from Monterey Bay, California, United States - M1 100m 21515 | ecosystem: Environmental > Aquatic > Marine > Intertidal zone | place: USA... | reverse complement strand
ACAGGGGCTGATGCCGCGTGGGCTGAGGTGCACACCAAGGACGCTGATTGTTTGAGTATCACACTTGCAGGACCTGACTCCGCATTCGACGAGACAGAGTTTTCGAATTTGGAAATGCAAGGGCCGGTCGAGAAGTCGGAACGGCAACGTACGACGATTTCATTGAACTTGAAATCCTTAAAGCATGTGCGAAGTCGGAAATTGCGCACATTCCTCAAACGTCACCTTGAACGCTCCTTGGAATAGCGTTTGTAAGGAAGATCCCAGAGTGAGGATCAGCAGTCATCGTGGAATTGTACGCTTTGGAGGTAACGCAATGCGTGCTCGTTGACGTGAACGGGAAATGGTGCCGTCGATCGCCATTGCCTTTCAGTTCTCACACGACGTTTGAATAGAAACTGATGCGTGTTTGGTTATGAACTGAGGTGAACGCGTGCTATACTTCGGGCTGCTTATCACCGAAGGAATTGAAATTGGATAAAGAAACCGATGCGTTGTCAAAGGATGATAATGAGGGTCTGCTGAGTTCTGTGTTAGCTGACGCCGAAGTCAAAGAACGGCTTGAGCAGATGCCGGCAGACGAAAAAACTGTCACGATTTGTTCATTGGCAGGGAGTAAATTCACGCATCCGAGTTGGCCGCAGCCTTGGGAAGATTTTTCAGCCACCGAGACCATGGAACTGGTGGGTGATACCACTGACCCAACGATCAGCCAAGTTGACAAAGGATTCGTGCCTGTTCGGCTTTTAGCGCAGCTCACGGAAATGCGTGCTGAGGAAATTGATTACCGAATTGTCGGTAAGCTTGGCAGTGGTGGAACAGGGGTTGTCTATCAGGCTCATCAACGAGCGCTTGATCGTGAGGTTGCGATCAAGGTGTTGCGAGATGAACTGGCAACAAACGATGTCTCTCGAGAGCGTTTTTTGACCGAGGCTCGGGTGATTGGTGGTCTTGATCATCCCAATGTCATTGCGCTGCATGAGATTTGTGTCGATTCCAACGGATTCCTGTTTTATTCAATGAAGCGGATCGACGGCACCAGTTGGGATCAGCAGATTTCCAGCAAGTCTGTCGGCGAAAACGTGAACATCCTGCTGCGGGTTGCTGATGCCATTCGATACGCTCACTCTCGCGGTCTCATTCACCGCGATATCAAACCTGAGAACATCATGCTCGGGCAATTTGGTGAGGTGCTCGTGGCGGACTGGGGGTTGGCACTGACGGTTGGAAGTGACGATTTACGGCATGGGGTACAACAGACGATTGGGGGAACGCCCGCGTACATGGCTCCCGAGTTGGCGGATGGTGCTCATGCAGCAACCACCTATCAGACTGACGTCTATCTGTTGGGTGCGATTTTGTTTGAGATTTTGACCGGCACTCCACCACATGACGGGAGAACGTTGCTTGCGTGCTTACAGGCCGCCGCTAGAAATGTGATTCGGGAGACGGCGGTGGTAGGAGAGTTGATGGATATCGCGCGAGTCGCAATGTCGGATCAAGCAGAGGATCGGTATCCCTCAGTCGATGCTTTTATCGCTGCGCTCACTGATCAGCAAAAACACGATCAGAGTTTCAGACTCGTCAAGCGTGCACAAGTGCGGTTGTCCAATGCAGAGGATGATCATCAATACCAGGACTTTCGTGTTGCTGATGCTTTGCTCATGGAGGCACTCGATATTTGGCCGGACAACCCGGCGGCCCTGGAAACGCGAACTAGACTGCAGAGCCGTTTTGCTGAGGCAGCAACACGCAGAGGGGACTATGATTTGGCTCTCTCGATTTATGCATCAGCCAACCGCTTGGATTCAAAACATGCGGATAACGTCAAGGCTCTGAAAGCGGCACGTTTAAGTAACGACCAACGAAATAGTCGCTACTCGGTACTTTTTACCAATGCACCTGAAGCTGGATTGTTGCTCCGGATGGAGAGCGGATGCGTGGTAGAGGCCAATGACGCGTTCCGGGAGTTATTTGGATACGCGAATGGAGAGCTTGTAAATAAGTCCATCGTTGACCTGAATATTTGGGAGTGTGAACAAGATCGCGAACGTTTGACAGATGCACTTCGGCGATACGGGGTGCTCAATAACCTCGAATCAAGGTTTCTGCACAGGGACGGGCATGCCATTGATGTCCTGATCAGTGGTTGTGTGGTGGATATGCAGGGCGAGGCGATGGTGGTTTCAACCATTCGCGATATTTCGGTGCGTAAAAAAGCCGAAAATGAACTGATGATGAGCAGGCAACGGCTCCGAGATCTTCAGCGATTGGCTGGGTTGGCTACGTGGTCATTTGATGCAAGAACCGAAAAATTGATTTGGAGTGAGGAAGCGTTTCGACTCAGTGGGCGAGACCCTGCTTTGGGACCGCCGTCATCCGAAGAGTTTTTTGCCATGGTTCATGAGGATGATCGTGAAATCCTGCGGGATACGATTGACGCAGCCCTCGCTTCCGGCCTCGCCTATGAACTCACCATCAGGCAACTGCGTGACGAAGGAGGTTGTCGCGACGTGCTATTGAAGGGACAGCCGATCTTTGATGTCGAGGGATATACCATTGAGCTTTACGGGGTGATGATCCCACAATCGAGCTGAGGTTTGCCCAGCAAAGAAATTCGTGTGCAAATCATGAGGGTTCGGACCAGGTTGCTGTGTTGATACCCCAGCATGCTAAACTGTGTTCTCGATCATGGTCGTAGGATCTTTTCTTAGGACACCAGCTTCGATTGATCGCGAACCTTGAGTAAGTAATCGTCTATTTCTTCCTAAGGACTGTAGAGCATGTTTTTCAGAGTTTCGATGCGTTTTTTGGCAATTTTGGTGATCTTCTCGCTGCTATCTGCGGTGCATGGACAAGACCTTTCAACTGACAGAAAACCGAACATCGTTTGGATCGTGGGTGAAAACTTTGACCTCGATTTTGGCTGTTACGGCGCCGAAAATGTGAAGACACCCAATGTTGATCGTTTAGCAAATCAGGGAGTCCGTTACACGAACGTGTATTCTACATCGCCGGTTTGTGCTCCGAGTCGGTCGGCGTTCATGACGGGCATGTATGCAACCACCACTGATATGCATCACATGCGATCACATCGAGATGATGATTACCGATTGCCCGAGGGAGTGCGACCGTTGACCCAGCGTTTACAGGAAGTCGGGTACCAGACAGCAAATGTGACCCACATCGGGGAGCGGGTGGTCGGGACTGGCAAACTCGATTTGAATTTTGTCAATGAGGGACCTCTCTATCAGACAAAGTTGTGGTCTGACATTGATACCTCAAAGCCGTTCTTTGCACAGTTCAATATGCCCGAGGCCGAGTACGACATCTATGATCGCAAATCAGCAGAAAAAGAACGCGTTGTCTGGGTTGGGGAGGAATGGCATCCCAAGGTTGCAACCGAACAGAATGTGACTCCACCGCCTTACTACCCCGACCATCCGATCGTACGGCAGGAGTGGGCGCGGTACTTGAATTCTGCCAGTGGGATGGATGTTCGAATTGGATGGATTCTTAAGCAGCTAAAGCAAGATGGTGTTGCAGATGACACCGTCGTGATTTTCTTTGGTGACAACGGCAGATTGGAGGCGAGAGGAATCCACTGGTGTTTCGATAGTGGTTTGCATGTGCCGATGGTGATTCACTGGCCTGCTAATTTTCCGGCCCCCCAAGGCTATCGAGCGGGATTGGTTGACGATCGCGTCATCAGTCTGATTGATTTGACAGCAACGACGTTGGTCATGGCTGGTGTTGAAGTTCCCCGCATGATGCAGGGGCAGCCTTTTTTGGGCCCCGACCAAACAACTCAAAGACGCTTTGCGTTCAGCGCGCGGGACCGCATTGATGAGACCGAAATACGTCAACGATCGGTGCGTGGAAAACGATATCACTATGTTAAAAACTTCACGCCGGGGGCTGGGTTCCCGTCACTCAATCGCTACAAGGAAAAGTGTTTTCTCGTTAAACCATTGATGCGGGAATTGCACGCGGCTGGGAAATTGTCGGGACCTCCGGCTGACCTGATGAAGCCCTTTGCAAATGAGCAGCTTTTTGACACCCGCGTCGATCCTTACGAGACGGTTAATTTGGCTGACTCAAAGGTTCCTGAACACCGAGCGGCTTTGTTACAGATGCGTGCGGCATTAGACACCTGGGCCGCGGAAACAAGGGATCGAGGGGGTATTCCTGAGCCACCAGAAATCGTCGCTCCCTTTGAAAAGGAAATGCACGACTGGTTTGGAACGCCTGATTGGGTGACGAAGAATTCGTCAGCAAACTGATCTCCCAACGAGTCGTTGTGAGGCGGACCCCGGATTATCGGCTGCGGGTGAAGAATCGGTTGCTGTGGTTTGAGCGGCGCGATTCTGTGCGTCCGCAGGTGTTACCTGAGGCTCAAGCCACGCTGAGAGTGGGACGCCGCGAAACACGCTTCCTTGCCCTCTTTGGGACCATTTTCGTTCCTTGGTGAATTTGTGCTGTGAGACTGGCTTTCAATTCTTCCGAATTTCTAAAATGTTTTTGAGTGTGCCCGTTCATCGAATGACCAACGCCGTCTATACTGGCGTTTGTCGGGGGATGCCTCTTTTTCCGGCGGTAATTCCGACACGACGAGGAGGACTAAATGAGTGAATACGGCGATTTCAGTGATGACTATTACGTCAACATGAATCTTTCAACCGAGATGGAGTTGCCACAGAGCCGTGAGGCGGTTCTCCATTATTTTGAACAAGTAAGGCGTCGTTATCCAAAAATGCAGAACTTTTACTCACGAGAAAAAGGTGAGTATGTTTTGGAAGAAGAAAAAGATGCTGGTGCTTATCGGTGGGCGTCGGTCGAGGGAAAACGCGTTAACGCAGGTGTGGTGAATCCCGAATCCTTTGACTCGGCACTCGAGCAGCATCGCACTGTGCTGGAATTAATTCCTTTTGAGTTGTCGATCAGTCCGCTGGATTGCGAGTCGCTTAGCGTCATGCTTGGATTCGATTTTGCCTATCGTGGGAATCACAATGAAATCCTTGCCGAGGCGATTGGGGTAGCACCTGGGTTGGAGCGTTTTACAGCGGTCCCTTACGGCAAGTTGCTGTCTCATGAGCCAGCGATTCAATTCTCGTTGGACGAGGATTGTCGCACCCAATGTCGTGTCAGTTTTGAGACTCGTACCAGCGCCTATCAGGTGCGTAGCGGCGAGTACAGTGAAGACCAAATCAGCGTTTATCTGACGGTACGCAGATATGACAGTTTGGGACCCAATGAGAATTACGCGGCTGAATTTGACCGTTTGTCTGGACTTTGCCGCGATCTAGTTGATGAGTATCTCGTCACCAGTGTGCTCCGTCCTTTACAGGAAGCGATTTCTTTGCGCTAGGTGGGGCTCGCCTTTGCGTCACCGAAGGTCCTTGTTTGCGTCACCGAAGGTCCTTGTTTCAGCATCTAACGTCATTGGCTTTGTTTTGCTTTTCCATAAGCCGTGGTTGCGGCACGTCGGATCTCGGTTGCGGTGGTTTGGTTGGAAGTAGCAATATTGGTTGCGTCGTCATCTTCGATCGTAAATCGAAGCTTACCGCTGGGCAGTTCGATGACTTTGCCGCGAACGGGGCCATATTCGGTATCGACTACGGTGGCTTTGCGACGCAGTTTGTGCCGATCGGCGTGATACCGGCGAATTCCGATTGCGGTTGAGTGTTCGAAGATAATGGTCTCGAGCAATGTGGCACGGTTGCTTGTCGTCATGGCGGTCAGAATGACCCCCGAGCGTCCCTTCTTCATGGTGCAGGGGGTTTGGGATACATCCAATGCACCCGCCGACATCAGGCGAGTGGCACAGTCAGCCAGTTGCTCTGGCGTGGAGTCATCGATATTCGATTCCAGAATGACGACACGATCAGATTCAATTTGGCTGGCCCGACTAACGGGAGCATCTTCTGATTCACCCAAAATGACACGTAGGACATTTGCTTGGGCCTCCAGATCCATGCTGCCAGCTCCGTAGCCGACCGCTTTCATTGTCATCGAGGGCAGCGGCCCAAAACTCGTGGCACATGCTTTCAGGATGGCTGCTCCGGTAGGTGTGGTCAGTTCGGCTTGGATATCGGAACCCGCTATCGGTATTCCTCGCAGCAACTCGGCGGTAGCTGGTGCGGGGATTGAGACCCTTCCGTGAGCAATCGTGATTTCGCCGGTGCCTGTGGGGATGGGTGATGAGCTGATCGTTTCAATGCCCAAAGAGTCCATTGCGACAGCCGTTCCGACGATATCCGCGATAGAGTCGATCGCTCCGACTTCGTGAAAATGAACTTTCTCAAGGGTTGATCCGTGAACTTTTGCTTCCGCTTCGGCGACTTTCTGAAAAATACGGTGGGCGGTTTCTTTGGCCGCAGGAGTCACTTCGGTGGCCCTGTCGATCATCTCTGTGATGTGGTGCAGATGGCGGTGTGCGTGTTCGGGAGGGTGCTCGATATGGACGGAAATTGCTCGGAAACCTCGCTTTTTTACGGTTTCAGAGCGAATCGTCAGGTCAGGTAGGCCCATGGAGCGGACAGCTGACTCAATGACTGCGACATCCGCCCCCAGGTCCACCAAGGCACCCAAGGTCATGTCACCGCTGATTCCGCTGATACAATCAAAATAGGCAATTTGCCCCATTTTTTGGCTTTCTTGGTTGAGGAAATGCGTGTCGTTTGCCGTTGATGGATTTGAGCGAGACGCTATACTCTCGCCTTCAAATCTTTGCAGAAAACCAACCTATACGATACGTCCGGCGAGATCGATCCGATGAAAGTTGTAAGTAGTATTGGCGCACTAAAGTACCGCCATCCTGATTGCCAAGTGGTTAAGCGACGCGGCCGAATCTACGTGATTTGCAAGAGCAACCCGAAATTCAAAGTCCGTCAGGGCGGTGCCAAGGTCAAAAAGACCCGCCGTTAGACGAGTATTTTAATGATTGAATGCACGACCGGCTTCTAAGCCGGTCGTTTTTCATGCGCTGTCACCTGCTGAAATGGAACCCATAAAATGAAAATGTTTGCTTCATTGATCCTGTCGTTTCTGTTGATTGTCGCTGGATGTGACTCCGGAGCGTCTGGCCCGACTGCAGGCACGCTGTCTGACGGCGCGACACAAGACGGGGCAGAATCGCAGGTTGGTAGCGATCTTGACGTTGAATCTGGCACTGTGACGCTTGAGATTCAGGGTTCTGGTGCACCAGTCACCTTCGAGATTGCAGATGTTGGGCAGGGAACTACTCTTGAAGAGGTAATGCGATCGGTTAAGCAGATCCCCATTTCGATTCGTGGTTCTGGCGTCACGGCTTTTGTCGATGGAATTGGCGAGCAGACAGCCAGCGGAAGCGAAGGATGGGTATTTCGTGTCGACGGTGTTCACGCCAACCAAGGTGTTGGCAGCACTGTCCTCACGCCGCCAACAACCATCACTTGGGTTTATGGCGATGCAGATGACCTCGTGGTTGAATAGCTAGAGCGCGCCAGTTGAAGGATGTCGCGAATCATGTATGTCGTTTCGCGGATCATGCTGGACAGCTGGAAGCTGATCTCGTGCTTGATCGTTGTCGGGTCGATCATCGCGTGCGCGGGGGTGGCGCGACTCTCGTTCGACGTTTCTCCCAATGACGTCTTCATGTCGGACAATGCGACTTCGAAGCAGCTGCAACAGCTTTACGACGACTTTGGTCACGAAGATAACGAAATCGTAATCGTCTTGGAGGGTGATTCACTCTTCGACCCAGATGGCCTGGATAAGCTGCGTCAGTATCGTGACCAATTGGCTGATTTGCCAAAAATTGTGAGCGTCAGCAGTCTGTTTGATCTGCGTGATCGGCGCACAGGGCTGCTGGTTGTTCCAAGGTACCTTCATCCTGAATTCGATAATGAAAAGCTAAAACAGCAAGTCGCGCAGCACCCGATTGGAATGAATCAATTGGTATCCGAGGACGGGAGCATGCTTGTTCTTGTGGCTCGTGTTGCCGGCAAGTCGTTGCCGCTCTCAACGCTGTCGGCTGCCGTGGCAGAGGTTCAAGATGTAAGTGATCAATACGAATCACATACCGGTAATAAGCCATTGCTCGCCGGGCATCTGGTGATTCGCGCCGAAACGTTGGAGTCGCTGCGATCTTCGATGGTATCCGGATCGCTATTTGCTACGCTCGTTTCGGCTTTCGTCGCACTGATCCTGTTTCGAGGTTTGCGGCCCGTTTTGATCTGTTGTGCCGCTCCAGCGTTGGGCGTGTTATGGACCTTGGGGGCGATGGGGTGGGCCGGTCAGCAAATTGGAGCTTTGGGCACCGTCATTCCTACACTCGTGATGGTCATCGGGCTGAGCGATGCTGTGCACTTGTTGCTGGAAACCAAGCGTCAATTGGGCGTTGGCAAAACGCGCGACGAAGCGATGATGAAAATGTTGTGTCGCACAGGACCCGCCTGCCTTTTGACATCGTTGACTACTGTGATTGGTTTTGGTTCGTTGCTTGTCTCTCAAACTCACAGTGTCCAGCAGTTCGGGTTTTGTGCGGCACTGGGATCTTCGTTTGCGTTGTTGGCAGACTTTTTAGTACTGCCTGTCCTTATCCGGTTTACCAAGCCACAGCGGATTGCCGGAAAGCATCGTCAAGGCGAATTGCCAATTTCCGAATGGACGGGTTGGATCGCACGTTTTCCATTGAACCATGCAAAGCTGATCGCTGCGTTTGGCATCGCGATTTCTCTCGTGCTGGTTGTGCCAGCGTTTCGGCAGAACCCCGATATCATTTGGACAGAAACCCTGCCCCAGAATTCAGACGCAACGCTAGCACTTCAGCGAGCTGACGCAGTCATGGGAGGAGCGTTGCGTGCACACATCGTTGTCCAGTGGCCTGAGGGCCGAAAAGTATCTGACCGAGAGACCCTGCGGGTGATCGGTGAGGTTCATCATGCCGTCTTGAACACCAATGGCATCAGCGGTCCATTCTCTGTCTTGAATGTGATGGAAACGATACCCATCAAAAATCCTGAAGATCGATACCGGAAATCGCAACGCCTTGCCGAAACGCAGATGAAGCGAATTGTCAATGATGATGCACGCCGATTGGTGGTGACTGCTCAAGTGCCCAATGATGGTGCAGCTACCTTGGAACATCATTTGAATCCACTCGATTCGCGGATCGTGGAAATTGAAAAACGCCATCCCGGTTACTCTATTCATGTGACGGGAACCGTTGTTGCCGCAGCACGCAATATGCGTTCGTTCATTGGCGATCTTGGGATGAGCCTCGCGGTAGCCAGCGTGATTATCTTTGTCGTTTTGACACTCGCCTTTCGTTCGCTTCGTCTGGGATTGGTTAGCATTATCCCCAATGCATTACCGCTTCTAGTGACAGCAGCAGGGCTTGTGCTGCTTGGCTACCCATTGCAGATCACGTCGGCACTCACCTTTTCGCTTTGTCTTGGGCTTGCCGTTGATGACACCATTCATGTGATGATGCGGTACCGGCAGCTGGTGGCCGGGATGAATACTGCAACTTCGGAAAGCGGTGATGAATTAGCCATCGATGGTGAATCAAATCACGGGTGGGCAATTCGCGAAACGATTAATCAGGTGGGGCCCGCACTCGCGATCACGACCGCAATCCTGGTAAGTGGGTTTGCCGCCATGATGATTAGTCCCATGCCGGGAATCCAAATGTTCTCTTTGTTAGGATGCATCATCCTGTTAACCGCCTTTGTCGGCGATCTGGTAATCCTGCCCGCCATCCTGTTCGTATTCGGCGGGAATGATTCGTCTGTTCACCGTTAACTGGAACGGATGTGAACGGATCGCAGTCATGTCGCTACGTGCCCATAGAGGCTGTTGAACCGTGACGGTCTGGCTAGTGGCCTGACTTGATCTGGGTTGATGCGTTTGGAAGCGATCGAAGTTTTGCTGATCGTTATCTGAATGACGATCACACCATGGTTGGCTTGAGATCGCTGGTCTGTTTGCTGGACCCGAGAATAAAACTGATGGCAGTTCCGAGGCGGCGCAGGCAGCCTGTTGGGTGCGATGTGAGACGTTGCATGTCATGCTTGGATCGTCGTGTGTAGGTTCATGTCGTGTGTGCTAATATGTGTAAGCTTCGC
>Ga0315322_10005058_pt1 | contig 10115 bp, 5 predicted proteins | sample M110021515metaG_FD_203461 | JGI IMG/M metagenome (GOLD analysis project Ga0315322, IMG submission 203461) | Ammonia-oxidizing marine archaeal communities from Monterey Bay, California, United States - M1 100m 21515 | ecosystem: Environmental > Aquatic > Marine > Intertidal zone | place: USA... | reverse complement strand
ATCCACTCGGCTGGAGAAATAGATATAAGCAATTAATGCCGGAATTGCGACAGTTAAACCAGCAGCAGTGGTGACCAAAGCCTGGCTAATTCCAGCAGCGAGCAACTCCGGTTTGCCCATGGCTCCGGTCGCAACAATCGCATTAAAGGACTGAATCATTCCAATCACCGTCCCTAATAGCCCGAGCAGTGGTGTGATCGTTGAGATACCATTGAAAAGCTTAAGATACTTCCTTAATTTATTACCAAGGCGTTCACCGGCATCCACGACAGCCTTTTCAACTTCCTGTGATGGCTTCCCCCAACGACGCACGCCAGCAGCCAGAACCGTTGCCACGGGACTTTTGTTTTCTCGGCAAATTCGATAAGCCTCGCGTTTGTCTAATTCGCCCGCCTTCAATTGTTCTAATATCCGCTTTACAAATGGTCGCGGAATAATGCGAGCCCGACGAAGACTCATCGTACGTTCCATTGAAAACATGCAAAGAATAAGTGAGCAGAGAGCGATCGGCGTCATCAGCAAACCACCGGCACTGATGATCGACAGTAGTGATGTACCTTCCGCTGTTCCCTGCTGTCCCAGAACGCAACTGGAGGTTCCCATCACAAACAGCAGCGTCAGAAAGGCGATCTTTCGCTTATTGCGCATCATTACGCACCATCCCTGGGCCTTAAACCCGTGCCAAACTACCTATCCCAACATTTCTTCCCTGAAATGAATGTAAATAGGTTAGGTATCTCTTTACCTTTATCGGAATTTAGAGGAGATCCAAATTAGCCAAATCACACGGACTTAAACAAAGCTTTGCTCTCTAAGCCAGGCTTCTGGAGGCATCTGCCAACTTCCTACTACACAAAGAATCGTAAATACAACTAAAATAAAGCCGGACAACAACCAACAGGTACCGGCTTTATCAGGCACTCCCCCATACGCAATACAGCGAAATTCAGCAGGTCATTAAGACCAGAGACGCTAATACAATCATGTTTAATCCATTCAACATTATTAAACCTGACAGACGAGATTTCCTACAGACAGCTGGAGTTGCGACACTAGGAGCTCTCACTGCACCCAACCCGCGTGTAATTCAGGCCTCTCAGCCTGCCACCAGAGCGATTGCAGACAGCGTCATTCTGCTCTGGATGGGCGGCGGAATGGCATCTACGGAAACGTTTGATCCTAAGCGATATACCCCCTTCGAAAAGGGAATGGAGTCTTCGCACGTCCTAAGCACCTTTCCCGCAATTGAAACAGCTTGTGATCATATAAAAATCTCACAGGGGCTGGAAAATATTGCTTCAGTTATGGATCGGGCAACACTAATTCGATCCTATACTGCCGGTGACCTTGGTCACAATCTACATTCTCGCCATCAATACCACTGGCACACGGGTTACGCTCCACCGCTTCCCGTAGCCGCACCTCACATTGGCTCGGTCACTGCCAAAATACTAGGCCCCAGAAACCCAGCAGTCCCTCCTTTCATCCACCTTGGGAAGCGATTCACTACTAGCGAACACGAAGAACACGAATCATTCCACACAGCAGGCTTTCTTGGAAGCGAGTTCGGGCCGTTTTGGATCCCCCGTCCAAATTACGCCACCCAAGCAGGCCAAATACCCGGGAGCATGACTTCAGAACGATTCAAACGCTGTTACCAAGCTTTCAAGCAAATGGCGAATTCCAGCCCCATTGGGAGATTCGGATCGGACTACCAGAAAGAAAGCTTGCAACGCAAACTCGAGAAATCATATCGCTTCTTGAATTCGACAGCGGCCCAGGCCTTTGATTTATCCGCGGAACCCCAGGAAACGCTCCGAAAATATGATACCGGCCGCTTTGGACGTGGATGCTTACTTGCTCGTCGATTAATTGAAGCAGGAGCAAGGTTTATCGAAGTAACAACCGAATACGCACCATTTCTTGATTGGGACACTCACGACGACGGCCATACGGGAGTAGCCAAGCTAAAGGCGAATATCGATGCCCCAATTGCGCAACTGGTTTTGGATTTAGAAGAACGGGGGCTTTTGAACCGAACGATGGTCGTGCTGGCGAGTGAGTTTAGTCGTCAGATGCAAACACAAGGGCGAGTGGAGAAGAAAAGACTAGACCAAAACAAAGCCCCAACCAGAATTGGAAACCTCAAGTCCTACGGTATACACGGACATTTCACCGGTGCAGGAAGTGTGCTAATGTTCGGCGGCGGGCTCAAAAAAGGCCATCTACACGGAGTCACAGCGGACGAACGTCCCTGCAACACCATCAAAGACGGCGTTATTATCGAAGACCTACATGCAACCATCTACAAGGCTTTGGGAATTAGCCCCCAAATGGCTTTTGAAGTCGAAAACCACCCCTTCTATGTGACGCGTGATGGAAATGGCCAGCCGATCGAAAGCCTTTTTTGCTAGCGTTCTCCGGTACACAGAACTTTCCTAAAAAAAGAAGGAGCCCAGCGGCACAAACCGCTAAGCTCCTTCAAGGGTCACACAACGGGGCAATACGTAGTGTGTCAAAATGTTTTGATTAGATCGCGTACTGAGATAGGCTTCTCCGTTTTAATATTACTTAATACGGAGTGTCATTCCCCCCATCAACGTTACCGACCATGTGTAAGTGGTTGTGGTCGATATAAAGCACTTCCAACGCCTCCTCATCAAGTAAGGTATGAGGCATTGGCCAGCCAACATAAATAACTTCACTGTAATAGACCGTGCACTTGTAATGAGCATGGTGCAGTTGGGCGGGCCCGATCATAGGATAGAATCGCGGTGGGTCAATATAGTCAGCAATCTTTTCCTTCACGATGCGGACATCGTTGCGCTGAATGTCATACAAAAAAGGTATCCCTGACTGCAGGGGATGCGCTTTGAGAAATGCCCGCATCACCTCATCATCACTGGGAGGATCAAGTGCGACATGAGGTCCACCCGCTGCAACGGGCCCCAGAATGGGGACCTTACTGTAACGCTCGCGAACCCAGTTGTCGTCCTCTGCCTTGGTTTGATGATATGGACTTACCGGGACAGGTACCGACAAAAGCCCCATACTGACACCATGCGTTGCCAAACAACCCGCACTCGTTATTGCTGCAATTGCCAGGAAACCGGCTGCTATTCGTTTGAAAAAATTCTTATTTAACATTTTTAATCCCTTGTGTATTGCCTCGTCACACACCGACTAACACTCCTTCCATTCAAGCCGGCGTGCACATAACCCTTTGTGTTCTACTACTATCTATCGTGTTAAACTTTGACGATCTTGCGGCCTTTTCCGCTTATAACAAAAAAACCGGCATTGTTTTATGGGCACAAAAAAACCCTGTGGACCAATCAGCCCACAGGGTTCGCACTTGATAGTTGCCTGATGAGGCAAAACAGCTTAATTACTTTCAAAGTCCAAGAACCACCAGCCGTCATCCCACTCCAGCGTTACCTTACGCCACCCCAAAGGCACCTGAGGGTATGGGTAGAATGGACCGATGTACGGCCAAGCAGATGGTGAATACTGCTTCGGATATGATACCTGGCCGTAGTTGTTAGAAGCAGCATAAGTAGGCCATGCATAGTTAGGCATGTTTGGCTGCTCATAACGCGCCCTTGCCATTCCCTGAGCACTCTGCATCATCTGCACTGGCGCTGGAGCCTGAACCGCAGCAGCAACTTGCTGAATTTGCTGCGGCTGAATCGGATTGCCAGCCATAGGCTGAGCTGCCGGAACTGCTGGACCTGACGCCACCTGAATGACAGCCGGTGCTTGGACAACAATGTCATTCACAACCTGAACAACGCCATTAATTTGCTGAGCGGAAGCTAGTATCGATGCTCGCTGAGTATCATCTGCAGCAAAACCCTTCATCCACACCGTACCACCACTAACACTCAAATTCACGTTGAATGCTTTTAATTCACCGGAATCCTTCTTGGCCGTCAATGATTTACCAATTGCCTGAGCAATGGCATTGTCATCCACTTTAGGCAGTTCAGGACGAGCCTGCATTACACGGGCGGTAGCCTGACCTTGACGCGCCTGAGACTTTGCCGGAGCAGTAGGAATCGGCTTAGCCGCCACCGGGAGAACCGGCTTTGCCACCGTAGACTCCCCGCCCAGACCGAACAGACCAGCCACTTTACCAAACCCCTCTTCCACCCCACTGGTAAACGCATCATAGGAACCTCGTTCTTCTTGAGGTTCCTGCGTCACCATTGGTAACCGCAAGTCATTAACAACCTGCGTAACACCTTCGAGATTCGAAACTGATCGCAGAACCAAATCCCGTTGAGACTGACTGGCAACTTCACCTTTCAACCAGACAACGCCCCCCTCTACTTGTAGGTCAATGCTGAAATCCTTCAACACTCCCTGAGTTTTCTGCTGCTGAAGCGTCTGAACAACTCGTTGCCCAACCGCCTCATCATCAGCCTGTACAACCGGCACTACTAACAGAGCACCTAAAACCGCCAATCCGAATACTAAACGTCGCATTGGTCTCCTCCCTGGCAAGCTATCATGCGAATTTGTAACGTCACTGAAACCCAATACCTACGGGTAACACAACTACACCAACATCGTGAGATGCGGGTATGCTTAAGGTTTCGGTTCGCTGGCCGGCAAAATGTTAGTCTTTTTCGATTTTAGCGATCTTTGCACGTGCGACGATTATCAGGAAAACATCGATTCGCCGAAAAAAAAACGTGAAACGCTAACAAAACAGCATTTCACGCAGCATTGACCGCCAAAACTCTCAGCAAGAAAGTTTGACTTATTTAACTAATTCAGTGACCACAGCCCCCAATTCAGCTGAATGAACACCGGTTTTCACCACTTTTCCCATTGCATCGACAACAATCATCATCGGAACACTGACTACCCCCAACCGATTAGCCAACTGACTTTCCATGCCACCCTCGGAATACAAGTGAGGCCAAGAATAGCGATTCTCCTGCACCACCTTAGTGGCCAAACCGGGGTCAGCATCAACATTAATACCCACCAGGGCAACTTGAGTTCCGTACTTAATCTGCAAATCGCGCAGAATAGCCATATCCCTAACACTAGGCTCACTCCAACTCGCCCAATAATGAATCACAACAACACGACCTTCAAGCGACCTAGTGTCAAGCGACTTGCCATCCAGTGTCGTTGCCACCAATGCGAGGGGACGCCCCCTCAACTCAAGACGCCTCTTGGCCCCCTCCGCCTTTGCTGCATTTGAAGATTGAGCGTATCGCTGAACGATCTCCCCATAATACTTGATTGCCTGCGCCGGGTTACCTGCAAATTCCTCAGCAATTCCCAACTGAAACAACGCCTCTGGAGCATCAGCACTCTTAGGAAACTGATTGACAAACCCCGAGAGGTCCAAAAGCCACTTCTCCTGAACTTTATCGAAATCCGCATTTTGAGCCGAGAGAGCAGTGGAGTAACCGGCTGTAAGCAACCTAAAACGCACATAAGCCCTATCGTCCTGTGAGTATTTCACCGAGGAGGAAACCAGAGTTTCAAGCCGCTGCACACCCCCAGGGAATTCACCAGACTGAACCGCTGCACTGACAGTATCTGAAAACTGACGCACCCACTGGCTTCGCTCATCACTATCCACCGAAGCATTAATAAGGCCAGCCAACACATCCGCGCGTTGACGATTTAGAGCAACAATTTCGACCGAAGCGGTAGCCTGAGCCAGATCCTGATCCAACTGCTCAAGTTGACCGAGCAGTTTTTGCATGGCCTCACTAACCCCCGGCAAAGCCGCTGAACCAACCCCACCGGCATTGACCACGGGGCTATTAAAGAAGTAGCCGGATGCAGCAACGGAATCTTCCGCTGCCTGCAATGCGGGAGGCAACTGCACCAAACGCCAGGCCTTACCAGATTCAAGCATTGCCCCGACAACCAACTGACGGTGACCTGCACCTTCCTCCACAATGGCAATAACGTTGTCATACACAAAAATATCCTTAGTCCGCCCTGCGGAACCCTCAGGCAAAACCCCATACATCCCACTAAAGTGAACCCACTGCAAACCCGTCGGCAAAATCGCATTTTGCAATGCGGCTTTCGCAAAGGCCTGAATAGCATCGTCCCGCGCCGTCTTCATAGAGACAACTTTCTCCGCCGAGAATCCCGCGCGAGACAACTCAGCATCCGTCGCAAATAGATGCGCAAAACGGTCGGCATCACGAGCTTTAGCGGCCTCAACAAACTCCTGGGTAACCTCCTGGGCAGAGATTATCTTCCAGGTATCAACCTTTCGATCATCATTCACATCAACACCCCAACGCACTCCAGCCGGCCCAAGCCAGCGAAAGTTTTCAGCGCGGCCATTGAAGTCAACATCGATATCACGATAAACTTCGACACCAGATTTGAAATAGGACCAGCGATCAACGCTTTGATCACCATTGGTATCCATAAACTGGCGAAGGATCTCCCCATTCGCGTTAGTAATCTGATAGCCAACCGCAGACCCGATTTTGATTGATTCAAGCTCAGCCTCAGCAGCCTGAGCCTGAGTTGGCTGATCGTAATCAACACCAGACTGAATGGGCTCAAAACGCTCTAGGATTTCCTGAGCGTTCGGAGCAGCCGTTAACGTACTAAAGCTTATTACCGTTAACAGCAGGGGGAGAAGAAGCCGAAAGCGTTTGTTCACAGATGGATATACCACGAGACTATTCCTATCATCCTAATTTTAATTCTCTCAACGAATTGCTTACTCCACAGAACTCTGGAACCCGCGCAGTAATCATGTTTGCTTTAAGGCCTCAAAGTCTAATGAATACCCCATTGTTACGCATTACCAATCTGTCGCTTTGCAGGGCAGGGAATCCAGTTATTTCCCAAAGATATTGAAGACTCAAAGCCCGACCGGAATTAGAACAATGCATAAGCAGCGATGGAAATACGTGGTATTTACCAGTCTCCCAGCCTTGCTAAATACAGCGTGCTTTTACAGGTTGTATTTCTCAACTTTTTCCATCGCCCCCCTTTATGAGGTCGGCTAGTGGGCTTAGAATACCTCTTTCCGTCGAGGTTTTTCCGATTATTCGGGGAAATCTGGCTTCGCGGGTATGATCTTCCGAATTGAACTCAGGTAGGCCTCGTTTTTTGTTTTTACAGGCAAAGTTAACTGATTCCAGTTCCGATAAATAGTTATTCACGAAGGTGATATTCCGAGCACTAGGCCTGGAAAATCGGGGGCGTATAGCTCAGTTGGTTAGAGCGCATCGCTGATAACGATGAGGTCCCAAGTTCGAATCTTGGTACGCCCACTTGCTGACATACCAACCGGTAAACTGGAGAATTAGAACGTTTTGGCAGATTGCCGCGTGAAGTCGGTTAAAACCGGCAGCTTCGAGTAGTTGACGGTTATTCGTGTCAGTATAGAATACGGAACCTTGCTTTTAGTGAGAAGTGACCAGATAGAGGTCATGAATTAGTAAAAGGCAAGGATCAACATTCAGCAACACCACGGGGGTATAGCTCAGTTGGGAGAGCATCGGCTTTGCAAGCCGAGGGTCGTCGGTTCGAGTCCGTCTACCTCCACTTTTGCTTTCTGAGGTTTCTTCCTCAGGGACAAAAAGCAAGTTAACACAGGTCTATCAAGGATGTTTTACACTGTATTTGCAGGGTAATAATAAAAACCTTTTTTTTATCGTCAATAACTCACTGAGAGCGTTGACAGTCCTCTGGGCCGACCCTAAACTTGTAAATCTGTCGCATGATAATGTTCGTCGCTCTAGGGTGTGAAGATTGTCTGGGGCAGGGGCTTGAAGGCCAATTTTGGCTGACGAGTCATTGATATTTGACAATTTGGTTTAGCAAAGGTAGATGGCATCTTTGCGAGCGTTTTGAGTCAACAAGACAAAATACTGTCTTTGTTGTCAGAACAAAGTGAAGGCGAATGGCGATCAAGTTTTCATCCAGAGTAATCATGCAGATTCCTGGTTGACTACAAAAAAACTTGATGAACCATTTATCGCAACAAGAGTGTCTTAATTGATGATCTTGTTGCTTCCAAAATATGTATACGAGTTATATCTATACTTTGGATCGTTGCGCTTAATAAGTTGAACATTACTTCTGGGTAATACTTTGCGGAGTAGGTTTTCCTGCTTCAATGGGTAGAAGCTTTGAATATATGTGGTCAAGTTATTAAGGGTATATGGGGGATGCCTTGGCATTAGAAGCTGTTGGCGTGGAAGTCTGCGAAAAGCCTGGGGGAGGTGACAAACAACCTAAGAACCCGGGATTCTGACGTAAACCTGGTGAACTGAAACATCTAAGTAACCAGAGGAAGAGAAAGAAAAATCCATTCCTTTAGTAGCGGCGAGCGAAACAGGAATAGCCCAAACCGAGAAGGTTTCCTTCTCGGGGTTGTAGGACCTGCAATATGTAGTTGATAGCGTAGCTAAATAAACTGGAAAGTTTAACCGAAGAGGGTGACAGTCCCGTCGGCGAAACGCGATTCAACGCTAGCAGTGCTCCTGAGTAGGTCGGGTCACGTGAAACCCTGACTGAATCTACGGGGACCATCCCGTAAGGCTAAATACTCTCTAATGACCGATAGTGTACTCAGTAGGGTGACTGAAAGGTGAAAAGAACCCCTGTTAGGGGAGTGAAATAGAATCTGAAACCATATACTTACAAGCGGTTGGAGCACTATACCATTTATGGAATGTGTGACAGCGTGCCTTTTGCATAATGATCCGGCGAGTTACTGTCTGCGGCATGGCGAAGGTCTTACGGACCACAGCCTCAGGGAAACCGAGTCTTAATAGGGCGTTTAGTCGTTGGTAGTAGACGCGAAACTGAGTGATCTATCCATGAGCAGGTTGAAGCGCGGGTTATACTGCGTGGAGGACCGAACCCACTTGGGTTGAAAACCGAGGGGATGACTTGTGGAGAGGAGTGAAAGTCTAATCAAACTCAGAGATAGCTCGTTCTCTTCGAAATAGCTTGAGGGCTAGCCTTGAGCCACTATGAATCGGGGGTAGAGAGACTGAATTAGATGGGGGCCCTTCCCGGGGTACCCCACTAAACCAAACTCCGAATACCGATTTATGTATCTCAGGAGTCAGTCCGCGGGGGATAAGCTTCGCGGTCGAGAGGGAAACAACCCAGACCATCTGCTAAGGTCCCTAAGTAGTACTCAGTCACTAAGGAAGTTGATTTGCTGAGACAGCCAGGATGTTGGCTTAGAAGCAGCCACCATTTAAAAAGTGCGTAACAGCTTACTGGTCGAGCATTTCTGCGCCGATAATGAACGGGAGTAAGTACTACACCGAAGCAGTGGATTGCAATTTATTGCAGTGGTAGAAGAGCGCTGTACGTCAGCAAGCCGTACCGAAAGGAGCGGTGTCGGGATGTACAGGTGATTATGCCGGAATGAGTAACGATAAAGCAGGTGAGAATCCTGCTCGCCGAAAGCCTAAGGTTTCCTGGGGAAGGCAATTCCGCCCAGGGTTAGCCGGCTCCTAAGTCAAGGCCGAAAGGCGTAGACGATGGGTATCGGGTTAATATTCCCGAGCCACGAGATTGGAGGGACGGCGTCCAGAGCACCTGCGGACTGATAGAATAGTCCGTTGGAAAGGCCAAGTTGGAGAGGATTAAAAGACTCTCATAATACAAGGCCCGTACTAAGCCCACTTACGATGGAATAGATGGTAGGAAGGACGTCCAAGAAAAGCTTCGATTATTAAACGTGACCGTACTAAAACTGACACAGGTAGGCGGGTCGAGAAGACTAAGGCGCTCGAGAGAATGGTGGTTAAGGAACTCTGCAAATTGGCCCCGTAAGTTCGCGATAAGGGGTGCCCTCGGTGGTGAGAGCTGCTGGGGGCCACAGAAAATCGGCTCCTGCGACTGTTTATCAAAAACACAGGACTCTGCAAACTCGTAAGAGGAAGTATAGGGTCTGACGCCTGCCCGGTGCCGGTAGGTTAAGGAAGACGGTTAGTCCTTCGGGATGAAGCTGGCGACTGAAGCCCCGGTAAACGGCGGCCGTAACTATGACGGTCCTAAGGTAGCGAAGTTCCTTGTCGGGTAAGTTCCGACCTGCATGAAAGGCGTAACGACAGGAGCACTGTCTCAACCACCAACTCGGTGAA
>Ga0315322_10005053_pt1 | contig 10121 bp, 7 predicted proteins | sample M110021515metaG_FD_203461 | JGI IMG/M metagenome (GOLD analysis project Ga0315322, IMG submission 203461) | Ammonia-oxidizing marine archaeal communities from Monterey Bay, California, United States - M1 100m 21515 | ecosystem: Environmental > Aquatic > Marine > Intertidal zone | place: USA... | reverse complement strand
ATGTCAGCGCTATTTGATTTGGATTTTAAAGGCGATGGGCTGCCTGATTTCTCTGTCGCCAATTTTGATGACGAGAGTATGCTCGGTTTCAAAGGATAGTTTTTCTAGTTCATTGAATGCAGTCTTTGCAAATTCGACATTTTTTTGCAAAGCTTCGACCTGTTTTTCTGTGGATTGTATGAACGTATCTTGGGCCTCGGACGCCCATTTAAAGCTATTCTTTTCGTGCAACGCTGTGAAATACGTCTTTTTTCCTTTATGCAATTCTTGCGGTTTGAGCGCGTTTGTTTTTGCTTTAAGCGTGTCCCACTTTTGCAAGTCATCACCCAGATCGTGGTAGTAACTGAAAACTTCGGTTCTGGTTTTAGAAAGCAGAGTTTGCAATTTTCTGGGGTCGTTGAAACGGTCTAGTGCTTGCGTCTCGTTGTCAGCCAATCGCCACTGGCTCACATTAACTAATTTGTTAGTCGGGGGAAGCTTGACTTTAAGTGGTCTACTTAATAGGCGATCTCTCTCCCCGCTCAGAAACTTGGCATACAGTTTCTGGCTTAGGTTTTTGAGTTTGAGTTTGGCGTTTGGTTCCAGTGTTTCAACAATCCCTTCTGCAATTTTTGCCGCTTGTGTCGACATGAGGTTTTCGATTCTCGTTTTCGTGTCAACGAGTGCATCGCACACGTTGTCGAAACTTTTGTTAGCTCTGCCTGCCTTCAATTTGAGGGCCAGCACAATGTCTTCACGATTAACGAGCATGACCGTGATGTCTTCAATCACACCCTTTCCAATACCGCTTTCTTTGTATTCTGTGATGTCAGAGTTCGGTTTTTTGAATAAGGTGGCAACCGCGCGTTTGTCGGCTTTGCTTAACACAGTCTGTAAATTTAGGCTATAACGATCACCTTTGTTGTCCTCTCGAAATACTTTGATATCGCCTTTTTGTTCGGTTGGGTTAAGTTGTTGGTTTGGTAATAGGTAATACACGCGGATGAATCTGGTTTTCTGCTTCTGCCCCATTGCATCTAATGCGATTGCTTTTGCCACAAACTCTTTTTCGATTTTCCGTCCGGATGGCGGTTGGCTGGGGGCCTTTGGGTTTTCGATGTAAGCCAGTGCAGACTTTTCGTTGGAGAACAAGTGAGCATCGTATTCACTGTCCTTTTCACTGACCTTGACCTTGATGTATTCTTGGCCGGTTTTTTTCGCAGTTTTCAGGGGAAAAGTCTGGCCTCCACGACTACTTAACTTGATTGTTTCTCCAGTCAGGTCGGAGGTCTTCGCTTCCACTTTGGGAGCAGGCCATTCGTTTGTTTCCCAGATGATTTCTGGTTGTTTGTTCTTGTCTTTGTTAGCGGCGATGTTTGGCTTTGACTCGTCCAGTAATTTTGTGACCGTTGTCGTTAGCCAGCGAAGCCCGCGCGTAACTGGGTCGTTGTCCTTGACTGGGAGTACGATCTCTTTTTTGCCCAGTACTTTGCCATTTTTTTCGTATGACACGACCAATGAAAGCTTGCAGAAATCGTCCGCGAAACAATATTCGTCTGTTTCGTTCAGAACGAGTCTGCTTTCCTCTTCAGCAAGACTTGCAAGTTTCTGTTTCAGGTCATACTGGGGAGGAGCAGGTATGCCTTTCTTGGATGTGATTTTGTAGCTGATTTTGGGTGCGATCGCATTTGAGGATTCGGGGTATTCGATTTGGTAAGTCTTGCCTTCGGTCAGTTCGGTTGCTTCGCTTTCACCATCCATCAGCTTGATCGTAAGATCCTTTGAGTCTTTTACGAGAAGCTTGGCCTGTGCTTTGTTATTCTTGCCATCATCTTCCTTGAACTGTGCGGTGATCGTGAGTTCGGCGGGATTGAATTCCTCATCGTTTTTGATGGTCAGTTTGATTTCTTTTGAATCTTCTTCCGCACTGAATTTTATTTCTGTGCGTTCGAAGCTGACTCGGGCGTCCTTTTCATCATTTGATAGTGTGATGATTTGGCCGTGTCCGGATTCTTTGTTGTCCCTTGTGACTTGGACGGTCAATTCTGCACCTTCTTCAACCGGTTCGTTTCCCTTTTCCGGGATTGCAACCGTCAGTTTCGGTAGGGGAGGTGGAGTCGATTTTTCTGTGGGGTTTCCCTCTTCTTTCTTGTCCTTGTCGGGATTGGCTCCTTCGTCCTTCTTCTTTGTCTCTTTCTTGTCCTTGCCCTCGTCCGTTTCAGATCCGTCGTCGGTGTTTTCGGCGGGGGCAGTAAAAAGTGAAGCAAAAAGGGAAGCACGGAGATCGGGTTTCAGGGCAAAGGTGGCTACACCAACGATGAGGGGGATCAACACGGCCGCGATCGCCGCCAGTAACAGCGTCTTGGATCTCTTTGTTTTTTGATTGAATGTTCCGACCGGCGATTCGCCGGGTTCGATGACTTGCACGCCTCTCGAGCCGTGGGTGTAATCCTGAGGATCATCCGTCATGGGCGGTCGCATGGCCGGCGGTTCTGCGCTGCTGCCCGCAGGATGGGCAGGTGTTGTCCCTTCTGCTGCCGTTGGCATGTCAGGAAGCGCTGGCTGAGCGTGCGTTTTGCCAGGTGGCAGGCCCGGTATTTTTGGGGCCCTCGTCGGAGGAGATTTTCTGGGAGGCGTTTTGCCGGTGCCAACGCCGGCTGCGGGTTGGGCGGGGGTTGGCTGCGGTGAGGGGGCTGGGGCTTGGTTTCCGCGAGCGATTTCGGACCAATCGTTTGTCGGGGCGGGCCCGTTCGATTGGCCCAGTGTGATCACGGTGCCTCGAGCTTTGGCCATCCTTGCATCCTGAGTGCCATCCACCACGCACCGTACCCGGCATTGAACATCAGGAGGAAGTTGGGTGGCGTAGGTGTTGAAGGTGGCTTTCCATCGCTCGCTTTCCGGCAGCAGAGCGATCGCCTCGCTCAGCAGGGGCAGTAACTTGTTTTGGTCTTCCAGCCGATAGACGAGCCAGATGGGTTTGCTTTGCCGCTGGGACCACGCTTGGGCAAGCGCACCGGCCCAGCCCGCGTCACCTGCTAATTGTTCCCATGTGTTGCACTTAGTGGCGGTCAGGTTGCCCATGGCGACCGTTGGACCGGCGGCGGTGGTCTGGCAATTTCCGTCCCATTGGGTGCGCATGAGCCCGGCTTGTTGCAGCAGCCAGGCGGGACCAGCCGGGGTCAGTTCGCTGCGATCTGGCACGACATGGTGCGCAAGCTTATTGGTTCGTCCGCTGTAATCGGTTCCGTAGGCAGCGATTCGCGACAACACAGAAGTTCTCTGGCCGCCCACCGTCACCGTCATGTGTGAGTAGGCCACTGGATTCTGATTCGCCTCGGGGCTCTCCGGCGCAAACATCTGCCGATACCCTGACAAAGACTCGAGTTTCGTGGCGAGATTGCTGGGCATCCCCGAAGATGAGATGACCGTGCAGAAACCTCGGCTACCCTGTCGCAAGCCTTTGGGGGCTGATGTGTAGAGGAGTTCCGAACTCATGGTTTTTCATTTCTGGATGGTGAAGACAGCTGATTGGAAACAGCTTGGTGTGCCGGGGCAGGACGTGCTACGTTTTTTTCTTCTCTTGGTTCCCGTAATAACCTCCAACAAGGCCGCGTGTTGAGCGGTGGAAGCCGAGCAGCAGTGGGATCTCGACCCACCATGGTTTGATGTCCCGGGGGCGGATGCCCAACGCACCGGTTTCAGGGTCAACTTCTGGACCTCGACCTGTGGCACTGATCGGAATGAAAAAGACTTCTTCTGCAAATCCGATTGCCGTGGCGACAATCTCGGGGCACAGTTTTTCCAGCAGCAATTCAACTTGCTGGGAAGCTTTCAGTATTTTTTCTACGTTGATTGCCTGAATGGGTTGGCCGTTGATTTTTTTGTAGGGTTCCTTGTGCGATAGATCAGGTAGAAGTTTGTGCCATGAGTCCCATTTTGTGACGACCACAATCAGTGGCTGCTTGTGTAGTTGGTCCTCGCGTAGTCCGGCATGCCGGCGTACCCGTTGCGTTGCTTCGACCAGAATGGTGTCTTGCCGAACACTATTTTCCCTCTCCAACCGTTTGGCTCGAGGCACCATTTGCGGATCGTCCGACTTGCCTTCACAAGCTTTTCTGAACCTCGGATCCTGAGTGGGGTCGAAGCAGAAAAAGAGTGCTTTGGACAAAGCGAGGTGTCGCGTGACTGGGCTTGTCGATTTGTCAGCTCCCGGCAAGAAACTTTCCCCCGCGTTGTCATAGAGTGAGATGACTTTGGATACGGTTTGGGAGTGTTGGTAGCTGGGGTGCTTTCTTGTCGGCTGCAGGGTGAACATGAATGGCCGAGGTAAGGTGACACTGTGGTCACCCATATTCACGACATCGTAAAGGTCACCTTGTTCTTCCGTCTTTTCAAGAGCAACGGGTTTGTCCGGGTCGCCGCTAAGAAACTGCATCTCCTCATATTGATGCAGGCGAGCGTTGCTTGAGGCATCCGCATCGTTCATTGAGACACGAAAGCGTGAGGGAAGATTTTGACGCAGTCCCCATGTCAATGATGCCAGAAAGTAGCTCTTGCCACAGGCGGGTGCCCCGAGGATCGAGAAGAAAATGTTATTGAGTTGGTACAGCGGTCGCGGAACTTCCAGATGACAGTGGGGGCAAGCCATTCGCGTTGATTTGTGGCCTTGCTCATCAAGGGCATCACCTTGGACCGAAAAGCGGGAAGGAAGAAAACGCTTGGCGTGCTCAAATCCCAGTTTGGCATCGCCTATCAGGTCCGGGTGCTCGGATACCCATAATGATTCTTCCGGTATGTAAGCATGCCAGCAGTGTGGGCAGGTGACTTTGGCCTGAAGCGTCAGTTCACCCGAGCTTTCTGTATCTGACATGGCGTTATATATGCAGCAATTTTAAGTGATTGTTTCTATGTGAATCTGATCTTTAATCAGGTTGAGGGTCGGAGCCGCCGAATCGATTTGCGCTGAGTTTTCTTGGGACGCCGTCATCAAAGAATAGCTATTTCTTGACGGTCAACTCCCGGCTACTTCCCGTTCTTGCGTTGGTGACTGTGACTGTGTGTTCTTCACTTCCGCCTTGCGATCCAGCGTCACTGATCTCGTAATAATTTTTTAGAAGTCGGATGTTGAACGCCTTCAAAATCATTGCTTCGTGCAGATCTATCACGGGGTCGAACACGACTCCAATGGTACCACTGCTGCTCATCGCTTCGCCACTAAAAACAACGGTAACCTGCCCGGCTGATATCCCACCTTTACTGGTTGCAATATTCCAAAGCCACGCATCGTCCCCCGTGGACGCTCCTTTGCACACTTTGCAGGGGACCCTTCCCTTCAGGCAGGACTTGTTGCTGCATAAATGCTCGATGTTCTTTGTGCCCATGATCGGCGTGTTTCTCACGGGATCAAACGCAACTTGAACTCTGACTTTTTCAATTCGTTTACCAACTTTGCAATTGGCCGGGCAGGAAAAGCTGCCCTCGGCAGCACAGGCAAGGCAGGAAAAATCGGAGAACGTTTTGTCGTGTGCAGGTGTCACGGACTCCCCAATGCTGCCAAAGTCATCACAAGCACTGCTGATTAGCAATACGTTTTTAGGGGCTGGGGCTGATGCGCCATTGCTACCGCGAGAAGCAACGTCCATAAGTTCTGCGTGTGTGGAACTGCCCGGTTTGGCTATGCTGGTCAGGCGTCTCGCATTGTGAGTGAGTACCATTGGTATCGACCCGCTATGAAGACTTGCCGCCATTTTCAAGTTGGCTGCAGCGCTAGCGACTAATCCAGTTCGTCCTTTTGCTACCGCCAAGGCGTTGTAGGCACTCGTAAGTGTGAATGTGAAGCTGTTAGGGAAAAATCTGCGGACCAAGACACATCTGTCGATGACAATCTTCAACGACCTCTCTGCTTTATTGACGTCACGTCCGGTTCCGTAACGGATGCCATGCACCCCGTAGATAAAATGAAGGCCAATGCTGTCCGTGCCCGACTTGATCATACCTTCGGTGGCCTGCATGAGATTTGCACGGTTTTCATAATCATCAAACAACTTGGTAATTTTGCTTGAGTCACTTTGCGTCTGTTTGATGATGGTTTTTGCTTCCGTCATGTAGCCTGCAAGAAAAGCAAGATCGCCTTTGCTCAACTTCTGAACTTTGACTCTGATTTCAGGCCTCTCTGATTTCCCTGTGATTCGTAAAACCGCTTCTTGTGTTTCAGGCAGGTAGTGGCTGAAAGAGGCTGATTGCAGGACTACCTTGCCTTCAGTGTTTCCCCAGGGCCTCGGCTGATCAAGCGTGCCGGCAGTTGTGCTTTGGGCTGAGAACCCACTGGCTAGTGATAGCAATAGACATAGCATCAAGAGCCGGTATGAGGGTAAATCAGGCATGCTTTGTGCTCTTAGGTCTTTGACTGTTATCTTCAGACTCGTGTACAAACATCATAGACTTGGTTTCGTTGGACTTGAATCCACAGGCGGTAAATCGAAAACTGCGGTAACCTTTAATTTAATCGGTGTAGCGTAACACGCCTTGAAATTGGCGGGGTAGACGCTTGATATTCGGGATTCTACGAGTTCTGGTCTGACGCCATGTGTCAGTATTTTTGTGCTCAGGAGGTCGTTTCTGGGGATTTTCCAAGCCTTTCGGAGTCTGAGCCGGTCTCACGACGCAGCAGATTGCCAGCCAAACACATGTTTAAACTCGTTTGGCTGGCCTCTAGCCAAATGATCGGCTGTCGGTTGGTGAGCGATTTGTGTTGCCTACCTGGGGTGCTTTTGAGCAGCGGAATTCGCTTTAGCGTGGGGCGATCGCGGTTCGGTACGTGCCGAAATTGTCTTCTGCGAGCTTTTGAAGCGTCCTGATGCGGACTTGAAGCCCGATGCAATGAATCGGTGTCTTTTTGTTCATTTGGTTTTCTTGCGTGATCATTTCGACTTCGGTGATATCAAAGGCACCATCGCTCAGGACCACGACAGAATCGGGATTCATGTCCAGTGCCATTCTCGTGGCGGAGTACGGATTCGTTCCGCCACTGGGGGCCATTTTTTTTATGAATTCGATCGCAATTGCTTTACCCTGCTCATCTGCGTTTACCTTATGGTCGGGTGGCATCACGCGAGGCCCATCATCAAAGAAGATTACGGAAAATCGTTGTGACGGGTTGAGAGACTTGATCGCCTGCAGGAGAGAGTTTTGCACGCTCTCGAATGCGGTACCATCCATACTGCTCGATTTATCAATGACAAACACGGTCGAGCTTGTCTCTGTGCCGATTAAGAATGGGTTCGTTCCATTTGCGGATATTCTTTTGCTGGAACCCGCATTGAATGGTCTTACGCGGGAACTTGCCGGGCCATTCTCATCATCTTCGGAAATGATTTCGGTATCTTTGTTCTCAGGCGGAGGTGAATCAACTACTTGTTCGCCTTCCACTCCCGTTTCGGTTTGGGGTTGCGACGCATTGAATGCGTCTTCAGCGGCCTCCGAGGAATCGGCATCTTCCGATGAATCAGCGTCATTTGAGTCAATCGTACTTTGATCCTGGCCTGTCCCCAAGACCACTGTTTCCGGTGTAACTGATGACGAATCGGATGTATGTTGGGAATTGTTTTCAGCCATTCTTGAGGCATTTTTGGCAAGCGTCATGAGGAGCCAGCCAATGATCAGGGCAATGATGACTATCGCTAGTAAAGCACTTATGAGAACGGCAGGATGTATTGGATTTTCATGGTGTTCGGTGTCACCGTGCTGGACCTCGCGCCGGTGGTCAGGTGGACGATGGCGGCTTGGTGGAAGAGGTGGTGGTTCTTTCATCATTCAATCGCCTGACTGGTTTTTTTGGGAGGTGGGGGCTTCAAGCGTTGAGCGAGCCATCTAGCCGTGCAAGATAGATTACTGCGCCAGTTCCGTTAAGTCTGCCAACTTCTGCTGTGCCTACCTCGCCGCCGTGAGGTTGTAGCGGCTGCCCGATGTAGAGTGTAACGTGAGATAGTATCTTAGTGATTATCGATTTCCTCAATGTTTTATCGTTCTATCGGACTGGCAGGAATCGTGGCAAAAATGTTTAGGGGATGGAGATGCGGAGTTGGTTTTTGAAGCGGAGCGGCAACATCAGTGGACCATTTTCGGAATCGAAACTTCGGGCCGCTATGAAGGCGGGAAAGATTCACGCGGAAGATCGCTTTTGCCTCGAAAAAAATGGTTCCTACATTTCACGCACTGAGTTTATCAAGATGTGTCTTTCTGCGGCCACCGCGGCGGACTCGAATGCGGCGGACTCGAATGCGGCGGACTCGAATGCGGCGGAATCGAATGCGGCGGAATCGAATGCGGGGGAATCGAATGCGGGGGCCGCAAAAGTTGTGGGCCCCCCACCGTTGCCATCTTGTTCTTACGCTGAGGGAGATGAATGGCTGTTTGGGGGAGATTCAGCACTCGTTCCTGCTGGACAAACAGAACCAGCAATTCGCGAATTTCCGTCTGCCCAGACCACTGCGGACGTGTTGCATCAGCCTGCTTTGAACGACAGACAGCAGCTGCGTCAGGTTGATGCAGCCGGTGGATTTTTAAGTAACGCTGCGCATGAACTTAATGAAAAGGAAGATCGTGAAAAGCGAGAAGAGGTAGATCAAAAGAAGTTTGCCATTGTTGCTGTTTGCATAGCAGCTTTGTTGATCCCAGTTCTTGTTTTCTTCGCGGTGCAGGCCAGTTCACATCTAGGAGAGCTTTTTTCCGGTGGGGAGGCCAGCGTGGCATCGTCAAGTAGCAGCGGTGCTGAGGCTCTGAAGTCCAAGCTTCGTCGGAAGCTCATGAGTTCTGAGAAGAAAGCAACCTTGCGAGGTGAGCTTCAAGCAATTCAGACGGAATTGGTGAGTAGTGATATTAGTGCAAAATCGGCGTTTCACCAGCAGGCCGTTCGGTCGCAGGCCGCGATGCGTGCTGTTGCAGTACTTGCGCAAATTGTCGGCGTGTCGTCTTCAGACACGGAAGGGGTCGTGCGCACACGTGCTTAATGAGATTAGTGCCGAGACCGCTTTACAACAGGTTGCTATTCGCCTCAGGGCCCAAGTCGATTTATTAAAACTCGCAGCAGAAAAACAAGGCGTATCCATGAGTGATACGGCAACAGTAAGTGGGCAGTTAGCGACCGCTGAAATCACGGCAAGCAATATCAATCAGCAAAACGCTGCGAGGTTAGAGGCCGCTGTTTTGATGGCAAAATTGTTTGCTGAATCGGCCGGCGGAGAAGTTGCTGACACCAGACAAGTGGTTTCCACAATGGTAACGCAAGAGATCGGTGCATCCACGGTCTACCAGCAAATCGCCGTAAGGCAAGACGCGTACATGAAGATGATGGAAGTCGCGGCGACGGCATTCGCAGTCGATTCGAGCAAATTGAAGGCAGTGCGTTTAGATGCAACGCTTAATGATGCTAGAGCTTCGACGGTGCAGCAGCAAATTGTCGCAAGAATGTCGGGTACCAAGGATGTGATTTTGCTACTCTGCGAGTCGCAGTTGGAAGGCGGGATTTTGTTGATACGTTAAGTCGCCCGCGGCGACTTGGTAACTATCTTCTTCTTTCCGTCTCTGAAGTGATGGGACCACTTGGGCTGCAGACCACGTTTTGCCGCGGTCGTAGCTGACCGATTGAAATATGTCGTGGAAGTCGTGACTGGTTGTCTTGCCGGTTTCCGACATGGTGGTGATCCACCTCGGTTCGCTGCCGGGGATATACGCAGTTCTCGCCTGCCACCAATCCCAACGCTCACTTCCTGCAATCGAGCCCAGTGATTTCAGTTGTAGTGCAACGCGAGACTGCGTGGGCTGATCTGCAACTAAGGTCTGGGGACTGTGGATGACTATTGCGCAAACGACAATCGCATTCCGGGGGATGATATTCCACGTCATGAAACTTAAGGAGTGCTGCCGCATGCTCCATACCTGCTTGTTGGGATGATTTGTGGTGAGAGGTCGTTTTTTTTAACCATGGTGAACAGAAGCCGAAGCGGATTTTCTTCATGGAATCTTAATATTTGCCACGATTGGTTCGCGGATTTTTTGGTTGATTTTCTTCATCATATCGCATGTGGAATACGATCTTATAACTATGTTGACGGAAAACTTGTTGCCGTGATAAATTGATTTTT
>Ga0315322_10005052_pt1 | contig 10121 bp, 4 predicted proteins | sample M110021515metaG_FD_203461 | JGI IMG/M metagenome (GOLD analysis project Ga0315322, IMG submission 203461) | Ammonia-oxidizing marine archaeal communities from Monterey Bay, California, United States - M1 100m 21515 | ecosystem: Environmental > Aquatic > Marine > Intertidal zone | place: USA... | reverse complement strand
CTTGGGCCCGGAATCCCATCGACTTTTTTGTTCTTTCAAACTTGGAATCAAAAGGGATGATACCAGCTCAGCCTGCCGAGAAGGAAGCTGTTATCCGCCGGTTAGCTTTCGATTTAACCGGGCTTCCTCCCACTCTGGGAGAGATTGATTCTTTTCTGGCCGACGATTCGCCTGACAACTATGAACAAGTCGTTGAAGAGTACCTTGCTTCACCGGCATACGGTGAAAACCTCGCCAGCGTCTGGCTCGACCTTGCTCGTTATGCGGACACCAATGGCTATCAATATGATACGGAGCGGAAGCATTGGGTTTGGCGCGACTGGGTAATCCATGCATACAACACGAACAAGTCGTTCGCAGACTTTACTGTCGAACAGCTCGCGGGAGACCTAATTCCTGATGCCACCCCTCATCAAGTATTAGCGACAGGTTTCAACCGCAACCATGGAATCACCATCGAAGGGGGCGTGATTGGCGAGGAGTATCGAACTGAATACGTCATGGATCGACTGACGACAACGGCAAGCATATGGATGGGCCTTACGGTAGGTTGCGCACGATGCCACGACCACAAGTACGATCCGATAAGTCAGAAAGAATTCTATGAACTCTATGCTTATTTCAATCTTGTACCTGAACGCGGTCAAAACGGTTTCCAACCTCAGATGCAGATAAATTCACCTCTAGCTGAGCACCGTCTGTCCTCCATATCGGATCGAATCACTACACTTCAAGGTGATCTAACATTAGCACAAACCGACCTCAGCGGTCTTGAGCGGTGGGCTCAAACACTTGTGAAGCAGGGGAACACATGGAGAGTACTCAAGGCTCAATCAGCCAAATCGTCAGGCGGCACCACGATCACTCCGCAAGCTGATCATTCTCTGTTAATTTCAGGCGTCAATCCTAAAAACGACATCTATACTTTTACCTTCGAGACCGATCAGGACAACCTTACCGCATTGCGTCTTCAATGCCTTACGCACCCATCGTTACCGGGGGGAGGTCCCGGTCGCCATGCGAATTCGAATTTTGTACTTACAGGTATCGAACTCACCGCGTCCTCTATGGCTGATCCTGAGCAAAGCCAGAAGATTACCTTTCACAAGGCGCGTGCAGATTACAATCAACCTCGTTACAACGTGACCGCAGCACTTGAATCCAATACATCTACGGGATGGGCAGTGGATGGTCCGACCCGCAAAGAGCCAGCCACCGCCATTTTTGAATCCAAGGAAGCATTTGGGTATGAAGGCGGTACAGTCCTTTCATTAACACTGAGACACGAAGCTCCGTTCGGTACGCATGGTATTGGACGGCCCCGCATTAGCATCTCGACAAAACCTGCACAGACACTACCGTTCGATGCCATTGACGCTAAGATTTTTGACGCTGCAAAACTAACACCCGCCGAGCGATCTGAAGAACAGACCCAATTAATCGTGGACTACTATCAATCCAACTTCAGTCCAGCCAAGCGAATTAGAGACGAAATCAAACGTCTGCAAACTCTACAATCAGGTGGCTTCCCAGCAACGATGATCATGCGTGACCAACCGGGCATCCGCAAAACACATATCCTCCATCGGGGGCAATATAACGAACCAACCACCGAAGTCAGCCTCGGAACTCCTGCCGCGCTCCCCCCCCTGAAGCCGGAGCAAGCCAAGAACAGACTTGGACTGGCCCATTGGCTCACCTCAAACAACCATCCATTAACGGCACGTGTCGCCGTCAATCGTTATTGGCAAATCTTCTTTGGGAATGGATTGGTTAAGACAGCCGAAGATTTCGGCAATCAAGGCACGGCTCCTAGTCACCCCCAATTACTGGATTACCTGGCCACTGAGTTTGTGGACTCTGGCTGGGACATCAAACACCTGCATCGCTTAATTCTCACTTCAGCCACCTACCGTCAGTCCTCGAAGGTGGGGCGCCAGAAATACAGGCAGGATCCGGAGAATCTCCTTCTGAGCCGGGGACCTCGCATGCGACTTACTGCCGAGCAGGTACGAGATAACGCCCTTTCTATTAGCGGATTATTACTGAACACGATGGGCGGTGCCAGCGTCTATCCCTATCAACCGAAAGGAATCTGGCTGGAGCTAAATAATCGGCCAGGATACTCCCGCGCTTACCCTCAGGGGACTGGAGAGCAGCTCTACCGAAGAAGCCTTTACACTTTCTGGAAGCGAACGGTACCATCACCAATGATGAAAACACTGGACGCTCCGGAACGGGAATTCTGTACGCTAAAACGTTCCTATACAAATACTCCGCTACAATCCCTGCTACTTCTTAATGGAGTCCAGTTTGTGGAAGCTGCCCGTCACATGGCCGCCAACTTGTTAAAACTCCCTTTCGAATCAGACAGAGAACGAATCACTCATGGGTTCCGACTGACAACAGGACGCCTACCCAATGAGGGCGAACTCAAGCTGCTAACAGATGCTTTCCAGCAACAGGCAGAAACCTTCCGTCATGACTCTTCCGCAGTAGCCAATCTACTGAAGGTAGGAGATTCACCGGCGGACAAAGCGTTAGATCCTGTCCAGCTTGCCAGTTGGACAGCGTTCTGTCGGATCCTACTTAACCTTGATGAAACCATCACAAAAGGCTGAGACCACAATGAATCGAATTCTTGAAGAGTCGTGCCTACTAACGAACCGCCGACAGTTTTTCGGACGCGCGTCATCCGGGATAGGAGTAGCTGCACTAGCGTCAATCCTAAATGCCGATGAAACTGCTAAAACGTCGGCTCTACCGGGCCTGCCGCATTTCGCCCCCAGAGCCAAACGCGTCATCTATCTCCTGCAATCCGGCGCTCCATCCCAAGTCGACTTATACGACCACAAGCCATCCCTTGAAAAACTCCACATGCAGGAATTACCTGCCGAGATCCGCAATGGCCAGAGACTGACCGGAATGACCGCCGGTCAGGCAAAGTTCCCGATCGTGAAATCCCCTTTCACCTTTCAGCAGCACGGTAAAAGTGGCATGTGGCTGAGCGAACTGTTACCGCATCTGGGCGGCGTCGCTGACAACCTTTGTTTGATCAACTCCATGTATACCGAGGCAATTAACCACGACCCGGCAATCACATTTTTTCAATCTGGACACCAACAACCCGGCCGACCTAGCTTAGGGTCGTGGCTAAGCTACGGGCTCGGTAGTGAGACTGAGAATTTACCGTCCTTCATCGTGATGCTTACTAAGAACAGCTTTAATCAGGCCCAGCCCATTTACGACCGCCTGTGGGGAAGCGGATTTCTACCATCACGCTTTCAGGGCGTAAAACTTCGCAGTCAGGGAGATCCGGTCCTTTATCTCAATGACCCTGCAAAACTTAATTCAAAGGCTCGTCGCAATTTACTCGACACCATCGCTAAATTAAATGCGCGGCGTGAAGCTGAAATCGGAGATCCCGAAATCAACACTCGTATCGCACAATACGAAATGGCATATAAAATGCAAACATCGGTGCCGGAACTTGCCAATGTGAATGACGAACCAGAAAGTACGTTTTCATTGTACGGTGAGTCTGCCAAAGAACCCGGTACACATGCTTTCAACTGCCTGATGGCAAGACGCATGGCCGAGCGCGGAGTTCGGTTCATCCAGGTATTCCACCGAGGCTGGGATCATCACAGTAACTGCCAGGGAAACTTACCTATCCTGACTCAACAGACCGACCAGGGCTCCGCCGCCTTAATAGCCGATCTCAAGCAACGCGACATGTTAAAAGACACCTTGGTGATTTGGGGCGGTGAATTTGGGCGAACCGTCTACGCTCAGGGAAATCCTGCCAGTTTCGGCCGCGACCACCACCCACGGTGCTTTTCGATTTGGATGGCTGGCGGAGGCGTTCAAGGTGGATTAACCTACGGAAAGACGGATGACTTTTGCTATAACGTCGCTGAGAATGGAGTCCATGTACACGACTTCCATGCCACAATTCTGCACCTGATGGGAATCGACCACGAGCGTCTAACCTATCGTTTTCAGGGGCGGGATTATCGCCTCACCGACGTTCACGGGAGCGTCGTTGACGGGATATTAGCCTGACATATCCGATTATTCTGGGCGTGGCAGTAAGCCAACGGGTTTACCGTCCAACTGCCATTCAGGTCGAAGCTCTACTTCAAGATGTTTCAATGCGGTTGCCACCAGATCTACGAGATAGACCTGCCCCTGAACTTCACCCTTCTTTGCTGAATCACCGCTAACAATTAGGTAGATGTTATGAATCGTCGGCACCTGGTGCCCGCTCCCATGCCCTTTGCCCTCGCCACCATGATCCGAGGAAATCAGAATCATCCAATCTTCGTGCTGATAAGTTGGTCGAGATTTAATCGCCTCCACGAGCCGCCCAACATGTTGATCTACCTTCTCAATGCACCGCATATATTGTGGAATCGACGGATGAAATCCGTACCGATGTCCATTTTCATCTGTCGAACCAAAGTACACCATGGTAGCGCGTACGTTTTGTTCCGCCAGGACTTTGACCGCGCGATCTGCAATATGTTGATCAAACACGGTATAACCATCCGAACCATGAGCTTCAAAACCGACACGCACATCAGCTTTTGAAACAATGTACTTATCGATGGGGTACCAATCAATAAACGAAGCTGTTTTGTAATCCGGATATTGCTGCTTAATTAAATGGAAGAAGTGAGGATAACGAGTAATTCTTCGGCCTCCAAACTCATTGTCATGCACTCCGTGTTTGTCAGCCCAAACACCGGTCAGATACGAGGTCCAGCCCGGCCCACTGATTGTGTCATTCTTTTGATACCGGGACCCTAAGATCTTACAAGTATTACTGTAGGAGCCATTCTTTTTAAGGGCATCGATATTCGGAGTTTTGGCTGCATCTAAAGCATCCGTCCTAAGTCCATCAATACCGATTGCAAGTACGTGTTTACTTCGCTCAGCGGAAACGACTGATCTGGGGTGAAATTGCTGGCTGAATAGAACCAGCACAACACCAACAAAAGAACGGAAAATGCATGACATCTAACTAGTTCCTCAATCTCTTAAGCTTGATCATGGCGTTCCCCATTGCGTCACCAATTAGAAAATAGCTTTCGGCGTTTCCAAACCAGTGATGACCATGACCTACGTTGGGGGATTCCTCTTTGGGACGGGCAAAGGACGTTGTTTTCACAAAAGCTGCGTTGCTTAGTTTGTCCGCGGCCGACTTTTGAGCCAATCGAATCTGCTTCATATTATCACCTGCGTCTTCCCCCATATTCCCGGTTTCACCAATGATCACTGGCAGGTCTTCGGTACCCAGAGCGGTGCGCACATCCGAGACTAGATTGACCAAATTGTCTTCATACTGAGTCAAAGCCTCTTTGTCGAACATATCATTCCAACCCTGGAACCAAACAAATCCGGCGAGCTCGTAGTTTTTTCCAATTTGGGGGAATTCGTCTTTCATCGCAAAGAGTGCCTGCTCAATCTCCTCGAGCATCTGAACATAATACGGGCCGACCTGACCGCCACTCGATGGTGGGCGAAAGTCTTTATAGATACTTTTACCACCCCAGGCCGTTTTGATTAGCAGCACTGGCTGCTTCGTAGCATCGCCGAGCAAGTGACCAAACTGAAATTCAGGTCCTATATGATGTTTACCTGGATAGCTGGTAAAGCCAATAGAGAGACCACCTATTTTAGTCTCCTCTTTGGTCACGTGTCTGACGAAGACATCGTCGCGCACGACGTATTTGCCCATGGCATCCTTGATATGTGAATAACGCTCTGCCATTCCGGGGTTCTTCATGACATTATTGAGAATACCTTTACCACCGTTGTAGTATTCTGGATGGTCAAAATCGACGACCCCCTGCCCCTGCATATTGGACTGCCCGGCAAGAATATACACTTGAACTTTACCGGCAGCGAATGCCGGCATGGCTAAACCTAAACACATAACAAGAGTTAAAACCAACCTCATATCATGACTCCATGTCACTATTACAAAACGATTGAATTGATAAACTGAGTATACAGTATTACACAGATTTAGCTTCGAGACGGTCTCACTAGGGCGCGCCAAATCGGTCGCTAAGCCACTTATCAACCAAAGGAACCCAAAGCCGAATATCAACTGAGTGGCTACTCGGATACAACTCCATCGTTTTATCTTCCGCACCCATCAATTCAAACAAGGGTCGCGATGATGTTTCCAGCGGAAAGACATTATCAAACTCACCATTGATCATGAGGACAGGTGTCGTCTGAAAAGGAGCCAGTGCGGTTGGGTCAACCTCATTCTTCGCATCCCAGGCGACAGCTCCTCCAACTAATAACACCCCCGCCTGAAATCGCTTTTCCATCGTAAGAGGAGCGATCCCCATAAATGCTCCCATGCTTGAACCAAAATAACTTAGCTTCGTCAAATCGATATCGTCGCGCGTCTCAAGATAATCCACCACACGCGAAACATCTTTCGTTAGCTGAATAATCCAATCTCGTCTGGCATTCTCGCCATTTTTAGGAATATCATTTCGATCAAACGTTCCTTGATAATTCGCAATTGCAACAGCACGGCCCGTACGAAGAAGTTCTTTGACATAGCGTCCACCGGCTCCATTCACTGTGGAATCATAAGCTCCTATTCTTTGTGAATCCGCACCAGGTACAAATACAATCGGATGATAAATCACCTTTCTTTCACGAGGGAACAACAAAACGACTTTGATTCGTTCCGAGCCGTAAGCAGCCTGAATCGTGACCTGCTCTTCTCTATAAAGCGCTTCCATGGGTCGCAAATCGGCTGAGATCATCTCTGTGCCCAATTCTCGATTCTTATCGTACCCGTACATCGATTGATAAGCTTCGAAGATTTCCTGAGTGACCGTACCCTTTTCGACAATATTAAACTCCCTTTTGTTTGCAACAGCATCCAATTCGTCTTGGTAAGCTGATTTCAGCTTGATGCAGCGGAAACCTATTTTATTGCTGCGTGTTAAAGGGGGCGCAGATTGCTTTGTCCGAAAGAGATAATGAGGGTCACTCCAACAACCTCCACAATGTATTTTATCGTAAGAGTCCTGAAACCCGTTCTTTACCCATTCACTCACATTTCCACCACCATCATAAACCGGCCGCAAACCTATCCCCAAGTTTATGCCGCGTTCATGCATTTCATCGTTTTGGAAATTTGACTGAGGTACGATCAATTCATCTGCGCCGTGCGTAGCCCACCGCCAGTGTGACGATGTAGGTAACTGCTGACCTTTATATTTTGCAAATGCCGAAGCCTCGTACCAACTGACCGAATGGACGGGAAAATTCCCTCTACCCTTAGGATACGTCCCGTTAGCCCAGTGCGCCGGACCAGGCGAACCTGTCGAATCAACGAACGTCTTTATCGCATCTTCCATCGGAGACGAGTCACCTTCACGTGTAACCACCCGGTCCTCCCAGTACTCCAGCTTGGAATAGCCCCCTGCCTCTACAAACTCCTTAAACGCCTCGTTAGACACCTCAAACTGATCAACATAAAATGAAGGAATCGGGAAATTGGTCACGAACATTCTACGCTGCGTTGGCGGAACCCGTACCATGCCATTCGGAACTTGATCCACAGTCCCGGGATAGACAAACATTTTCTCGTCGCGTAAAACCGTCCGCTCATAAACCTCGAACCCTTCCGACTTAAAACGAATCCTGTGGCGGTTCCGAGGTAATACTAAGACGGAAGTTTCAGGATCAAACGCAACTTCAAGCCATGAGGCCTCATCACCGCTTAGATCCCTGACCTCAATCACCATTTGTGACATCTCTGGAAGATACTCAATTTCAACTTCATGCAAATATTCCTCCAATGCTGCTACGTATGCAGCGTCTTGCTCCAGTACGGACTCAAGCTCCATTAAAACCCTGTAAACTGATGCATTCTTATGCTTCGCCCTTAAAATTGGTAACTCATCACGAATACGCTCCCTCGCGTTGACGATCGAATCAGCTTTTATCTCTAACTCCACCTTTTCTTCGGCCAAATCATCAGCCTGTTCCCGAAGCTTGGCCTGTTCCTCGCGACCTTCAAAAACAAGGGCTCCGGATGACAAGACGATCGCTATCACCAATACCAAAGCTCCGACAACCCCCACTCGCAACCGGTTGCGACGAAGGAATTTCTGAGTTTTATAGATGACTGAAGGGGGCCGGGCTAACACTGCCTCTTGGTTTATATGACGCTGTAAATCTTCAGCTAGCACCTTTGCCGAGTCATACCGTCGATTACGATCTTTCTCTAACGCTTTAATGATGATCCAATCCAAATCACCACTCAATTGTTGCGTTAACTTGCGGCAATCGGTATTTCGGTATTTCGCATTAACGGTAGCCTCTTCCCCAAGCTTTGAGACACGGGTGCTCGGACGCTGTGCCTCTTCCTCTTTAATCATCCGCTGCAGTTCATCGTAAGTTGCCGATTTCACTTCCTGCTTGGCCAGCGGAGTCGTGCCTGTCAGAAGTTCATAAAGCACAACACCTAGAGAGTAGATATCACTACGTATATCGATATCTAAACCACTCATCTCAGCCTGTTCCGGACTCATATAGGTCGGCGTACCAACCATCTGCCCATAAGCTGTAAACAGAGTCTTTTCTGTGAGTTGTTGAGTAAGGGCTTTCGAAACACCAAAGTCAATTACTTTACAAACCGGTTTCCCATCATGAAGAGTTACCATCACATTCGAAGGTTTAATATCTCGATGGATTATGCCCTTTTTGTGAGCATGATCGATCGCCATGCAAGCCGTAATACATAATTCAACACGCTCGATCGTTGAGAGCTTGTTCTTGTCGCAAAACTCAGTGATCGGAATTCCTTTGACCAATTCCATTACAAAATAAGGGCGACCAAATTCCGTCACGCCACCATCAAACACCTTGGCAATGTTTGGATGTTCCATCAAAGCTAACGCCTGACGTTCGGCTTCAAACCTCGCAATAACGTCTTTGGAGTCCATCCCGGGCTTTACGATCTTCAGAGCCACTTTTCGCCGAATCGGCTCGACCTGCTCGGCCATATAGACTACGCCAAAGCCACCCTCGCCAATTTCCTGCAGTAGTTTATAGGATCCAATCAGAGACCCTACCTGACCTTCTGCAGGTGACTTCGTCCTTCGATCAATCGTTTCACCACCCGATACCATAGATGCCGTGGGGGAATCCGGAGATTCAAAAGTCGCCAAGAGCGCATTGACCTTGTCGCGTAATACCGTATCGTCTCCACACACCTCTTCCAAATATGAGATTCGATCCGCCACGAACTCAATTTCGGATGCTTTTAAGAAGATCTCCTGTGGTGTCATTAATCACGGTCCTTATGTGTAAGCTCAATGCCTTAAAATCTAATTCGATTATATGAGAACCGCAACAAAAACCTTCGAACGCATCGGCCACTTTTGATGCAATGTTATCAAGTCGGCCTTATAAGCTTCCTTTCGTGGGCCTATTTCGCTTGCCAAAGTCCCTGACTGGCCTGATCCAATGCATCTATGGCTGTACGGTGAATGTCATAAAGAATCTGTACTTCGTGATCCAATGCCAGGAATGCTCGTTTTTTTTCTGTATAGACCGGCCAACGGGGCTGTGATGCAAGATTAGGATTCCCAGTCTTTGCAAACTGTGTCCAATAATCCGTGCACAAATCAGACAATCGCTGATCCTGAGGACGTGCTTCAGCATCCTGTATAGAATTGAAAACGTAGCGAATCTCAATGGCGTGCGGGGCACCTTTGGCTGGATCCTTGTGATTCACCCGGCGAAATTCAAACTGGTAAGCCGGCGACTTTACTTTCTCCATTCCTAAGAGCATTATCCTTGCTGGATGAACGAACCAGGCATCCGTCACAAATTGGACAGCAGCAGTCTTGGCTGGCCCGGGAAACGCCTGAGCCAACTCACTTCCCCTCGCTTCACCATAGAAGGCCTGAAGCTTCCCGGTGAAGGCCTGACGATCGCTCACCGAAACGCCACCCTGAAAGTAGTTACCTTCGTGTTGCGTCGTTCCTACAATCATGGGGATATCAAACTGCTCTCCTCGTTTGAACATTTCCAAAGGATGATCCGGAAGGAAATCATTATCCACAGTTAAC
>Ga0315322_10005048_pt1 | contig 10124 bp, 7 predicted proteins | sample M110021515metaG_FD_203461 | JGI IMG/M metagenome (GOLD analysis project Ga0315322, IMG submission 203461) | Ammonia-oxidizing marine archaeal communities from Monterey Bay, California, United States - M1 100m 21515 | ecosystem: Environmental > Aquatic > Marine > Intertidal zone | place: USA... | reverse complement strand
ATTAACAATTTTAAACGACTCTACACTAACAATTAAACTTAACGAACCTCATTCTTCTTTTATTTACAATTTGGCGATGCCGAACAGTTCTGTTATAGCTAAAGAGGCTTTCGAAACTTATGGAACCTCAATGACTGTTGGAGCTGGGCCTTTTATCTTTACAGAGTCTGAAAATGAATTAACGGATTTGTATTTAGTTTATAATGAAAATTATTACATGAAAGACAGCTATGGCAACAAGTTGCCTTACCTAGATTCCGTTCATTTTCAATTCATTCCATCTAAGGTGGCTGAATTAGAATTATTTAAGTCTAAAGATCTTTCAATTATATATGGGTTACCACCTAACAAGATTGCTGAAGTTTTCTCAGAAAATAGTGCAAATTTCACTAATAGACCTCCAAAAACATATGTAAATCAAGAGCACGAACTAATTACTCAATACTATGAGTTTAATTCAAAAATTCCACCTTTTGACAATCCCCTTGTAAGAAAAGCTTTTAATTATGCTATCGATAAGAAAAAGATAATTTCAACAACTCTTAACGGTCAAGGAGCTGTTGGAGACAAAGGAATAACACCAGAAGTTTTATTGTTCAAAAAGTATGATTATAACAGAATTAATGGTTACGGTTTTGACCCAATAAAAGCAAGAAAATTACTTGCTGATGCTGGGTATCCAAATGGGAAGGATTTCCCTGTTGTTACACTTGAATTAAATCTTGGAGGTAATACTCATGTAATGGTGGCACAAGAAATTCAGCACCAACTCAATGCAGTTCTTAATATTTGGATTGAAATAGAACAAGTGAGCTTCACAGATAAAATTGAACATTCTAAATACGGTAAATCAGAAATGTTTCGTTCTGCTTGGGTAGCAGATTTTCCATCACCTGAATCATTCCTTAGTTTATTTTATGGGGGAAATGTCCCTTCATCTCTTGATGAGCCATCATACCCCAATACCACGCGTTATAAAAATTCAATTTTTGATTCACTTTTCGTTGCAGGAACAAAAATGAAATCAGAAACTGATCGTTTTGAATATTTTGCAGAGGCTGAAAGAATTATGATGGAAGATGCGCCAGTTATTATATTATGGTACCAAGAAAACTATACTTTATATCATTCAGAAATAAGAAACTTCCACTACAATGCGATTGAATACTTCGATTTCAGCAATGTGTTTATTAAAACATTAACTGCCGAAGAGTATGAAAAAATGGAAGCCGAGTGGGCTAATCCAGATAACTCAAAGGTTAAATAGATTATTTTGCACTAAGTGCTGAGGCCATCATTTTGGAAATTGTGGGCTTTCTAAAATCTCCCATTTCATGGCTTCTAAAAACAACATTACTTCCATTAATATTACGAGCACAATAAAAGTGATAATTGGGAAGTAAAGCAATTTCTTTATCGTCTAGCGTTGTGTTTCCAGATTTTAATATTTTAGAATACAACAATGTGTTTTCTGTTTGCTCATGGTACCTAAAGTCAAAAATCACTTTTTGATATTCATGCTCAGCTAATTCTTTTTCTACTCCAAAAGCTTCTTCTCCCATGTCCTCTATTACAAGGTGCCAGTACTTGTTTCCAGGAACTTTAACTTCCCATCTAGCTTCTCCATCATTATGAATGATTTCTGGAGGAGTAAAACGAGGTAAATCATCTTCATCAGTAAAATAAAGTTCAGGAATAAAAATAGTAGTACTTAGCTCATGGTCAACCATAGAAAACTCTCGTAGACCGTCCAAGTTTATTTCACTTTTAGGGGCTTGTTCAACAACTAGAGAGTCAATATTTTCGATTGAAGACTCTTCATTATTGGTTGAATTACAAGAAAAAAAGAAAGGAATAATGCCAAATAAAATAATAAGCTTATTGTTGTTCATGGTGTTTTTTTTCCAAATATATAATTATTAAAATGAATATTTAATTTAATACATAACGAAGAGTTGATCGTGTTCTTTGTTTAATTAATATATTTTTCTTTTTCAACTTCTCAGGAAAAACATGATTTTCATACTGTCTAATTGTAAGTAAATCTACATTCTCATTGTATTTCACATTGAAGTTTTCAGATAATTCTTCAATTAGATTTTTCAACATTGCTTTTTTCATATTCGCACAAACAGAAAAATTTAATGCTGAATTTTGCATTAAATGAACTTTAAGACCATTTTTAGAAAATAAGTTAAAAATTTCGCTAATGTGATCTTCCATAATAAAAGAAAAATCTTTAGGGCTGATTGAGATTAGCAATTGATTTTTATTATAAATATATGAGGGTTGATTTGCATCACTGCTTTCATCAGATTGGATAATAGTACCTGAGCTTTCTGGGTCAATAAAAGATTTAATTCTTAAAGGAATATTCTTGTTTTGAAGGGGTTTAAGCGTTTTAGGGTGAATAACAGAAGCTCCAAAATAGCTTAACTCGATAGCTTCTTTATAAGAAATTTTATCAATTTTAAGTGACCCATCAAATTCTTTTGGATCAGCATTTAATAACCCTGGAACATCTTTCCAAATAAAAACTTCTTTTGCCTCAAGAGCCCAAGCAAGAATAGCCGCTGAAAAATCAGAACCTTCCCTTCCAAGAGTGGTTGTCATTCCAGTGTTAGTGTGTCCGATAAATCCTTGTGTAACAATACAAGCTAATGAACTGTTCTGCTTAAATCTAGTTATAATTCTGTCGTTAACTAAGGCCTTTGTTTTAAGCCAATCTACTCTAGCATTCTGATAATGATTAGAGGTCCTAATTGTCTTTCTAGCATCAATCCATCTGCAATTAACATTACTTATTTTTAGGGCTTCAGAAAAAATTAGTGTTGCCCAAAGTTCACCAAATGATACAATTTGATCATACTCAAAAGCTTTGTGTTCACTCGGCTCTTTAGTGAGTTGTCTTTTCAATTCATTAAATGATTCGGAAAAAACATCGTTACACCTTTGTGTTTCATTCCCTATATCAGCTATTAAACCGGCATGAAATTTATACAGTTTGTCTAGAGTATGCTCAACTCCTTTAACATCTTTTATTAAATATGCAGCCCATAATTCTTCTAATGAATTAGTTGTTTTCCCCATTGCTGAAACTACAATAACTAATGGCCCTTCAAATGTCTTAGTTATGTTAACCGCATTTTTTAATGCCTCAGTATTTTTCACAGAGGCCCCTCCAAATTTAAAAACTATCATACTTAAAAATTTTTCAAATCTAATTCAAAAAGTCTACCATTAAGCCATTTCCCATCAAGAGTTGCTTTATATTTCTCATAAAAAGCTATTGCACTAGAATTCCAGTCCAATACCTGCCAATCCAATCTTTTAACCTCTCTTTTTTTTGCAACCTTAATTATCTCTTTAAATAAAACACCTCCAAACCCTTTCCTTCTTAATTTAGGTTTAATCATAATGTCTTCTAAATAAAGTGTTGCTCCTTTCCAAGTAGAGTAACCTTGGTAAAAAAATGCATAACCACAAATTTCATTTTTGTATTCTGCTATTATTACCTCAAAAAGCTTCTTTGAACCAAAACCATCTTGTTTTAATTGCTTGACAGTAGTATTTACTTCTTGTTCAGCATTTTCAAATTTTGCTAACTCTTTTATCATTAGCAAAACATCTTGCATGTCATCAATTTCACCTTTACGAATGATTAAATCTTTCATTCTTTCTCTTTTTTTTCGATAATTTACTTAAAATCTTCGATATTTGACCTCAAATTTGAAACAGCTATGAAAAACCAGACCCTTGGAGAATTTATAATAGATACTCAAAAAGATTTCCCTGGTTCAACAGGTGAGCTTTCTAAAATACTTAGCTCCATTCGATTGGCAGCTAAATTAGTAAGCCATGAAACAAATAAAGCTGGACTTGCAAAACACATTTTAGGTGCTGCTGGATCTGAAAATGTTCAAGGAGAGCAACAACAAAAATTAGATGTATATGCAAACAATCAATTCATAGAGGCTCTTAAAGCTAGAGAAGTGGTATGTGGGATAGGTTCTGAAGAAAATGATGAGTTTATCTCCTTTGAAGAAGATTCTTGTAAAAACGGTAAATACGTTGTTTTAATGGACCCATTAGATGGCTCATCAAACATTGACGTTAACGTTTCTATTGGAACTATTTTTAGTGTTTTTGAAAGATGCTCTGAATTAGGAACATTGGCTCAAAAAGAAGATTTTTTACAAAAGGGAACTAAACAGGTTGCTGCTGGTTATGTAATTTACGGCTCATCAACAATGCTTGTTTATTCTACTGGAAATGGAGTAAATGGTTTTACTTTTGACCCTAGTATTGGGGTGTTTTTTCTTTCTCACCCAAACATGAAATTTCCAGAAAAAGGCAGTATTTTTTCAATAAATGAAGGTAACCTAAACATTTCTTCTTCTAAAATTCAAGAGTATATTGCCTACTGCAAAGAAAACAACCCATCATCATCAAGACCATATACAGCAAGATATATTGGCTCTTTAGTTGCTGATTTTCATAGAAACTTAATTAAAGGTGGTATTTATCTATATCCTGACACAACTAAAGCTCCTAATGGAAAACTTCGTTTACTATATGAATGCTCTCCCCTAGCCTTCATTGCTGAGCAAGCTGGTGGGAAAGCCATTAGTAACAAAGAAAGAATATTAGATATTCAACCTAAAGACTTACATCAAAGAGTACCACTTTATATTGGTTCAAGCAATATGATTAGTGAGCTAGAAGCTATTTTAAATCGTGGAAATTAATTCATTAAGAACACTTTATAAATCATCCGAAGCAGTTAAGGAACTTGCTTCTGAGCTTCAAAATAAGCAATCTAGAATACACCTCTTAGGAACAGCTGGTTCTTCAGATGCTTTTATAGCAGAAGCCGTTGCCAGTCAAATTGGAGGCAACTACCTATTTGTTCTTTCAGACAAGGAGGAAAGCGCTTATTTTTACAATAATCTTGAAAACATTATTGGCAAGAAAAGAGGAACTACATTACTTTACTATCCAGCTTCTTACAGAAGACCCTATCAAATTGAAGAAATTGACAACGCAAATATTATTCAACGAACAGAAGTACTTTCTTTAATAAGAAAAAAAAGAAAAAACATAATGGTCATTACTCATCCAGAGGCCATTATTGAAAATGTTGTTAGCAGAAAGAATCTAGCGAAAAACACACTTGAAATAGAGCAAGGAGTTGAATATTCCATTGACTTTATAAATGAACTTCTTATTGAATATGAATTTGAAAAACTTGACCACGTTTATTCTCCTGGGCAGTTTTCTATTAGAGGAGGTATTGTAGATATATATTCTTTTAGCAACAGTCAACCATATAGAATAGAGTTTGATGGAGATCTTGTTGAGTCTATTCGTTTATTTGACCCATCAACTCAACTCTCAATTAAGACCGTTACTAAAATTCATGTTATCCCCAATATTCAAACTACAGCTATGCTTGAAAAAAGGGAATCTTTTTTAGATTACATACCAACAGATACTAAAATATGGATTAAAGATTTTGAATTATCAAAGGGGAAAATACAGAAAGGTTATGAAAAAGCCACTTATGTTTTTGGGAAGCTTGAGTCAACAATAGAACGTTTAAAACCAAGTCAACTTTATTTAAAATCGGAACTTTATGAAAACCAATTATACAATTTTTCGATTGTGGAGTTTGGAAGCAAATTCCATTTTAAATCAACTTTTAAACTCACTTTAAATATTCGTCCTCAACCACCTTTCAATAAAAACTTTGATTTACTAATTACCAAGCTCAATGAAAACACAGAAAATGGTTTTGAAAATTATATTTTTTCCGAACAGGATTCTCAGCTTGAACGTTTAGCAGCCATCTTTAAAGACATTGGAAAGGATGTGACGTTTAAATCAATTAACTCAGGAATTCATGAAGGTTTCAAAGATGATGATTTAAAAGTTTCTTGTTATACTGATCATCAAATTTTTGAAAGATATCATCGTTTCAAACTTAAAAAAGGCTACACAAAGTCTCAGCAAGCATTTACTCTTAAAGAAATCTACAACCTTAAAAAAGGAGATTACGTAGTTCATATAGATCATGGGGTTGGACAGTTTTCAGGATTAGAAAAAATAGATGTAAATAAAAAAAAACAGGAAGCCATCAGGCTAATATATAAAGGAGGAGATATACTTTACGTAAGTATTCATTCATTACACAGAATTAGTAAGTTTACAAGTAAAGACGGGGGCAGCCCTTCGTTAAATAAACTTGGGTCACCTGCTTGGAATTTAGCAAAACAAAAAACAAAGAAAAAAATAAAAGAAGTTGCTTTTGATCTAATCAAACTTTATGCAGAACGTAAATTAAATAAAGGTTTTCAATATTCTCCAGACACCTATCTTCAAAATGAATTAGAAGCATCATTTATATATGAAGACACACCAGATCAACTAAAAGCAACAGAAGATGTTAAAAAGGACATGCAAGAAGAATCCCCTATGGACCGATTAGTTTGTGGTGATGTTGGATTTGGCAAAACTGAAATCGCCATTCGTGCAGCTTTTAAAGCTGTAGCAGATAATAAACAAGTAGCAATATTAGTACCTACTACCGTTCTTGCTTTTCAACACTACAAAACATTTTCGGAAAGATTAAAAAACTTTCCTTGTAATGTGGATTATATCAACAGATTTAAACCTAGTAAAAAAATAAAGGAAACATTAAATCGACTTAATAATGGAGATGTTGATATTATTATTGGTACCCATCGATTAATCGGAAATGATGTACTTTTTAAAGATTTAGGATTGCTCATTATTGATGAAGAGCAAAAATTTGGTGTTTCAGTAAAAGACAAACTAAAAACCATAAAAACAAATGTTGATACACTTACCCTAACGGCAACTCCAATTCCAAGAACATTACAATTTAGTTTAATGAATGCTCGGGATTTATCAATAATTAATACGCCTCCGCCAAATAGATTTCCGGTAGAAACAATAGTACAATCATTTTCTGAAGAAACAATTAGAGATGCTGTTACATATGAAGTGCAAAGAGGGGGACAAGTTTTTATTATTCACAATAGGGTTCAAAATATTCAGGAAGTAGCAGGAATGGTTCAGCGATTATGTCCAGATACAAGAATTGCTATTGGTCACGGTCAAATGGAGGGCAAAAAATTAGAAGCCATCATTTTAGATTTCATTGAAGGCCTTTATGATGTGTTAATTGCAACTACAATTATTGAGTCTGGCATTGACATACCAAATGCAAATACCATTATCATAAATAATGCTAATAATTTTGGATTAAGTGATTTACATCAACTTAGAGGCAGGGTTGGACGATCAAATAAACGTGCGTTTGCATATTTATTTACCCCACCTCCACAACACCTTTCCGATGATGCAAGGAAGCGACTTAAAGCAATTGAACAATTCTCAGATTTAGGAAGCGGTTTTAATATTTCAATGAGAGATTTAGACATTAGAGGAGCAGGAGATTTATTGGGAGGAAATCAGAGTGGATTCATCAGTGAAATTGGGTTTGAAACCTATAAAAAAATATTAACCGAAGCAATTGAAGAGCTAAAAGAAAATGAGTTCAAAACTCTCTTTAATTCAAAAAAATCTGAAAGCTCTTTTGTTAAAGATTGTTCAATAGAAACAGATTTTGAATTGGTAATTCCTGATGATTACGTAAATCAAATTACTGAAAGGTTTAATCTTTATAAAGAATTAGATGAAATTAAAGATGAAACGGAGTTAATCAATTTTGAAGCATCAATTATTGATCGATTTGGTCCAATTCCCATAGAAACAGCAGAATTAATAAAAACAATTAGGCTTAGGTGGTTGGCAAAAGAAATTGGCTTTGAGCGATTAATTTTAAAAAGCAATGTTTTAATAGGAACTTTTGTAACCAATCAACAATCAGCATACTACCAATCTGAGCAATTTTCTAAAGTGTTAAACTATGTTCAACAAGAAAAAGTCAGTTCAAAAATGACAGAAAAAAACAATAAATTAAGACTTCGTTTTGATGATGTTAACAACATCCAGCAAGCAATTGAAAAATTAAGATTACTTAATAAATAATTAAGGCTTCTTTATTTCAAAAGTCTCCATAAACTTAGTGGTAAAGTTTCCTTTGTTAAATTGTTTATCATCCATTAGTTGAACATGAAAAGGAATAGTTGTCTTAACACCTTCAATGATGTACTCAGCTAAGGCTCTTTTCATCTTAGTAATTGCCTCATCTCTAGTTTGAGCAACTGTAATCAACTTAGAAATCATAGAATCATAATGAGGAGGAATAACGTAGTTAGCGTAAACGTGTGTGTCTATTCTAATTCCATGACCTCCAGGAGCATGATAGTTTGTAATTGTACCAGGAGATGGCATAAAACCTTTAAAGGGATCTTCTGCATTAATTCTACATTGAATAGAATGCATTGTTGGAAAATAATCTTTTCCAGAAATCTTATCACCTACTGCAATTTTTATTTGCTCTTTTATTAAATCATGATTTATTACCTCTTCTGTAATTGTATGCTCAACTTGAATTCTAGTATTCATCTCCATGAAATAGAATTTCCTGTGTTTGTCTACTAAGAATTCAACTGTTCCAACACCTTCATAATTTACTGCTAATGCTGCTTTTTTAGCCGCTTCACCCATTTTTTCTCTTAACGCATCTGTCATAAAAGGAGATGGTGTTTCTTCAACAAGTTTTTGATGCCTTCTCTGAATCGAGCAATCTCTTTCAGAAAGGTGACATACATTTCCGTGTTGATCAGCTGCGATTTGGATTTCTATGTGTCTTGGCTCCTCTATATATTTTTCTAAATACATCCCATCATTACCAAAAGCGGCTGCAGATTCTTGTCTTGCTGAATGCCAACCTTCTTCAAGTTCTTTATCATCCCAGCACAATCTCATACCCCTTCCACCACCACCAGCAGTTGCTTTTAAAATAACCGGATATTTGATTTGACCTGCTATCTTTTTTGCTTCAGGAAAATCTTTCAACAAACCCTCTGAGCCAGGTATGGTTGGAACCTTAGCCTTTTTCATGGTTTCCTTAGCAGATGCCTTATCTCCCATTCCTTCAATTTGTTCGGGAAGTGCTCCAATAAACTTAATTTTATGCTCTTGACAAATTCTTGAGAACTGAGCATTTTCAGATAAAAATCCATATCCAGGATGGATTGCATCTGAATTAGTAATTTCTGCAGCAGCAATAATGTTTGGGATCTTTAAATATGAATCTTTACTTGGCGGAGGCCCTACACAAACAGCTTCATCTGCAAATCTCACATGCAAGCTGTCTTTATCAGCTGTGGAATAAACAGCAACTGTTCTTATTCCCATTTCTTTACATGTACGTATTATTCTTAGAGCTATTTCTCCTCGATTAGCTATCAATATTTTTTTAAACATGGTATTAGAATTTTAATAATAATTACCCGAAATTATGAAGGGTCGACCAAAAACAATGGTTGATCAAATTCAACTGGGCTAGCGTCATCTACTAAAACTTTAACAATTTTACCAGAAACTTCAGACTCAATATCATTGAACAATTTCATAGCTTCTATTATGCAGATATTTTCTCCTTCTTTAATGATGTCTCCCACTTCAACATATGGTGGTTTGTCTGGACTAGGGGCTCTGTAAAAAGTTCCTATCATCTGAGCTTTAATTGTTATGTATTTATCTTCTTCCGAATCTGCTGGAGCAGGTTTTGCTTCAACTTTAGCTGGAGCGCTTACCGGTTGCTCAACAGGAATTGCTTGTGAAGGCATTGATGCCATTGGAATTGCCTGCTGAACTATTGTTGGCTCTTCTTTAAAGTTAGATTTTTTCTTAGCTAAATAATCAGACTTGATAACTAGCTTAAAATCTTTTTGTTCTATTTCAACCTCATTAACACCTGCTTTAGCGACAAACTTGATTAATTCCTGAATTTCATTTAAGTCCATATACATTTAGATTTGAATTCGTTTAATAAACGAAGGTATAAAAAATTTACTTTTGAATTTTATTATTTATGCAGTGATAATTAATATGCCCACTTTAAATAGATAGAGCCCCAAGTAAATCCACCGCCAAAAGCAGCAATTACTACATTATCACCTTTTTTT
>Ga0315322_10005044_pt1 | contig 10126 bp, 8 predicted proteins | sample M110021515metaG_FD_203461 | JGI IMG/M metagenome (GOLD analysis project Ga0315322, IMG submission 203461) | Ammonia-oxidizing marine archaeal communities from Monterey Bay, California, United States - M1 100m 21515 | ecosystem: Environmental > Aquatic > Marine > Intertidal zone | place: USA... | reverse complement strand
CTAAAAACCTGTTAAGTGCCTAAACTCATAAAAGCAGTCAGCTAGTCTCCCAACTAAACGTCTCCAAAACAAACCATGAGCAGGGATTTCAAATAATGTCGATAACTGGTTGGCTACAAATCTCAAAACCATACCGGCATAAGTTCGGTTTTTTCGCCGGTATGAAAATGGGTTGGAAAGCCAGACAACTCCTGTGGGTCCTGCCAAGGAATTCAATCGTTCGCATTAAACTTCCGAACATGCGATACCCTATAGGCCTCAGGGCTCAAACAACCGATCTCGGAACTTTTCACCAAGTGTTCCTCGATGAGGAACATGCAATTGATCTTGATACGGCCCCCCAAACGATCTGTGACTTAGGTGCAAACGTTGGCCTTGCCTCAATATACTTCGCGAATCGTTTCCCGAATGCGAAGATCATTGCTATCGAACCAGAAAGAGAAAACTTCTTACAGTTGAAAGCCAATACGGCGGCCTACGAAAACATCGAGATCATCCATGGCGCTGCTTGGCCGCGTGACACAAACTTGTCGATTGTTAATACAGATAAGGGTTCCAATGCTTTTCAAGTGAAGGAAACAACCATAGAGGAAGAAGTAGACTGCGTAGGCATTTCAATTCCGACTATCTTGGAAAGCTTTGCTAAAAACCGAATCGACTTGCTAAAGATGGACATAGAAGGAAGTGAATTAGATTTATTTGCTGATCAGGAAAGTCTACAAAACTGGATAACCAAGATTGGCGTGTTAATGGTTGAACTGCACGACCGCGACCGCAGTGGATGTCGCGAGGCATTCAACCACGCAACCAAGACAGCGTGTAGAAAACTAACTCGGGGAGAATTTGATATTGCATACTTCACAAACAACTGCACACAGGATGAGAGCGGAAACTCTTAAACACTCACCCCAAAGCAAAGTTACTAATATGTAAACAATGTGAATTCGGGAAGAATCGGTGCTCGCTCAGGCCTGCCAAGAGCCTTTCCATCCCCTACTCCTGCGACTCTGAATCGAGTCACATTCCCGTCACATCTGTTAGAAAACCACGACCGTCATTCTCACCCGACGCTGACGTGCACCGATTACCTGACTCTCGCTTACGCGAGAGCAAAAACAGTCCTCTGCTATGAACACCGACCGTACAACAACCCGGAAAGACAAAGAGCCACTCATAATCGAAGCACTCGCCAGTTCCAATTTGGGTGGTGGTGAAATGGTGGCAATTGATTTGGCGACGAGCCTAAGAGAATCCGGCCGCAACGTCGCTATCTGGTGCCCCAGCGAGGGGCCCAGCTCCGAACATGCACGGCAACGAAATATACCAGTTGAAATATTGGGAAACACAACGCAGTACACCGGACACCTTGGTTCACACATCAAGAGATGGATAAGAATCACGAGCCTTTGCAGACGACAAAAGGTATCAGTGATCCACTGTCACTCACCGTTCTGCTACCAACAATTGTCCAGATTCATCCCACACCGAGTCAAAACAATTGCTCACGTGCAAATTGACAACAATCTGCATCTATTTCCTTGGCTTTTCAAACGCACGCCTGACGTCATCGTCACCTGCGCTGACTATCTAGCACACACGACGACCCAGAGTCTTGCTAAGGCCGGTTCCCAAATCCCCAGAATCATCGCAGTCCCCAATTCAGTGAATACGGACCTATTCTTTCCAAGTGAAAACAATCGCACTCGCAAAAAAGAGTGCCTTACTGCCCTGATGCTGGCGAATCTCGCGCCACACAAAGGACACAAAACTGCAATCAACGCCATTTCTCAATTGATTGAGCGTGGTCTACAGATCGATCTTAATATTGCAGGTGTCGACCGCAAACAAACGGGATACGAGCAAGAACTGCGAGCGCTTGCAATAAACAACGGGATAGAAGAACGAGTTCACTTTCTAGGGTTTCAACCATCGCCCGCATCTCTCTTGCGTGACGCAGATTTTATGCTTTTACCTTCCACTGCCGAAGGATTGCCCCTTTCGATTCTTGAAGCCCAAGCCTCCAAGACACTCGTGATTGCCAATCCGGTTGCCGGCATCCCGGAAGTCATAACCGATGGTGTCACCGGATATCTGATTGACCACACAGATTACTCTGGATATGCAAACACAATCCAACAACTAATCAACAACCCCCAAAAGCATGAATCGATCGTAACGCAAGCCTACGAAAACATCCAACAAAATTACACATGGAGTAAGTACGTTAAAAAAACGGAAGCGCTCTATGACAAGACTACTGTGGCCTGAACAGCAAGCCCAACAACAGATGCGCAACCCAACAAGAACACGCTGATTTCCACGCGAATAACAATGACAAAACCACTCCTTCTTGTCAGTGAAATCTACCCACCACAAAGTGGTGGAAGTGGTCGTTGGTTCAGCGAGGTTTACCCAAAGATCTCCAAATTCCAAACCCACTGCATGGTTCAGGAACACGCTGAACAAACAACTTACGACCAAGACTACCCTGCCCAGCAAATCCTACGATGCAACTTGCAGATGCAAGATCGTGCACCACTATCGATCACAAGTGCAAAAAGATACGCGTCAATCGCGCGATTGGTACGTAGGAATGCAAAAGAACTGAAAGTAAACCAACTTCACGCAGCACGCCCGCTATTCGAAGGCCTCACAACACGGTTGGTCAATATCACGCTTCGATTGCCTCGTGTTTGTTATGTTCATGGTGAAGACATCTCAGTTGCTGCAACAAGCCGCGAACTGCGTCTCGCGACCTCCTATGCGCTTGGAGGACGAGCGACGATCATTGCAAACTCTTCATTCACGCGCAAGATGCTCACCAACGATTGGAACATCAATTCCGAACGTATCCAAGTCATTCATCCGGGAGTCGATACGACATTCTTCACTCCCACTGAAAAGTGCTCTTCAACGCGATCCGAACTTGGCTGGGGTGACAAAACTGTCGTGCTTACCGTCGGCAGATTGCAAAAACGCAAGGGACATGACAATTTCATACGTGCGTTGCCTACTATCAAAAAGTCGATTCCTGAAATGATCTACGCGATTGTAGGATCAGGACCAATGGAACGAGAACTGAAGGCGTTGGCAAAAGAACTCGATGTCTCTGACGATGTCAAGTTTCATGGAGAAGTTTCAGATGAGGACATGTTAAAATGCTACCAGCAGTGCGATCTATTCAGTCTCCCAAATCGAGCTGACGGCGCGGACATTGAAGGCTTTGGAATGGTCTCGCTAGAAGCCCAGTCGTGCGCCAAGCCTGCTCTCGTGGGCAACTCGGGGGGCACCCCGGAAACCATCGCTGAAGGGAAAACCGGATTTGCGATTGACTGTACCCAACCCGATCTGATCGCAACTAAAGCAATTGAACTGTTAACAGCGTCCAATACGTTATCTCAATTCGGCAAAGATGCCCGCAAACGAGCTGTTGAACAATTCGATTGGAAAGCAATTGTACGGCGGTCTGAACAACTCTTCCGTGATCTCGAGAAGTCCCGCTAAAAACATGCTCGAAAGCAACAAAACACCACCTCTGTTCATAACGGGAACTCAGCGGTCAGGCACAACCCTACTTCACCAAATCATGTCCGCATCATCGCAGGTGTGGAGTCAAAACGAGGTCTATCCTCTGCATCGCCCGATGTTTGCTGCCCCTTCGGTGAAACACGATCAACAATTCGCCGCTGCGATGCACGAATTCTTTGAAGTGCCTTTGTCGCTTAGCGATCAACCGTTGCAACGAAAACAAAAACTGGCATATTTCGATGATGCGATGGCCGCCAAAGCTAAGCAGAGCAACAAAAGCCGCTGGTGCCTTAAAGACCCACAAAACACCTACTACCTTCAGCAGTACGCAGATGCTTTCCCTGCCGCCAAATTTCTGATCCTGATCAGAGACCCCAGAGCCGTGTGCAGATCTTATTTGGATCCACGCGGATTCACTGTTGGTCGTCCGACGAATTGGATTGTGGCCGCTGAGAGATGGAAGAATGAAGTTACGATGCAACTTGACTTTGCGAAAGTCAACCCAGACAAAGTCTTGATGGTGCACTACGAGTCGCTGGTTTCTGACCTCCCGACTACACTAAGAAAAGTTTGCGCCAAGAGCGAAGTCGATTTTGAGAACAGCATGCTCACCTACTACCAGCGGGAAGCAGCCGTGAGCCTCCACGATGGCAATGAGAACATCACACGTCCACCCGACGCAAGCAAAGCAAACAACTGGCAGAGCCAGTTGCCTGACTCTGCAATCGCAACGATTGAAACAATCACGCGGCCAATCATGCACCAACTCGGATACGAGGCCACACAATCTGAAAAAGACATATCATTGGGACGAGTCACCTACGCCAGAATTTGCCACGCGATCATTTCTGAGTATCGTTGGAAACGCTATAAATTCACAGGGAAAAGCCAATGAAACTCGGCATTGTCATTCCCCTGAAAGCTAAGTCCGTGTCGCGAAACTGGGAAGCTACCACGACTGCCTTGCACCGCACACTCTGTTCAGTCAGACAACAGTCCCATGCTTCATTTGAAGCAATTGTGGTCGGACACGACCGTCCGCAATTCATGGATGAGTTCCAACCACACGTCACGTTTGCCGTAACAACAAATCCGGCCCCGACACTCACTACAGCCAGTGAATTTTCAAAAAACAACAACCGATATACCTTTGATAAAAACTTTAAGATTTTGCAAGGGATGCAACTCATTCTGGACCGCGGAATTTCCCACTGGTACACGCTAGATGCAGATGACTTGCTTTGCGTGAACTTTGTGGAAACTCTTGCAGCCGATGGGTGCAAAAACGGTGCAGTGCTAGACGGTGGCTATCTAGTGTACCCGCACATAGGGCGTTACATCGCTTGCGCCGAGCTCTCGCAATATTGTGGCTCCACGTCTGTCCTGACCGCTGAGCAGGCCGAGATGACCAAGGACATAACCACACCAACAACAGCTGACTGTGCATGGTTCCGCTATCCACACACGAAAATGCACTCCTATTTCAAAGACGAACTCGACATTCCCTACACCAGCTTTTCTGATCCAATAGTCGGTTACGTCCTTGGGCACGGAGACAATTGCAGCGATGGTTACCGAACCAACCCCCTCAATCGCTTTCGCAGCAAACTCAAACCATGGCTTAAAGGAAAACCCATCGATAACCAATTGGCACAAAACCTAGGCTTGTAAACGGACCTGTTTCGATTGCACTAGGGCACCCTTCGTTACCCATACGGGAATGAAACTTCGACGAAAGCCTCATGTGCGGGCGCAGATTCCTAGGCAAGCAAACAACTGCCTACGGATGGTTTACGGCCGAGTCAGCGAAATTTATCCGCGCATGATTTCGTCATCGCCGCTTAGAATTCCACTAAGTTTTCAATGCAACGCGAGAAACAGCCTCACCGATACCCTGAAGTCTATGTGAATCCACGCCAGAGCCTGGAAATTACACTGCAGTGTTTGCCCATCTACCGCAATTCGTGCTTTATTGGCCAAGCCATTAAAGAGCCCCGCCCTAAACCGACTCACCATAGCCTGCAAGACAGGTTGTCACTCATTCCAACAGCCAACGTCTTAAGACAACAAAGAACGGAATCATGCTTGGTATAATCATCGTGCCGTTGCTGTTCATCACAGTGATGATTGCTTGCGTCACCAGACCTCCCTTAGGAGTTATAGGCTTCTACTTTTTCTACTTAATCGATCCAAAGTGGAATTGGCGGTGGGTCGTACCCCAAGACATTCAGTTTCAAAAGTACATTTTCGCAGCACTAATCATTGGGCTGGTAATACAAGGCTTCAAATTCTCCAAGCAGGCTCGCCCCTCTCGCCGGGGCATCGTTTTGGGCTGTTTATTTTTCACCATCTGTGTCATATCCGCCAAGCAGTCTATTGCTCCGATAACAAGTACCGAATTCAACTCGATCCTTTGGAAAGAACTGGTCGTTGCATTAATCGCGATTTTGACCATACGCACGAGGCAGCACGTTACCTACTTACTTGTCGCTTCACTGATTGGTGTCACCTATAACTCGTATCAAATAAATCTAGATTATTTCCAGACGGGGTTTACACGTTACGCCTATTCAAAATGGGGTTCCTATCAACTGGACAACAACACTTTGTCACTGGCGATGATTCCATTCATTGCCGTCGGCCTTTCATTTGCATTGTTCGAGCGAATTCCATGGCGGCGAGCGTGCTATTTCCTCGCATCAATACTGTGTATACACCTACTCATGTTGCTTATGTCCCGAGGAGCCATGCTTGGTGCCCTGCCTTTACTTCCTCTGTTAGTCCTGAAAGCGCCTCGGACACGGAGAAACCTGAGGGACTTTACCATTGCCCTTCTGGCCGTCTTTGTTCTCGCCGGTCCCAGCGTAGTAAAAGAATTCTCAACCATTTTTGCATCTGAACAGAATCGCGACAGTTCTGCAGAGTCACGTTTCCATCTCTGGGAGGCCGGTGCCAAGATCACCTCGGACTACCCGCTACTAGGGGTGGGTCCGAACTCAGGTAGATACCTTGTTCCAACCAAAGCCTACTGGAACGGATCCCCTCTCGACTCTAACAGCAAAGCACTGCACAACGTATTCTTCGACCTCAGCACAGGTATTGGAATTCCTGGTTTACTGATCTATCTAAGCTTATTTGCAATCCCAATCATCTCTGCGTGGAAAATGTACGATCCCAATGACTATGTTCTTGGACCGTTGAATTTGTCTGTTTTCGCTGGGCTCATCACATTTTTCTGTGCAAGTTTTTTTTCCAGCGGACTCTTAATCGAGTCACCTTATATTTTGCTTGTCGCTGGCTATGCACTGATCAACATTCGGGCTGACGAACAAGCTGGCACGCTAGGGCAGTATACAACCTCGGCGTCTCAGCATACTTCCCCCGCGGCCAACTGACGCAAACGCAGGACGAGGCGAAATTTTCCTCACGTTCAGAATAGCCGCCGTAGATCCAACCTAACCAAACACCTGCAACTCCCGCACTTACATTGAAGGCCTCGACACAAATCAAGTTGCTTCCCCACTGCCGAAAGGGATCCGTCCAGTGTTTAAACATCCCACTGCCGCAAGGCTGGGCAACGAAATGCTGCGACATTGCGTTGCTCAATGAAGCGGGCGAAGTCATCCCCAGCGAATTTGCAGCAAGAGCACATTGGCCGGACAATTCAATTCAATGGCTGAACGTTGTTTCGTCAAACGGCACGTCACTGGAACACTTGCAAATATCAAAACAAAAAACTCCTAGGCAAACCTCCTCCCCAAACGGCAAGAATTGCTCAGCGCCAATTCATAAGGCAACCTTCGAACATGGGACATTTCTGATTGGCTCTGAATTCACGATGACGGTTGAGGTGGAACTCGAGTGTGGCACACGATTAACGACAAACGAGTTGCAATCGTGTGCAACTAACTCGCCTGCTCTCCCAACCCAATTGTTTTCTGCCGTTTTGAGCGGTGAACGGACTGCTGACGATCTTGAACTTCACGCCCAACAACAACGAATCGGCGACCACGGACTGCAGCACTGGATTGTAACGGTCCGAAATCCGAGGGCAGCATCACATGACGGCGGAATATGGGAACTCGGAGATCCAAGGTCTGCTTCCATCAAGCATGCAACAATCCGTTTTTCTCCCCGCGAGCACCGAGCAACAGACAACGAAATTCCCTCCCAGCGAAAATTCAAACTTTCGAGCACGGATGAATGGAGATTAATCCCCGACAACCAATTACAACTAGATCAACTTGGAAGTGGGAGTTGTAACGCACCATCGCAGATACACCGTGACAAAAGCGGAATCCCTCACAAACCAATGGAAGGATTCAAATTAACCATTGAAGGTGAAACAACCACGGGCAGCAGGGCGGAACCCAGCCTTCTGCTCGTAGGTGAAATGGGAATGGCACTCGGCGTACATATTCCTTATTTCTGGCAGAAGTTCCCACAGTCACTTTCGCTAAGCACCGCGGGTGATTTTTCTTGTGAGATCCTCTCGAGTTCTTTTGGCCGACCCCATGAACTCCTGCCTGGTGAGCAGGTCAGTTGCGACTTGCAAATCGCAACAGGCGCGCCCCAAAAAGTCCAAGGGACGCTTGACGCAACCACTCTTCCGATCCAAGCAGCGGTTGCGTCTGACTGGCTCGAATCAACAAAAGTGATCCCCTGGCTGACAGCACGAGATGAGGACTCGAATTCTGGGTATCTGAAACTCATCGACCAAGCGGTTGAAGGAAACAACAATTTTTTTTCGAAACGCGAAAGGATTGATCAGTACGGTTGGCGGCACTTTGGTGATGTTTGGGGTGATCACGAGGCGATCCACAGTTCTCCTGATGAACCATTAGTTTCGCATTACAACAACCAATATGACATGGTGCTTGGACTGGGCATTAACTACCTACGTAGTGGTGACACTCGGTGGTTTGAACTGATGCGTGACCTTGCACGACATGTTATCGACATTGACATATACCACACCGATGAAGATCTGGCTTGTTACAACCACGGTATGTTTTGGCATACCGTGCATTATGTTGACGCGGGGCTTTCAACTCATCGCACCTACCCGAAAGGAACTTGCGGCGGAGGCCCATCTTCGGGTCATGCCTACAACCGTGGGCTCTATCTCTACCATTGCCTGACTGGTGACCTGACTGCCAAGGAAGCTGTCGTCAAAATGGGTGAATGGATGATCGCTTCGGAAGATGGGAGCAAAACAAAATACCGTTTTCTGGCTGGCGGCGAGACTGGTTTAACTACCGCGAGCGGAACCGAGGATTACCACGGTCCTGGGCGTGGTCCCGCTAATTGCGTTGAAGTCCTTGTCACCACGTTCGAAGCAACGCACGAACGAAGATTCTTAGATCAAGCAGAGCATATCATCCGGCGAGTCGTTCACCCTGAACAGAATATCGAGACACTTGATCTGCTTGACTCGGAAAACAAGTGGTTTTACTTGATGTTCCTGCAATCGTTAGGACGTTATTTGGAGGTAAAAATTTCGCTTGCAGAAATTGATGAAATGTACTCCTATGCGAGAATCACGTTATTGCGTTACGCAGACTGGATGGCTGAGCATGAGCACCCATTTCTTGATAAGCCGGAGAAATTAGAATTCCCAACTGAAACGTGGGCTGCGCAGGACATGCGAAAAGTGGAAGTGTTCCAATGGGCCGCTCGGCACGGATCGGAACAACAAAAACAATGCTTCCTCGAAAAAGCACGCTTCTTTTTCAATGAATCAGTCCGTCAGCTCAATGAATTTGAAACCAAGAACCTCTGCCGGCCAATCGCATTATTGCTGAGCAATGGCTACAGCCATAACTTTTTTGCCAGCGGACAACTCGACAAGATGACTCCCAGCCCGCCACCAAGCGTGACGACGTTTGCCCCCCAAAAAACATTCCGTTCGCAAAAGACCAGAGCGATTAGAAACGCGAAAATAATTATCGCCTGCTCAGGCATGTTGATTAGTCTGCTACTGGTCGCAATCCTGACGACACTGCTCCGCGGTTAACTATCCGCAAGAAGAATAATAACACGAGGATGTTGCGAGTAACCCTACCCTCGCATGCCTCTATGCCCGACAGCTACAGAATCATTGGCTTTGCAGAGTCGCTTAGATCTCCTTGGTGAAATCTAGAAGCACTGACGCCATACCTACAAACCAACCCAACTTCGTTTTTCTCAATGCAAAACTCTTGTGAACCACAAGACCTTCTGGTGTTCTCAGATGACTGGGGCAGACATCCTAGCAGCTGCCAGCACTTGATCCGAGAACTGCTGCCGCGGCACAGCGTAACGTGGGTTAATACGATTGCGATGAGACCACCGAGAATTGACATGCTGACCGCTAGACGCGGAGCCGAGAAAGCTTGGCAGTGGTGCACCGGCAAGAAGGCCGTACCCAAAGCAAAGCTACCTGATGGCCTTTCGGTCAAGAATCCAATCATGTGGCCTTGGATGCAGAGCAAAAGCACTCGAGCAGTGAATAGCCGTCTACTCACTCGACAGCTTCAGGCCAATGCAAAAAACAGCACCGTAATCACGACATTGCCAATCACCGCGGATCTTGTCGGACGCCTTTCGGCGAAACGTT
>Ga0315322_10005040_pt1 | contig 10134 bp, 9 predicted proteins | sample M110021515metaG_FD_203461 | JGI IMG/M metagenome (GOLD analysis project Ga0315322, IMG submission 203461) | Ammonia-oxidizing marine archaeal communities from Monterey Bay, California, United States - M1 100m 21515 | ecosystem: Environmental > Aquatic > Marine > Intertidal zone | place: USA... | reverse complement strand
CAGGACCCCACCCAATGAGGCTTTGGCGAAAACAACAAAATATCGAAATAGCCACCTCAGCGAGCCTCTTTAAAATACCCCACGGAAAACGACTCATCATCGCAGGCTTGGTTATCTGCCGGCAACGCCCAGGCACCGCGAAGGGGCATTGCTTCATCTCGCTTGAAGACGAATTTGGAATCGCAAACCTTTTCATCCCTCGGAAAACTTTTCACCAATTTAAACTCATCATTACCAGCGAATCATTCCTACTCGCCCAAGGCCGTCTACAAATCACCGAAGGGCAGCAGCCAACGGTCTATGTCACATCCCTAAAACCCTTAAACATGTCCGAAGAATTCGCGACAGTTTCACACGACTTTCACTAGCGAAACCTTTCAAAAAACTAACCTAATTACCGAACCACACCACCCCATCACTTTAAGTGAGCTCCTGAAAACTAAGATTCTCTCGATTTAAAAAAATCATCAGATCGAATTCATTCATTTGACGCCCTCCCAAATGTCGGCCAGCCTTCCCGCGGAGAGTGCTGCGTGCCTGGTGGTCGCCGCGGTTTTCAAAACCGTTGAAGGGCAATCTGTCCTTGGTGGGTTCAATTCCTTCCCTCTCCGCCAATCTATTATACTATTAAGCTTACAGCCAATTCAGCGACCTCATAAAAATCTCTTTGTTTGCTAGTAAATCCCTAACAGTCCTTCACTCCTAATCGATCACTTTTTTGCCTTAGGATTCACGTAGGCCGGCTCTTTGAATCCATGGGGCTTCGACCCTTCCCTGATCCACTGTCTGAGCGTCGCCTGCTGTGCCTTGGTCAAGAGATCGCCAGTTGATGGCATGATGTCATCGTGATCTGGATCCAACGCAGTACTAGTGTAGAGGGTGCTCTCCTCCGGTTTTCCCGGAACTACGACAGCGACTTGTTTATCATCTGATTCGTAGCCCATCAAAATCAGTGCGTGTGAATCCAGCCGCAGACCGCCCTTCGGTTTCTTTATCCTTCCGGATCGTGCGTCAACATAAGCCGATGCATGACACTTCAGACAATTGTCCTTTAGAATCGGATAAACATCTTTCCCAAAGTCCACTTTGCCATTTGCCTTCGCTGGGCTAGTGGTCAGAAATACCAAGACAAAAAACCCTGTTACGCCGATCGCACGTCGAGCGAAATCAATGAAGCTGGGGAATTTCACAATAAATTATTTCTTTTTGGTGGGACGATTGAGAACAGCGTCCTTTGTTGAACCGGCGACGGCCATCACTTCAGCAATCAGCTTCGGATCAACCTTTAATTCCTTGAGAGTGCTCTGGAGATGCCCGGCGATAGCGTTGAAATCCTTCTCATTCAAATCTAGATCTGCATGCGCTTTCCTCATATCTTTTCCTTTCCAAGCCACCGGGCCACCGAATGCCGCACTTAAGAAAGCTTTTTGGCGTTTGATCTGTCGTTTCATGTTCACGTCTTCGAAGAAGTGATTGACCCGCTTGTCGGCCAAAACCTTTTTGTAGAAGAGGTCCACTGCAGCATCCATCGCGGGTTGCCCACCGATGCGTGCGTAAATGCTCTTGGGATTCACCTGATTTTTAGCGGACTCTTCTGCATATCCATTAAAGTTGATACTTATTGCGCAAATACAAATGGTGAGGATGATTAGGATTTTTTTCATAATATTTAGGGTGGGAAGCATGATTTTTCTATCAGCTTTTAAAGAGGTATTTTATTTACCTCTTTTTGTCAAGGGGATGTTTTTGAATTTTTTGGGAGATAGAACAGCTCCACTCTTGGCCGATTTCTCATTCCTTTGATTTCCATTTTTTGATTACTGTTACCTCTCGACCTTTGAGGAGACAGGAGCTACGTTCCTCCATCGAGGATGTTTTTAAAGAGTGACCGCTACATCACCCGGCAGGTATCTGTCTCAGCACTTTACGCGGTCCTTATTTTGAGTGTCGTACTGGTTCTCGGAAATATATTCAAAGAGATCAACGAACTCCTCGTTGAACGCCGTGCCCCTATTTCCTTTCTTGGAATCTTCATCCTGAAGCTATTACCCGTCTCATTGGTCTTCACGATCCCATGGGGGTTTTTGGCAGCAGTGTTACTTGTTTTTGGACGACTTTCCTCAGACCAGGAAATCAATTCTCTTCGCACCGCAGGCATGGGGCTTTATCGCATTGCCTCTCCTATCCTCTTTATAGGTCTCCTTCTTTCCCTTCTATGTCTCTGGCTGAACGCGACCGTTTCTCCGCGATCCAAAGGTGAACTCAAAGTGATGCTTTACGAAACCTTTAAGGATGACCCACTTCGTCTACTTGATCCAGGGGTCGTTCAATCTCGAATGAAAGGGCAACGAATTTATATCGAATCCCGGAATCCGGACGACAGCTTTCAGGGGTTTCACGCCTATGAATTGGGAGCAGATGAAATCAACGAATGGCCGGCTGGTTATCTATATGCACGGGACGTTTCATCAATCACTCCCGACAAAGAGGTCGAAAAACTTGAACTACGACTCAGTGGGGTTTGGCTCGAAAAATATGATGAGGACGAGGCCATACAGCAAGGTTCTGCTGGAGAGATCGAGCCTTGGATCCTACCCCTTGCAGCCGGAAAATCCCGTCGAGTGAAAGCCAACCGACTCGATAATGAGCAGATCCGTGAACTTCTAGCCAACCCGCCCACCAACTTGACCGACGAGAAACTGGACGAGTTTGATGCCGAACGAATCCGCCGAATCTCCTTCTCCTTTGCGCCCCTCGCCCTTGCCTTCGTCGGAATTCCTCTCGGGCTTTCTGCGCGAAGAAAGGAGACTTCATCTGGATCAGGGATGAGTCTTGGAGTAGCCGTAGCCTACTTCATCTTCTTTATCATTGCTGATGAAACTCAGGGCTCGAGCCTCATGCTCACCAAAGTTTTAATGTGGGTTCCTAATCTTGCTTGCCTCGCTTTAGGGACTTTCCTCTTTCGTCGTGCCACCAAACGCGCATAGATTACCCACATGGATAAGGTGATGCGACAGGCCAGACTCGCATATCGCGCATTTGGAAAATGGGCTGCCAGAAACCAGCTCCGCCTTTTTCCCTTCCGGGCAAACCTCTCAGGCTACACCTCGCTGGACGGTAAAGCGGATCTACGAGCTGCGATGAACATTGCTCTTTTGGCGATTCCACAGGGCATGGCTTACGCCGCAATTGCCGAACTCCCGATTCTCTATGGAATCGTGTGTTCAGCAATCGCAGCCATTGTGGCTCCCCTATTTGCAAGTTCCAAGCATACCATTCTGGGCCCCACAAATGCGACCTCACTCATGGTCTTTAGCTTTTTCGCAGCTGGCACTTACTCCAGCGTCGAGAAGTTGAACCTCATGCCTCTCTTGGTTCTCATGGTCGGCGTGATCTGCCTAATCGGCGCAATCCTAAAGGCTGCCGAGTTAATTCAATACGTTAGCCAGAGTGTCCTAGTGGGCTATATCACCGGTGCTGCCATCTTGATTATCATCAACCAGTGCAAGCACCTTTTCGGCGTGAGCGAAGTCGTTGCTCCTGCCAGCAACTTCTTTGGCATGTTCAGCGAACTGATAGCGGCAAAAAAAACCTACCTCTGGCAACCCGCCGTCCTTGGATTTGGCACTCTCGCCATTTATCTTGCTATGACCAAATGGTTGAAAGCTTTGCCAAATTTCGCGATCTCGCTGGCTCTTGCCTCAATTATCTCAACCCTAATCGCATCCCAATCCCAAGGCTGGGAAGCCGCCGTCCCTACATTTCCAACATTTTCGCTAAACGATCTGACCCTACGTTTACCCGAACCAACAAGAGTGGGCTTGTTTGGTGACATCTCGAACCTTCTTGGAGTTGCCGTCGCTATCGCTTTTTTGGCCACTCTTGAAAATACGGTGATGGCAAAATCGCTCGCATCTCGAACCGGAAGCCGAACCGAAATCAATCAAGACATGATGTCAGTCGGAATGAGTAACATCGCCTGTGCATTCACAGCCGCAATGCCTTCATCCGGCTCTCTCACCCGCTCCGCACTAAACTATGAATCCGGCGCGCGTTCCGGTATTTCCTCGATTCTCGCCGGATTCTTTTGCCTCATCGCGCTCTTCCTTTTCGCATTCCTTATCCCAAACCCAGTCGCATTTATCCCAAAAGCAGCTCTCGCTGGGTTAGTCATCGCAGTGGCCGCTTCGTTGATCAAAAAGAAAAACATCAGAATCTGTCTTCGCTCAACGCCCGAAGATGGCGGCGTTCTTATCCTAACCTTTCTGGCAGCCCTAATTTTTCCTCTCTACGTAGCAATTTTCATCGGGGTCTCCTTGTCGATTTTCTTGTTCCTTCGAAAAGTTTCCCGACCCCATCTTGTTGAATACGAAATTTGCGATAATGGCGAACTCCGCGAATTGGATCAAAAACAGAACCGCCCCAATCCTGCAATTTCGATCGTTCATGTTGAAGGTTCACTTTTCTTTGGTGCCGCCGATCTTTTCCAAAGCCAGGTCCAGAGCCTCGTTGTTGACCCCAACATTAAGGTGATCATCCTGCGCCTAAAAAACGCCCGCCATCTTGACGCTACTAGCGTCATGTCCCTGCGTGAACTCATTCGCTTTGTTCGCGCCCATGATCGCCACCTCATTGTATCGGGCGCAACCCGTGACGTTTACAAGGTTTTAAAAAGCTCGGGAGTTTTACAAACTCTTCAGCGAGGATGCCGGCGCAAGGAAGGCGAGACCAACCTCTTCTTTAACGCACCCAGCAACCCGAATATCTCTACCCGGGATGCTTTAATCCGGGCCCAGGAACTTCTTGGAACCGAGAACGCCGAGGTGAAGATCTACTTTGATCCATCCCACGACAAGAAAGGCTCATCCTAGACTTTTTTCATCAATGCGATACACTCACCCCGTGACGGAGGAATTTGAAGATCGCGCCAGAAAAGCTCTTGCCAAGCCTAAGAATGTTGGCGAAATGACCGATGCCGACAGCGTTGGAACTGTTGGCTCTCCAGACTGCGGTGACATGCTTCGCATGTGGCTAAAATTCACCGAAAAGAACGGAAAAAAGGTAATCGACCGCGCGTCGTTTCAAGCATTTGGATGTCAAACAGCTATTGCCGTCGCGTCTATGGCCACCGAACTCTTAAAGGGGAAAACACCCGAGGAGGCGCGCGACTTGAAGCCCAATGAACTTTCTGGAGACCTTGGCCCCCTTCCTCCAATGAAAATTCATTGCGGCCAACTAGTCGAGCAAGCGCTCAAGAGCGCACTTGACGGTACAGAAGCGCCACAAAAAAAAGCGACTGAAACCTTGGCCGGAAACCTTCACCCTTCGCCATCGCAAAAAATAAAAATCATCCCTCTGGAAGATGGTGAGGATAATTAACGCCCTCCTTTTTCTTGGCATCCTTGGCAACTTAACAGGACAGACCTGGCTCAAGAAAATTCATCCACCAGCCGGAGCTGGGAAGTATTCAATAACACCCGAAGCCGGACGGTTCGTTTACCAGACCAAAAGCTTCCGAATCGTGACCTTTAAGAAGCACGACCACACCCTAATGACTGATTTTACAAAGTGTCTCGAATCAATCCCGCTAGCGCTGCAAAATATTCCTGTGCCTCTTTACGCCCCATCCAAGAAGCAAAAAGGGCAACTCCTTATCGTAGGTCACAATGCAGATTATCTTGCCGCTGGCGGTGCCGAAAACACGGCAGGCTACTACGATGGAACAAAGAACCAAACCCTCATCAATTGGACTCATTTTAGAAATAACACCACCCCAACACGCGTTCTCCAGGAACCGGCATTCGATCTCATTATTCATGAATTAACCCACCTCTCGATGCATAATCTAATGTGGAAATGTCAACCTTGGCTCACCGAAGGAATCGCCGAATACATGGCGGCTTCGCATGTTGGACGGGGAACCTTTGACTTCAGCCGGATCGATCACTCGATTCACAAGAGAATCGAAAAGCACACCAAGCCCGGATCTATTAGCAGCGAGGTTCTCGGCATACGGCCCCTGCTCTCTCTCTCTTCAAAAGGATGGCTTGAGCGGACAGCCAAGGTTGATGCGTGGGAGGCCTTAAAAGCCTACAACAGCGCTCTATTATTATCGCACTATTGCCTTCATGGTGGCGCGGAACGACTTAAGAAAACCCGACAGCATTTCGAAGCACTTCATATGATCCAGACAAACAGGCAAAAGGTGCCCCACCTCATCACCGTGGACAAAGCTAAGACGATCGAGATAGCCATTGCCGACTACTGGAAAAAGCGAGGACTACGAGTAAAGTTTGATCATCTAAATTAAGCCTCAAGGTCATCGATTTGCTTTTACAGAACTATCCTCGAGCCTCAATTCTTCGTCAAAAAAGTGGTGCTCTAAAAACTTAATCACAGCCTTGTCGACCGAGGGGCCAAAACCTCGACCGTGCCCACCATCCAAGACAGTCAGAAGGACAGAAGGCACCTTCAGAGCATCTAATTTTTCGTCTAACGCCTTACCCTGAAGGTAGGGAACCAGTGGGTCTTTTGTGCCATGCACAGTCAGAATGGGAGCATCATCTTTAGACAACTGATGAAATGGTGAAGCAAGTTTTGCCCTGGCTTTTAAAGCAGAAACCTCTCCCCCCAGAAGCTGCCCTTCCGGTGAGCTCGCTGAGTTATGATCCATTGAGCTTCCCTGCTGATTCATCACTAAAAAATCAGTGGGGCCAAAGAAATTGATGACCCCTTTTACCGTGGTTGACTGATCGATATGAGATCCCAATTTCCCATCGAGGTCAGGGTGATTCTGCGTCGTCCCCATAAAGGTTACGAGGTGTCCGCCCGCGGATGCTCCCCAGACCACAATCCGCTCTGCATCGAGGTGATATTTTTTGGCATTAGCCTTCACCCACCGCAAGGCTGCTTTGCAATCATAAATCTGCGCAGGCCAGCTCTTCTCTGATGTGAGGCGATAGTTAATTGAAACAATAGCGCAATTTAAACCAGCAGCCTTCAGCGCCCTCCCTGGACGATCTTTACTCCCCTTCCTCCAGGCACCCCCATGAATCCATAAGACCACCGGGTGGGGCGATTCAGCTTTAGTTTCGGGAATGTAAAGATCCAAAGTCTGTCTCGGATTTTCATCGCCAACATAATCAATATCATTAATTCGGCGCAACTCAGGGGAACCAAAAGCCACTCCAAAACTAGCTAAGAAAATCACCAGTCGTCTTTTCATATTAAAGAAATAAGATATTTGTAGCCTGATGTAACGGCTGAAAGATCAAAGTGTTCGATCAACTGAGCTCAAGTTCTCAAATCAATCACCATTGAAGATTGCCACCTGATGCTAGTGGGGTGATCAGAGTTTTTTGATCAACAGCTACGGCCTTTTAGCACGATCACTATTGAGGCTAACCAATCAGCGGATTCAGGGTTCATTTTGTTGTCTCTATAATCATGGAAATGGTAATCAGTCCCCCAATCTTACTGCACTAAATACCGCTTAAACCCGCATTTTAGGGGCATACTTTGAAAACCTTAGCCCCCCGTTTCAAACCAAGAGAAAGCCCCGTAACTGATTAAGCTACAGGGCTTTTAAAATGGAGCCACCTGACGGACTCGAACCGTCGACCTACTGATTACAAATCAGTAGCTCTACCAACTGAGCTAAGGTGGCTTAGCGGCGAAACGATCGGGTTTATCGTCCCCGCTGATGAGGCGGATGATACCCCTCAATCGGAAGCTGACAAGTCTGGATCTTTCAATTTTATCTCCTTAATAATGATGGCGGTGGCAATCACGATAAGGACGACTGAAAGTCCACCCACCCAAAAGGGTCCAAATGCAGCCGCGAGTGGAAAGGCCAAAAAAGGCGCGATCACTCCTCGGCACCCCGTAAGAAAAGTGTGTACGCTCATATATTCTGCGACATGCTCGGCATCGGAAAATTTAGTCACCCAGAGGCTCCAAACCACGTTCCCCCCCGCTCTAGCCACCCCGTGTAAACCAATTCCAATATAGAGTGCCCATAAACCATCCCCCATGAAATAGAAAATGATTCCTGCTGCAAAGAAGGCGTTCAGGATACAGCGCAGCAGGTAGAAGTTTAGCCTGTCGAAGAGCCTACCCCAGACCAAAACAAACACAAAAAAACAGGTTTCTGGAATGACCGTTGTGATAATACTGACATGGTTTTCGCTAAGATCGAAACCATATTGCTTGTTCGTAATATATTCTACGAAAAGAGAGAACGAGAGCAGGTTACCAATCCCAAGAATCATCCAAGATACAAGTAAGCGTCGAAAGCGATGATTTTCGCCAGCATGCCTGAAGGCATCAAAAAGCCTCACTTTATTAGAGCGGCTCAACTTGACTTTTTCAATTGCGAGAACACACCCTGCCATCATGAAGGAAGAACCTGCATAAACCCGAAGCAGTAATGGGTAGTTATTGAGTGAGGCCGTAAGTAACCAACCAAAAAGAAAAGCCGCTCCAATCGCATAGATTTTCCTCATAAAAGCTGTTATTGAAAACAACTTTCCACGAACCTCGTCAGGATAATGACTATGATAAATTTGAGAAAAAAGCGGGAGGTTCAAAGTCAGAGTGACTAAGGCGACCACCATACCAAACATGTAAATCTCAAAACAATCTCCCGCGAATGAACTGATGGTAAAACCGACTCCGGATATCCCAAAGATGAGGGCCAACATTAAATTTGCCGAAAGACCGGTGCGCCTCACAGCCTGAACGACAAAAAGACTCAGCAGTAGACCAAGACTAGGCAACGCGACCAAGCTTGCTTTTGCAATCCCGCCAGCTTCAAAGACCCGATTCGCAATTAGAATGGAGAAGGTCGTACCCAGTGTTTCGACCACACCTGCTGGAAAGGCCCTTAGGTTTTCGAGATGAAAAGTTCGTGAACGGTATTCGCTCTCACCCACCTGAGCCTCCCCAATCCGGTGTTTTGGAGGCCAACCACCAATAGTAAACGGCAGCCACTAACGCACCGGCAACCCCTACATGGAGGACCTGAACCACGGCATGAATCCCCGAGCTGCTCAAAATCAATCCCATCGCCATCAGCGCAAAAACCAAAGACAGAACAAAGCGGGGAATCCCCCCCTTCCACTTCGACTTGTATCCCAGCCAGAGAGCTGCAATCAAAATCGACCAAGAAAAACTTCGATGAATGAGGTAGATCAAAGATTCCGAGATCTCATCAATCCAATTGCCCCGGGACTCAATCCCCTGTTCCATCATGAGCTTATCGGTAACTTCTCGGATTTGAGATCCCATTGCCCATTCAATCATCACACAGGATAAAAGAATCATAACCTGCGGACGACTTGGGCCTGCAATCTGAGTCCGCAAACTTCCGGGTCGCACGCCAGCCCAGTAAAGGTAGGTCAGAACAAAGAGCTGAAGAAAAGCCAGGGCCATGTGAATCGTCACCACTCCGGATCGCAAACCACTGGCCACCACCACGATTCCTGTTACCGCGCTGATAATGACAAGTAAGAAGGATCCGATTCCTCCAAGAAGAAGTGTTAGCTCCTTGCCTTTCCCTCCACCTCTCATAACGGTGACAATACACACAATCATCAACAAAAAATTTGCGAGCAAAACTGGTAGAGCAAGGAGCCGATTCGTAAATTCAATCCAAGTCTGAACCGGGTCATATTCCTCGAGCAGCCGTTCCACCGTAATTTCATCAGGATCGCGGCCGTAGCGTTCGGCAGATTTCTTAAATCTTGGAAGCTTCTTTTCTAAGTATGCCTCATCAACCTGCTCGATACTTGTCGGTGGGATAAGCTCACCCCAACAAGTCGGCCAGTCCGGGCAACCCAAACCAGACCCCGTAACCCGAACAAACGCCCCAGCAAAAATCAGCACGATTAAAAGGATAATCGATAACAAAGCTAGTTTCTGGACACCAGTTTTCCCCACGGCGGAATCCTAGCGCATCAATTCGGGAAGGCAACCATGTCCACCCTAGCCTCGCTTATCTGCAGTTACTGCAGTTACTGCAGATAAATCGACTCGATCGCGTGACGACACACCATCAAGTGAACCATCAAGGTCGTGGAGATCCAAAATTGAGTCCGGCTTCTCTTTGGTGATCGCAACGGCGATCCAGCGCAG
>Ga0315322_10005031_pt1 | contig 10143 bp, 6 predicted proteins | sample M110021515metaG_FD_203461 | JGI IMG/M metagenome (GOLD analysis project Ga0315322, IMG submission 203461) | Ammonia-oxidizing marine archaeal communities from Monterey Bay, California, United States - M1 100m 21515 | ecosystem: Environmental > Aquatic > Marine > Intertidal zone | place: USA... | reverse complement strand
CAGGTCACCTTTGCGGGCAGCTGTTTCACAAAGACTTACCAGCTCTGGCCATTGACCAGCAGCCTCAAGCTTTGTTGACCGAACAGCCAGATCATCAACAGAAATGTCACTCGCATTGGTGAAATTAGTTGGCTGAACGGCAAGGAAGCCACCCACCAAAATGATGATAACGGTCTTGAGAATGGAAATCCGCCATGGACCATTCGGACATCGAAGGGAAGTCACGGTCGACATGTGAAGAGGGGTGGTAGCACGCACAGGCAATCCATTTTCTAGCCAGCATTCAGGGCGGCGAACAGCGGTCGATCCCATGACCGCAAAGGATTATGGATCACGTTTGAAGGCTGGTCAAAAAGCAGTTGGAGACAAACATGAAAACTCGGAGACTACGAGCCCGCAGTCTCGGCCTGATTGCTGTAATCCGCATTTTTCAATCGATTTTCCCGATTATGCTGCCACGTTGGTACGATAGAAAGATATTCCATCGCACTTGAAATACTAAATGACCACCTCCCGTGACACAGTAGAACCGCCCGACCCTCCTCCGCAGACGTTGATTCTCCTCGATCGCGTCCGACAGGGGGACACTGCGGCTGTGAATGGACTTCTCGAGAGACACAGAGCTGCGATCCGGAGGATGATTGATCAGCGGCTGGATAGGGTTGTCCGAAAACGTGTTGATGCAAGTGACATTGTTCAAGATGTTCTTGTTGAGGCAAATCGAAGATTGGGTGACTATTTAAACAACCCCACGATGCCATTTCAGTTATGGCTTCGACACATGGCACGTGATCGAGTCATTGATGCCCATCGACGACACAGAGTGGCAGGCACCCGTAGTCTCGATAAGGAAGTGTCGCTGGATTCACCGGTGGATGCAGATCACTCACAAACAAATCTCGCTCAGAAGATTGCGGATACAGAACTTACTCCAGCTGCGGTTGCAACATGGCATGAGCTTGAACATCGTTTTGCTAAGGCCGTAGAGAAGCTTGACGAAATAGATCGTCAGATTGTTTTGCTGCGACATTTTGAACACCTATCAACTGGGGATGTAGCAGAGGTTCTTGGTCTTACGAAGCCAGCGGCTGGTATGAGATATATGAGAGCAATGCGACGACTCAGAGTTTTACTAGCTGATGCAAACTGACTTTGGACACAAAATATCGTCAAGTATGTATGGCATGCCTAGTATCCCTTGTTAACGTGAAGATAATAATCCTTCGTATTTGTATAGTGCCGTGTCAAAAATAGATAAAAACAATTCAAATGGAGAAGAGCTATCCTCAGATGCAGAAGAGCGTTTAGCAGTTCTGCTGGAAGACTTAACAACGGGGCCAGTCGATCAAGCGCACGTACGGCTTGAAAAGCTCTGTCTTCAAAATACTGATTTAGCAGGACAACTCCGCGAACTATTTGCAACGGTGTCTGTTACCGATGCTGTGGCAATGGAATCTACGATTATCATGCGCGATGATCGTGGGGGAGAACTGGCTGCTGAACAGCAACGTATGAGGCCATTCATTGGAGATGGGTTTGTACCCGGTGTCTCTTCGCTGCCAGCTCAATTTGGAGAGTATGAGCTTCTCGAGGAAATCGGCCGTGGAGGCATGGGGATTGTCTATCGCGCTGTTCAAAAAAGTCTTCAAAGAGTCGTTGCAGTCAAGATGCTCTTGCGTCGTGACCTGGCAAGTCAAGCAGATCTCACACGGTTTCGCAGTGAGGCTGAGGCGGCTGCTCAACTGGATCATCCTGGTATTGTCTCCATCTTTGAAGTTGGAGAGTATCAAGGCCATCCATTTTATTCGATGAGATATATCGAGGGGACGACACTTTCAAAACGATTACAAGTTGGTCCAATTCCACCAAGAGAAGGCGCACAAATTTTGCTTCGTGTAGCTGAAGCTGTTCAGGCTGCACATACTCGAGGAGTTCTTCACCGCGATCTTAAACCATCGAACATTCTTATCGATCTAGCAGGTAAACCACATGTCTCTGATTTTGGTCTAGCCAAACGGCTTGAAGGAAATCAGACAATGACGCACACGGGCGCAATTCTTGGTACTCCCTGCTATATGTCACCGGAGCAGGCCGCTGGGAGTCGAGGAGATGTTGGACCGGTGAGTGATGTGTGGAGTCTTGGTGCGATTCTCTATCAGGTGCTTGTTGATAGACCACCGTTCCAGGCATCGAGTCCGATGGATACATTACTCGCTGTCTTGGAAGTTGAGCCGCCTCTCCCTCGCTCAATTAACCGCGAGGTCAATCGTGATCTGGAAATGATTGCCCTCAAGACGCTTCAAAAGCCACAGGATCTGCGTTACGCATCAGCAGCAGACTTGGCCAATGATCTTCGCGCATTTCTAGCAAGTGAGCCGATTGCAGCCCGCCAAGGCGGAGTTCTCGATGTTGTTTCCCGGCTTCTCCGGGAAACACATCATGCCGTTGTCTTAGAAAATTGGGGCCTTCTCTGGATGTGGCATTCGGTTGTAGTGCTCATTTTGTCAGTCATTACAGATGTACTCGCGTGGCAGGGAGTCGAAAACCGCTGGCCGTATGTTGTTCTGTGGACGGGTGGTCTTGCCTTGTGGGCACCCATCTTTTGGGCACTTCGGCACAGAGCGGGTCCGGTAACAGCCGTTGAACGACAAGTTGCTCATATCTGGGGCGGCACAATGATCGCCAGCATGCTGCTTTTTTCTGTTGAGGAGTTGCTCGGGTTACCCGTCCTGAAACTTTCACCAGTTCTCGCATTACTGGCGGGACTTATGTTTTTCGCAAAAGCAGGAATATTATCTGGAGTTTTTTACATTCAGTCGATTTGCCTGTTTGCTACAGGTTTAATCATGTGTGGACTTCCTCAGTTTCAGCATATTCTCTTCGGGCTGGTAAGTGGTGGCTGCTTTTTCATCCCAGGGTTGAAATACTATCGACAACTGACAGAGTCTGAGCGATAGCCTGCTTAAATACTGCATCAAAACCTGAGCCAGGTTTGCACTGCGAGTCTCATCAATTCTCGTGCGCCTCGAAGCATTTCGATGCCACTCGCTTTGCTTGCTCCAAGTTTTCTGTTTGTGAAGGTTATTGGGATCTCTGTCGTACGAGCTCCTGATTGATGTGCCCGCCACAAAAAATCTTCAAAAAAAGCATAGCCGGAGGCAAGATGAGTGAGATCAATATTTGCGATGCACTGCATGCGAATCGCACGAAAGCCACTGGATCCGTCACGGACAGGAACACGTAGGACAACGCGCGTGAACCAGCACACGAGCCAACTGATGATATGCCGCTTCAGTGGCCAACCGGTGACAGCTCCACCAGGTATCTTCCGTGATCCAATAGCAATATCGAATGGCATTTCGTCTGGTGGCGTGAGTGCTGCGATCAATCGTGGGATATCGGCAGGATTATGGCTGAAGTCTCCATCAAGATGAACGACAACACCAGCGGATCTTTTCCATGCCCACTGAATTCCCTCTAGTGTCGCCGTGCCAAGCCCTCGACAATCAGTACGTAAAAGAAGGTGAACACGTTCATTTTTATCAGCCTCTTCCGCAACGATTTGTGCTGTACCGTCAGGTGAGTTGTCATCAATGACGAGGATATGAGCATGTGGAACGGCCGTATGAATTGCCGTGATAAGCGAACCAATCGAAGCGGATTCGTTGTATGTTGCTATCTGTACGACCGTTGTTCCGGGAGGCCATTGAGGTGGTGAGTGGTGCGTGGCCTGCATGACGTGTTGGTGAGGAATGTTGGTAATCCCACAAATTCTAATATAAAAAAAAGGGAGCCGGCAAATGCCGACTCCCTTCCTGTATGAACAATAGTTTTCACAAACTAAGGTCGATCGTCACCAATCGTGTCACTACCGCTGGCAGTTGCCAGAGCCCGCAAAGTACCCTGGCTAATGGTGTTGGACAGAAAGCCACTTGAACCATCAGCAGAGCAGTACCCATTTACACCACCAGCATGTGGCGAACTTGGGAACTGCTGTGAAGCAGTTCCTGGGATCGGCGAGACCGAATTCCCAGTTGCAAGACCAAAAGTTGTGGCATTTGAGTGACCCTCCCAGTAGTTTTCATTGAAATTTTCTTCAACGATCATGAGAGTGTTACTTGTGCCATCACGATACGATGCAAAACCCTTGTCCTGATAAAGGCCAAGACCACCATTGTCGGAAAGATTTTTGCCACTGAAAGCACCAGAAGCCGTTGCAGATGCACCAGTTTCGTCACTGGTTCCAACGTTGGCCTTGTAAACACTCTGGCCAGCTGTGGGACCAACAAATGAAGGGCAGATCAGCCAATCAACTTCAACAGTATCATTTCCGCTTGTGGCAGAGTTCGTACCCGAACCCGAAGCTGGAACGACATAGTTGCCGGCACCACCAATAGCATTGTAAAGATTGTTTTCTTCACCATAGGGAAGAATAGCTACAATGTGGCTCCAGTGTGTAACTCCAGTTACTGGATTTGTAACGGTGCTAGCGCCTGTTTGATTAACACCCAATGCACTAGGCAAGAAGTTGTCTCCACGACTGGCATGCTTGTCAGCATAGTTGTGTGCAGCCAAACCTTGTTGCTTCAGTTTATTTCCGCATGAACTGCGACGAGCAGCTTCACGAGCCTGTTGCACAGCTGGCAACAGAAGACCAACAAGAACACCGATGATTGCAATAACAACCAGGAGTTCGATGAGGGTAAACCCTCGACGTGACGTAACACTCATAAAGATTCCTCCACCCTAACGGGTAAATGAGAGAAAAAATAAAATCCCAAAAGGTCGGAAAAACAAGCACGCGCCCCTTGTTGCTATGCCAGTTCCTGATGATTAAATAACGTATTTCGAATCATCTGGAGCAAAACCGTTCCGTACAATTTCCCTCCACCATGCGTAAAGGTATAGCCAGAATCAACAGTAGTCAAGCACTTACAAGGTGCGCTGAAAATAGACAAACCCGCTGATTTTCGAAATTGCCGAAGGCTAGGGGGTTTATAACGAATAAAGCTCGATAATGCGTACTGCGACCCCTCAATAGTGGGTGTACTTCCAGTTCTTCTCTGTGCGACCGCATGATTTTTCTGAGCACATGGTTTTGGACTCTTTTTGGACGAGTTACAAGCAATGACTTCGTTCAGCAAAAGTGATTTGGAGGGTCTTTCAGCTGATTTTTTTTAATACCATAAAAACGGAAATCATTGCCTTCAATGTGGTTTCATTCTGTCAACGCAGCATGCTGGAAACGACTTCGCCATGAACATCCGTGAGCCGGAATTGTCGACCCTGATACCGGTACGTCAGGCGGGTGTGATCAATGCCGAGCAGATGCATAATCGTGGCTTGCATGTCGTGAACGTGAATGGGATCAGAAGTAATATTCCACGCATACTCATCTGTTGCGCCGTGGACATATCCACTTTTTACTCCTCCACCTGCCAGCCACCATGAAAAAGCCTTTCCAAAATGGTCACGGCCCTTTGGATTGGCTGGGTCACCTTGTCCAAAGGGTGTCCGACCAAATTCACCACCCCACGCCACCAGTGTGTCTTCGAGCAGTCCACGATCTTTGAGGTCTTGCACCAGTGCAGCAGATGGTCCTTCTGTATCGCGACACTGAATTTCAAGTTGAGTATGTAGATTACTGTGTTGGTCCCAACCAGCATGCATTAATTGGACAAATCGAGTACCACGTTCCAGTAGTCTTCTCGCTACCAGACAGTTGAAAGCGAATGATCCCTTCACATGCACATCAGGTCCGTACCGATCAAGCACATGTTTTGGTTCATCCGAGAAGTCAATGAGATCTGGCACACTCGATTGCATTTGGAAGGCCATCTCATAGGAGGCAATCCGAGTATCAATCTCAGGGTCACCGTAGTCTGCTAGGTGCTTGGCGTTCATGACGGCAAGGTCATCCAGTAAGGCTCGTCTGGCAGCACGACTGATACCTGGAGGGTTTGCAAGATACGGAACAGGCTCTCCCGTGTTTCGGAATTTTACTCCTTGATAGCGACTGGGGAGGAAACCGGACCCCCAGTAGTAATCAAAAAAGAGCTGCCCGCAACTCTTTGCCTTATCAGAGGATGTCATAACAACAAAAGCCGGCAATTCTTCGGTCTCGCATCCAAGGCCATACGACATCCATGCACCGAGACTCGGGCGACCAGGAACCTGGCTTCCGGTGAGGAAAAATGTGACCCCAGGCGCATGATTCACAGCCTCGGTGTGAAGGCTTCGAACAAGACAGATGTCATCGGCAAGCCTGCCAATCGCTGGAAGCATTTTACTGAGTTCCATGCCACACTGACCAAACCGCTGAAATTTTTTGATTGGTGCAACGACAGGCCATTTTGAATACCCACTCGACATTGTTGAAAGACGAGTTGTTCCTCGAATACTATCTGGAATATCCTCACCAGAACGTTTGAAGAGAGCATCCTTCGGATCAAAGAGATCAACATGAGAAGGGCCTCCTCCTTGCCAGAGCATCACCATTCGTTTTGCACGCGGAGCATGGTGTGGAAGGTCAACACGTCCGGGTACGCTTCCTTCGCAAGTGCTGTCACGTTTGAAAAGCGATGCCAAAGCAGCAAGACCGATTCCTTGTCTGGCTGATCCAAAGAGTTGACGGCGAGTGACGCGAGCCAGATTTTCATTGAATAGATCATGCATACTTACAGCCTTCTCATTTGCAGTCTGAGGAAACTCATTCGGTGGTGTTTTTTACAGTGCTTATTCACGATTGAGTGCTTCATCAAGATTCAGAATGGCTAAGCAAACATTTCCTAATGCAGTGAGTTTCACTGGGTCATAAGACGCGTCTGGTAAGCGTGTATTGCTACCAAGGAATGCATGCGCTGACTCCACAGTCGTGTGGGAGTGTTGGTGGGCATACATATCTGCAAGTACTGCACGTTCGGCAGAGGTTGGCAGTCGGCTTACAACGGTTCGGAATGCAAAAATAATTTGTTCATCAAGTGTATTTCTGTTTGTCATGCATCGCTTTGCAAGCGAATGCGCTGCCTCAACCCAGGTTGGGTCATTCAGGGTCGTCAGTGCATGGAGTGGTGTACAAGTTTGATTGACACGAACGGTGCATGTCCGACGGTTGGCAGAGTCAAACATGTTGGCAGGTGCAACAGTGCGTCGCCAGAAGGTATAAATGCTGCGGCGATAGAGGTCTGTTCCAGTTGATTGAGGGTAGGTGAAATCTCGCTCTTTCGTAATTGCCAGTGATTCCCAGATCTGATCAGGCTGGTATGGGTATACCGGAGGCCCCCCAATGTTTTCATTGAGTAAACCACTACAAGCAAGGGCCCAATCACGTAAAATCATGGCAGGCATTCGAAAACGACTCGCACGCCCATGAAGTCGATTCTCTGGATCTTTTTCCAGATGGTCGGGCTTTATCTTGCTTGCTTGTCGATAGGTTGCACTCATAACCAGCAGTTTGTGCATGGACTTCTGGCTCCACCCTCTTTTTTGAAATGCAATTGCAAGCCAGTCAAGGAGAGCGAGGTGCCGTGGGTACTCACTTTGTACACCCATATCTTCTGTGGTTTTGACAAGGCCTGTTCCAAAAAAACGTTGCCACATCCGATTCACCTGCACGCGAGCGGTGAGAGGATGATTTGGGAGGAATAACCATTTTGCAAGACCAAGCCTATTCTTCGGAAAGGCATCGGGTAAGGGCAGCAGGTTTGCCGGTGGCAGGAAAGCAAGAGCATCACCACGTGGTGAAAGATAGGCACCGCGATCAAGTACACGGGTTTCCCGTGGCTTGTCGTCACTCATAACCATAATCCGTGGGATCTCATCACCACTGAAGGCATCATGAGCTTGCTTCGCTTTTTCATACTCAGCAACGATCAGCACATCTTTCATGACTGACTGGCGTACTTTGCTCATGAAAAATTGTCGCAGCCCTTTTTCAATTTTTTTCTTTTCAGCATCAGATCGAGCGTCTTCAGATTTTCGGAGTAATGGCGTAAGTGATCGTGGAAGATCTTCTCCGTCTGCAGCCTGCCCGTCGGCAAACAAGCCTGTTTTCCATGCGGCATATGCAGCGTCCATACTAGGCTTGGCTTTCTTCTCAAGCTCTTTCATGTTCTGTTTTAATCGTGCGAGCTCTTCTTTTTGGCCAGCAGTGGCAACCTCTAAGAAAGGTGTGGCAACACGGATGCGAGAAGATTGTCGACCAGGTCGGCCTGTTTCTGCCACTTGGTTAAAAACATGGAGTAGTCGGTAATAATCGACCTGCGTCAAAGAATCATATTTATGATCATGGCACTGAGCGCATGCCATGGTCAGACCAAGCCAGGTTGTGCTTGTTGTATCAACGCGATCAAACAGATTGTTGAATCGCTGTTCTTCAGCAATTGCACCTCCTTCACCATTCAAAAGGTGATTCCTGTTAAAGGCAGTAGCGATTTGTTGCTGTTGTGTAGCGTCCGGTAGTAAGTCCCCAGCAAGTTGCTCAATTGAAAACTGATCAAAAGGCATGTCTTTATTGAGAGCGTCGATCACCCAATCTCGCCAGATCCATTGCCACGTATCACCATCCTGCTGAAAACCATTGCTGTCTGCAAAGCGAGCAGTATCGAGCCAGGCGATTGCCATGCGTTCGCCATAATGCTGATTTGCCAACAATTGATCGACCAACTGTTCATATGCATCGGGTGAACGATTAGTGAGAAACTCATCGATGTTTTCAGGCGATGGAGGAAGGCCAATAAGATCGGCATAGAGACGCCGAATTAATGTTTCCCGGTCTGCTTCTGGTGACGGTGTAAGATCGACTTCTTCAAGTTGAGCAAGAATAAACGAGTCAATTGGATTTTTTGGCCAATTCTGGAGTGATGGCGTGTCACTCACTGGCGGATTATTTTGGACGGGAGCTACAAATGCCCAGTGTGTTTGATACGTGGCCCCTTCATGAATCCATCGGGAAAGAATTTTTTTATCGCGCTGAGAAAGACGACGATTCGAATCTTGTGGTGGCATGATGAGGTCACTGTCATCGGAATGGATACGCTCGATGATCAAGCTTTCTGAAGGATCAATCGCACCAGCATCGAAAGCAGATTGTCGTTGATCGAGACGAAGATCGGCTTCTCTTTTGTTTGGGTCTGGCCCATGACAGTAGAAACATTTTTCAGCAAGAATCGGACGAATGTCTCGATTAAATTCCAGTGGCTTACGAGTGGTGCCATCAGATGCCCCTGCATTGTCACTGAAAAGCAGAACAAGAAAAAACCATCTCGAACAAAAAGAAATCAGCCGTCCGTGCATTTCTTTGGTGTCGGTCTTTGGCATGCAATTCCCCAATAAAGCATCCAGCGTAGGATGAGCATCCACTAATTCTAATTGTTTATTCACACTGAACGCTGTACCAAGAAGTTCAACAACATTGTCGTGTACCCTATGCGTATCAAATCCATCGGACAATGTACTTTAGTGTCTGCCCGTCGAGGTATTTTACGAAGACAGTCACTTTTCTCATCCAAACAAGTAATGTCTCTTCTTAGACACTTTTACAGATTCCATGAAAATGGATAGTGAAATGCCACATCGATACAGCAAAGAATCACACTTGTGCGAAGAAGAGCATATTGATGTGGCTATTATTGGTGCAGGAGCGGCGGGCCTTTTTGCTGCAATATGGGCAGGAAAAAATTCAGAAGGCCATCCGATTGGAATCACAGTCTTCGATGGGGCAAAAAAACTTGGTGCCAAAATTCTCGTAGCTGGTGGAGGACGCTGTAATGTGACTCACCGTCGTGTCACAGAACATGATTTTGCAGGAAGCAGTCCGGCAGCAATTCGTAAAGTATTGCGTCGCTTTTCGGTAGCACACACGATTCATTTCTTTTCCGAAGCAGGTGTTGAACTTAAGGAAGAAGAAACGGGTAAATTATTCCCGGTGACTGACTCAGCGAGGACCATTCTCAATGCACTTATTGATCAGTCCAAAGAATCGCACGTGTCGCTTGAACATCCTGCACGTGTGACTGATATCGAACAACTTCCAGTCAGTGGCACGGCAAGCAATGTGAAGCAAGAGCCACGGTTCAGAGTGATGTTGGAAAGTGGTGTGTTGCTGGCTCGATATGTCATCGTGTGTACGGGTGGAAAGTCATT
>Ga0315322_10005025_pt1 | contig 10153 bp, 5 predicted proteins | sample M110021515metaG_FD_203461 | JGI IMG/M metagenome (GOLD analysis project Ga0315322, IMG submission 203461) | Ammonia-oxidizing marine archaeal communities from Monterey Bay, California, United States - M1 100m 21515 | ecosystem: Environmental > Aquatic > Marine > Intertidal zone | place: USA... | reverse complement strand
TGGCTAAGTATCGTAGCAATTGTGGCCGCCGGAATCGTTTCGGCGGTCAAGTATTTCGTCGTATAACCATTGCGATCAAACTGGAACCGCAAGGTCCTCAACAATTTCCGACACTACCGTCTGACCTGTGCGCCCAGCATATTGAGCATCAGCCTCAAGAACGAGACGATGTCCAATCACTCCCGGGGCCAGTAATTGAATCGTCTCAGGAAGGACAAAATCACGACCTTCCAAAAGACTAAGAGCCTGAGAGATTCTCAGTAAATTCAAGGAAGCCCTCGGACTTGCCGCCAGCTTCACCCCCGCCCGACCACGTGTTGCGGCCACCAAACGGACGAGGTATTCCTGCAAGACCGGCGTGATGGAAACCTCCGTCACCGCCTTTTTAACCATGAGTAAATCATCACGGGTCACCACCTCCTCGACACGAGACAAGGGGTGCGCCTGCTCCTGCGCATTCAAAATTTCCAATTCCTGATCCACTGAAACATAGCCCAGCGAACATTGATAAGCGAAACGATCCATCTGTGCCTCGGGAAGCGGATACGTCCCCCGGAGCTCAACCGGATTTTGAGTCGCAATCACGAAAAATAAATCTCCCAAATCATAGTGATTTCCTTCGATCGTCACCTGCTTCTCGGCCATGGCCTCAAGGAGAGCACTCTGCGTCCTCGGCGAGGCTCGGTTCACCTCGTCCACCAAAAGGACATCACTGAAGATCGGACCATGGTGAAACTCAAAGCTAGCATTCCGGGAATCAAGCACGCTCACCCCAAGAATATCTGATGGCAAAAGGTCCGGCGTGAATTGGATTCGCTGGAAATCACCTCCGCCAATCGAAGCCGCGATCGCCTTCGCCAAAGTGGTTTTCCCAGTCCCTGGGACATCCTCCAGCAAAACATGTCCCCCAGCGATCATTGTCGAGATGACACGGCGCACTGTCTCTTCCTGACCCAGCATCACCGTCTTCACCGAGGCTTCCAACTGGCTGACTATTTCAGCTGCTCCGCTCATTCTTTATCAGACTGCTCGCTTTTCCATTCTTGCCAGACAGGGCGCGACACCTTCTGGTGCCACTCCCTCAATTCCTCAATAGACGCGAGATCTTCTTTTGAGACTTCCTTGGCGAGACTATCCAGGCGCTCGTCATTCAGAAGTCTAATCCCCTTGTTGGTCTCGAGAGGAAGCTCGACATCAACCAAAACGCGATGCCCGGTTTCGGTCGGCACAACCAAAATCAACGGACAGGCTCGATCCAATCCTCCCCCATGATCAATCATCATGGAGACGCCACGGAAATGGCCCGCGGCTTTCGACCCGATGACCTGGTCCTGCGACATTGCGGTAGCTGCCCCCTTCCGGACAAATCCTAAATCGCGGAGCAAGTTGGTCGGTTTAGCCGGTAACTTTCTCACAGCCGAAACCCTGAGAAGAGCCATCATATCCTCTTGCTTAGCAATGCGGCGCCATTCCTTTACCAATGTCTTAGCTTCTACCTCAGATGCCGCTTTCCCCTTGGGATCTTCCCGGCCAACGACCTTTAGAACATCAGCAAGGAATTCCTCTTCCATCTTTACCTCATCCTTGACGAACTGTGCCGACAAGCCGCGCAAGCCTTCTTCACTCTCTTCAGGATAAGTCCCTAGCATCGGGCCCACATCACCGGGTAGGATCATCCACCCCGAGGCACCCTGTCTCATCCAAACCCGCTGATATTTCGGCTTCCAGTTCTCTCCAGAACCAGACAAAGAAAGTATCCCAAGCGCAATTTTCTCATCCCGGTATAACTTGACGACCCCGGCCGAAACTGGATCGGCAGACTTCAGTGAAGCTCCCCACCATTTTACAGATTCAATGTAGCGCCCCGAGCGACGGTCATCAAACGGGTTCCCTTGGCGAGCAATTCTCCTGCCCTGAAGCAACAAACCACCTCCGCCATCAGCAGCCTTCTTCCCCGCCTCTACAGCTTCTTCTTCCTCTCGATAATGGCGTTGTAGAAAGGAATCGAGATCTTCCGTCTCAAGATCTCCGACGATTGATTCAAGCAAGGCCTCCGGAGTCTTTGCTCGTATCGTGTCATTCATCTCCTCGAAGACCCCGAACATTTTCTTCACGGCTTCGCGGTCCGCCCAATCAAATTCATCGTTTCTTGCCGTTCGAAACGCGCGACTTTCCTGATCGGCATTCGCGAAAAAAGCCGGCAAAGAAACACGCCATCCCTTATCCGTCCTATTGAGTTGGAACCGAACGGGGTTCAAACGCTCATCCATTGGGGCAGTCTCGTAACTCGAGAGAAATCCCACCAAAAATTCGGCCTTTCCTTGGTCATGGTCACCAGCACGAGCCTCTCTTTTATTTGTTCCAGCAGAAATAATGACCTTCATCACCCTCTGAGAAGTGAGCAATCGCCAAACCCGCTGCTTGTCTTGATTGACCATACCCTTCCGGGTGGCTTTCAAATGCATTTCCCAATCCCTTTCTGGTAAAGAATCCCGTTCGAGAAACCCCTGCCAAACGATCATAGCGTCGGCTTTCCCTGCCTCAGCGGCAGTTAAAAACTCCCGCATAACCTGCTTAACGTCATTTCCGGCGAGAGACTCGGGCGAAACTGCACCCTCCATTTTCTTTCGAAATTTTTCCATCTCAGAGCGACGTAACCTAGTCGTCTCAGAAGTCCGCTCAAGGGCCATCCAGTTTTCCAGATCACGCACCCGACTCTTCAGATCCGCCCCAAAGCCGAGACCCGTATTTTCAAAACTTCCTTCCACAGGAGCAACCTTCCATTTGCTTTCTTTTCTCACCACTCCCAGCGAAATAACCATACTCACATCCGGACCATTTGGCGAAGTCGCCCCGATCAAAACCGCCGAGAGATCGCCGTCCGTCTTCTCGCGAAGAGGCGCGAAGGAGTAATTCCCGTTCTTTGCCCACGACCCACGAAATCCCCAGAGCTCGACAATACGATTCTTCTTCTTAGGACCACAAAAAGGTGAAATTGCTAGGCCAGAAGAAATCTCGGCCTCGGACAATTTACCTTCGAATCCCCTCAAAAATTCAAGAGCGACTTCGGACGGTTCTGCAGAGAAAACCCTCAAGGAAGCCGCGAAGAAAAATGTAATCGTTCGACGCATTGCTAAAATTCTTGCACCGCAAGTCCGCGGACACAAGCCCCAGTCTCCCAGAATTGCCCCAGAAGATTAGGGGAACAGCTTCCAGCAAATGAGCATCAAAAGAGAACCCACGACCAGCCCCGCTGTCATCCCGTAAACAGACCATCTGGCCTGAAAAGGCTGCAAATTCGGCCCCACAAAGTTTGGTGGTGCGATCGCCTTAGTCATCACAAACGATGGCCTAACCGTCTTTGACCAATAACTACGATACTCTGACTGGCTTTCATAAATCGCTTTTAAAGCATCGCTGGTCGAATCCCACTCCAATTTGGCATCAAGCACCTCCGGAATATAGAGGTAATCTCCAAGATCCACGCCAGGTCCCGGCTCGAGCTTCACACCCTTGGCTGTCAGAGACTCTTTCAACTTCTCTTTCGCCGTAATATTCTCATCAACCAGAGGTTGGGCATCCCGGGAGAACTGCTCCATTGCCTCTTTTTTATTCTTCTCGTCAAGCCGTTTAATCAACTTCGGTATTTCGGTCGCAACGGCATTTGCGAAATCAGCAGCCTCCTGAGAATTGGTCAACCGCGCTGCCACCGCCAACTGATCACTGCCCTGATCCAAGTCCAAATCTAACCCTCCACGTAATTGTAGAATCGCTTCATTTTGGCTCACTCCCCATTGGTTGGCGAAATCCAAATTTTGGGCGATTTCTTTCAAGGATTCTTCCGATTTTACATTTCGGAGCACCTCGGATTCATTGGCGTCCGCCACCCCAATGGATCCGACTTCGAGCCCATTTTGAGCCGACCTAAAAACATCACGCACGTGAAATGATAGAGCCGCATAGGCAACGTATTCTTTTGGAGCCTCATCCCACTTCTGCTTTCCATAGAAAAATCCGCCGACAACCCCTCCGATCGTCAAAACGATCAGAAGCCAAGACCACCACCAAAACCCCCTGCGTCCTCGACGTTTTTTCATCACCGTTATTAGAACAATTGAACCAGATCAGCCACCCGAAAAATAAATTCACTTCAGAGATTGATGGAAGGTTTCCCCTTTTTTGAGACTTTCAACAAACCCCGCCATCAAATTTGTCGTTGCTTCCACATCCGAATAAGCCGCCATTTCGATTACCGAATGCATGCACCGGAGCGGCAGTGAAACCAGCGCGCTGGGAACTCCATCTCGCGATTGGAAAATCGTATCAGTATCTGTTCCCGTAAACCGGCTCGCTGCTTCATGTTGCACCTCAATCTTCTTTTTCTTTGCCACCTTGAGCAGTCGATCAACCACCAGCGGATGACTCGCGGAGCCATGTGTGACCGTCGGTCCTCCTCCTAGATTTACCTTCCCATACATTGGAGCACTCAGGCCAGGAGTATCCGTCGCATGCGTCACATCTGTGCACAGACAAACATCCGGTTGGATTCGGTGAGTTGCCATCGCCGCTCCAAAGCCCCCGATTTCCTCCTGCACCGCATTCAGGCAAACCACCGTGAAAGCCGGCTTCTTCTTTGAGGACGCCAACTTCTTCATCACCTGCGCAATCATGAATCCACCAATCCGATTATCGACCGCCCGACTGACCACCCGGTCCTTGCCCAATTCAGTCGGCCCATCGGCATAAACTGCTGGATGCCCAACCCGCAAACCCAACTTGGCAATATCCTCTGGTGACGAAGCACCGACATCCACCCACAACTCGTGGGTCTTGGGAGCCTTTTCAGACCCAAGCGAATCTCGGCGCAGATGGATCGCAGTATTCCCAATGATGCCCGGGACGAGTCCCTTATCACCCATGATTTGGATTCTTCTCCCCCGTCCAGTCGCCGAGTCACTTCCACCCACCCGGTCGAGGTAGAGAAAGCCATCTTCGGTGATGTATTTGATCATGTAGCCAATCTCATCCGCATGAGCCTCCAACATCACCACCTTCTTGGAAGTCCCCTTCAAGGTTGCCCAAGTCGAGCCATAGGCATCGCACTGCACCGAATCTGAAAATTTCCCGATATACTTGGACCAAACCTTCTGGCCAGGCATTTCAAAACCAGTTGGACTTGGAGTTTCAAGGAGATCAAACAAGAAGGACTTTTCCGCTTTCGTCATGCCCAAAGAGTGCCTCCGCCCTTTCCCAAAGTGAAGTGCCAACTGATCCAGCCAATGCGGGAGTTGTCATCTGGATAGATTACTTCGGTAAGATTCGAGATAGATTTATCTTTTTAGTAGCAATAGCTTCTTCTTGTCGTGTCACATCATCGATCCGCTCTTCTAACTTCAATGATGATTTCGGGCTCCTTGTTTTTTTGCGAGGGAGCCCAAATTTCGTGGGAACTTGGGTTTTCCGATGATGCTGGGGTTGTCCGTAATTCCGGCCGCCTGATCGAAGCCTGCAACTTTGGAAATGGGGCCGTCCAATCTCCAGTTGTCAACGGAGTTCGATTTGCACCAATCGACTTCACCTCTGGCGAATCTCCAACCCACCTACTGGGTCTGAATTATAATACAGGTGAAAGCGGAAAGCGGGCTGGCGCGGGCATCAACGAGCTGTTCGACACAATTGCCTACCGAAGTGGCGTCGATCCCCAGACCGCCAATTTGACTGCTTTAGTGATGGGGCAAAGGTATGAAGTTCAATTCTTCTATTACCACAATTCGGTAAATCGAAGTCTGACCATTCGGGATGAATTAGGTGGCGAAGCGGTCCTCAATGAGACGGGTGCGCCTCTTGTCGCAACGGGAATGTTTATTGCTGACGCAGCGGTCCAAACCCTGACTTTTGATGCTAATACCGGCTCCCAATTTATGAATGCCTATCAGGTCAGGGAAGTCACAACTGTCCCTCCGGTGATTTTGGGCGAAGTGGTTATTAGCGAATTTATGGCTTCAAATGAGGAGACCTTGGTTGACGGCAGTGGAGCTTCACCAGATTGGATTGAGATTTGGAATCCAACCTCTGAAGTCGTTGACCTCTCCGGTTGGGCGCTCAGCTCGTCACCCGACTATGAAGATCCTTGGATTTTCCCGCATGTTCTCCTTGGCGCTAATGAATATCTTCTAATCTTTGCCACTGGTGAGGAAAAGGGCGACGACGACGAGCTCCATACCGATTTTACGATTGAAAAAAAGGGTGGCACCTTAGCCCTCTTGAGGCCAAGAGGCCAAGAGGGCTTCGAGGTAGTGAGTGAATTTGTATCGTATCCTCCCCAAAAAAAGGATGTGAGCTTTGGTTACGCTTCAGGGGGAAAAGAGAAGGAACCGGGTTATCTCTTGGCCCCGACTCCTAGTCAGCGCAATCGCGGTGAGGCGGTCTTAGGTTTTGTAGGTGACACTTCATTTCATCCCAACCGAGGATTCTATAATTCTCCAATCGATGTGGTAATCGAAGCTCGAGACGAAGAAGCAATCATTCGCTACACTCTCGACGGGTCGCAACCCACAGCAAATACAGGACTTCTTTATTCCCCAGAAGAAAGGGTGAGAATCTCAGGAACGACCACTTTAAGGGCTGCCGCTTTTCGGGAAGGGTATCTCTCAAGTGGAGTGGATACGCACACTTACCTCTTCCCAGCAGACATCGTAGATCAACCGTCGAATCCTCCAGGTTTTTCGCTTTCATGGACCGGTGCTGACTACGGGATGGATCAGACCCCCCGTGATCTTGCTTTGATTGCTGGAGATCCTGATTTGGAGGTTCCGGAAGCTAAGGCAATGATACGAAGCGCCCTTCAGGAACTTCCTGCTCTCTCTCTTGTCATGGATGTGAATGACTGGTTCGATTCAGGAAGAGGAATCTATGCCAATAGCACGACCCGAGGGCGCGCTTCGGAAAGAGCGTGCTCAGCAGAGCTAATTTTCCCACCCGGACTGGAAGGAATCCCTCTTCAGATTGACTGCGGCGTCAGGGTTCAGGGTAACTCATCGCGCAATGCGACGGCTAATCCAAAACATTCTCTACGCCTCGCATTTCGCGAACAATATGGCGATTCAAAGTTACGCTACCCTTGGTTCGGCCAAGAGGGCCCGCAAGAATTTGATACACTTGTTTTACGCTCAAATTCCCAGGATGCCTGGGTTTATAGCTCGACCAAAAATCGGATGGGACAATTTGTTCGTGACGCTTGGGCCCGCGAAACTCACCGCCGGATGGGGCACGAATCTCCTGATGGGAACTGGGTGCATTTATTCATCAATGGTCTTTATTGGGGGGTCTATAACCCGACTGAGAGACCCGACAGCTCTCATGGCGAGGTGAAATACGGTGGGGAGAAAGAAAATTGGGACATCATCAAAAATCACGAAGAAGTCCTCGATGGAAATCTGGCTTCCTACCGTGAACTTTTAGCAAAGATTCAAGTCGATCCAATGAATTGGAGTGCAGGTTATCGTGACCTCTCAGATTTCTCTGCATTCCAAGAGCTCGCAGAGCTGATTGATCTGGAAATGATGATCGATTACATGATCCACAACATGTATGCGGCAGCCGACGACTGGCCCGGTAATTTTTACATGGGGTACGACCGGACTGGGTCGAGTGGAGGATGGCGTTTCTTTGACTGGGATAATGAACACGGGATGAAAAATTCTGTCAATCTAGACCGCACCCAACCTAATCGCAGAGTCAATGATTCACCAACGAAGTTTCACCATGCCCTCAAATCGAATCCAGAATACCGCCTTCTCTTTGCCGACCGTCTCCATCGAGCATTTTTTAATGGCGGAGTCTTATATGTTAACCCTGACAACCCGACTTGGGATCTTTCCCATCCTGAACGAAACGTCCCTGCAGATTTATGGATGAACCTGACCGGTGAGATCGAAACCGCATTGATTGCCGAGTCAGCCCGTTGGGGAGATTACCGGAGGTCAACTCCCTATACCGTTTCTGGAGATTTTCAGATCGTTCGGAATGATCTTATGGCGAATTGGTTCCCGAGGCGCTCTGCTATTGTCCTCGAACAATTTAAAAGTCAGGGGCTCTATCCTAAAATTGATGCTCCCGAGTTGAGCCAGTTTGGAGGGTTGGTCGAGGAAGGCTTTCCCTTAAAGATGAACGGTCCAGACGAGGCCAAGATTTACTACACTCTAGACGGCAGCGACCCTCGGGTCGGCGGAGGAAAAGTATCAGAAACCATCCTGCTGGATGAATCAGACCCAACAAGACTTGTGGTTTCTGAACCATCAACATTCGAAGCGGGCTGGCGTCAGCTTGCTTTTGACGACTCCTCCTGGGTGGGCGGCCAAGGCGGGGTCGGCTATGAACTGGCTCCTTCGGTTTATCGCGATTTGATCGGCACAGCTGTGTCCGGAATGATGGGCGTCAGTAGATCGTCTCTCATTCGAATCCCTTTTGAGGTTTCAGCTGATCAATTATCAGCTACCGGATCGCTTAATTTAAAAATGAGGTATGATGATGGATTTGTGGCTTATCTTAATGGTGTTCAAATTGCTTCGGCGAACGCTCCTGTAGATCTCAGCTGGAACTCCGGCGCGATCCGCGGCCATCCAGATAATCTTGCGGTAGAGCAAGAATCATTTGACGTTTCATCCCACTTTGATCAGCTCAAAGTGGGCGGGAATTTACTTGCGATCCACGGCCTAAATGACGGGGTCAACAGCAGTGATTTCCTGATATCCCCTCAATTAATTACCGGAGGAAGTGAATCTCTGGCTCCTTCAGCTCTGCGTTACAAGGAGGAAGTTATGATTACATCCAGCGGACCACTCAAAGCACGCAGTCTCATTGGTGATCAATGGTCGGCTCTGACCGAAACAGTTTTTGCGGTAGGGATTCCTGCCTCACCAGAGACTCTTGTGATTTCGGAAATCATGTATCATGCCGAGGAAGGAAGTGATTACGACTATCTTGAGTTGATGAATATTTCATCAACTGAGCGACTGCACTTGGGTGGAATTAAATTTATCGAGGGGATTCAATTTGAGTTTCCTTACGGGACAGATTTGCCTCCCGGGCAGCGGCTCTTGTTGGTGAAAGATCTCAATGCCTTTCATCAGCAGCACGGTGAAGAGATGACGGTGGCAGGAGAATTTTCCGGCAATCTTAATAACGGAGGCGAACGTCTGCTTCTCGTAGATCAATCTGGAGAGATCATCCGGGATTTTGTTTATCTTGACGATCCCGGATGGCCCCAAGCGGCAGATGGTGGGGGCCCTTCACTGATTCTCAAGTATCCAGAATCTGCACCGGATCATAGCGAAGGACAAAACTGGAGAAATAGTAGATCGGCAGGGGGCAACCCGGGTGGAACAGACGTCACTCGATTTACGGGAGATCCATCCGAGGATTTCGATGGGGACCTCATTCCAGCACTTCTTGAATATGCCATGGGCACTTCTGATCAAGATCTCAATCAATCCGAGTCTCTCTTAGTGCAACGATTCGGTCGCCAAATTAGATTCTCCTATCTTGAGAACTCAGCAGCCGAAGACGTAGAGTTAATCGCAGAAATTTCATCAGACCTTAGAAGCTGGGAACCGCTATCAGCTAGCGAAGTCAGAGTCTCTCGCGAGGAGGAACCTAATGGTAGAATACGAGTAAACATCTCGCCAAAGAAATCTCTAGGCCCCCAGTTTTGGCGATTGCGGGCGGTCGTAAAATAAAAATCCCGCACCTCGTTAAAGATGCGGGATTGAGAGGGATTTCAACTTTCGATCATTTCCGTATCCGGAAGAAGACGCGAGGCTCAATATCAGTGTCGAGGCCTGGCACGCCCGCAGGAAAGACATAGGTCGTTTCTTCACCTTGGGACTGAACGCCATCATCGATCTCCACCCAAGTCGCAAGATCGAGACTTGCCTCAAGAACATATGCCGTGCTGGGGCGGGAGTTCCAAGTCAGTGAAATGTTACCATTTTCTTTCCGGTCGACAGAGGTGATTCCAAAGATCGTTCCTCCCCCAGTGACCTCTATTGGAGTGGCTCCAGAAGCTAATTCCGCGATCGTCGTTGCTGGCAGGACCGATGACCAAAGAGAGACCTCATCCACCAAGCCCTGCGCCCAGTGTGAAGGATTGGCT
>Ga0315322_10005022_pt1 | contig 10157 bp, 8 predicted proteins | sample M110021515metaG_FD_203461 | JGI IMG/M metagenome (GOLD analysis project Ga0315322, IMG submission 203461) | Ammonia-oxidizing marine archaeal communities from Monterey Bay, California, United States - M1 100m 21515 | ecosystem: Environmental > Aquatic > Marine > Intertidal zone | place: USA... | reverse complement strand
TTATAGCCAACTCGTTCAGGAGGTCATTGAGGAAGAACGCCCTCCGATGATTGAGATCGAAGCGTATCGCAAACGACTTCTTCCGACCTAAGGTCTAAGATAACGGTCCTCCCCCGAATGAAGGTAGCCATCGTACATTATCACCTCGAACCGGGGGGGGTAACCCGCGTCATCGAGAACACCTTGACTGCATGGGCCGCAATGGGAAAGGCAATTGAAACCGTTGTCTTGAGCGGAAGACCGTATTCAGGCGAGAGCATTCCCAACACACGAGTGATACAAGGCCTCGATTACGCAACGCCCGAGCAGACAATCTCCCCCGAATTACTCATGGATAGAATGAAGGAAGAAGCGAGAGACTCGCTTGGTGGAATGCCCGACTTGTGGCATGTCCACAACCACTCCCTTGGGAAGAATCCTTCTCTCACGAAAGCCTGCGCCATGTTGGCCCAAACGGGTGAATTCCTGCTCCTGCATCCTCACGACTTTGCCGAGGATGGCAGGCCTCATAATTTCAAAGCGCTCAAAGAAGTATACTCTCATGCCTATCCATCTTCCTCAAGAATCCATTATGCCGCGCTCAACAACCGAGACCGTTTGTTCCTGTCCAATTTGTTAGCCGACTCGGATAGCCGGGTTCATCTGCTCGCTAACTCCATTCCTAAATGCGCAGAAGCAGGGGACGCAGACCCTGTCGATACCTCGCTTCCCGAAAACCTCTTCCTTTATCCAGTACGGGCAGTTCGACGAAAGAACCTCGGTGAATTAGCTCTACTGGCAGCAGTTCACCCAGACAAGCATTTCGCAAATAGCTTGGGGCCGACTAACCCAGCATTTAATCCTCAATTCGAGAGATGGAAAAGCTTCGCCCGAGAATCCGCCCTGCCCCTCACTTATGGTCTCGGCGAGTTGGTCGATTGCTCTTTCCCCTCAATGGTCTCCGGGTCGGAAGCAATCGTTAGCACGAGTGTCGCAGAAGGCTTCGGGTTGGGCTTTCTCGAACCTTGGACCTTCGGGAAAAGCCTCTGCGGAAGAAACCTGCAGGAAATCACAAGTGATTTTTACGAACACGGCGTTCAACTCGACAACCTTTACAACCGGCTCGAAGTGGACCTAGGGCTGCTGCCTGACCCAGCAACTCTTCCTCAAAGGATCAAGACGGCCCTAACGAATTTTTTCAATGACTATGGAGAAGCGCTTCCATCCGGGGCTTCACAAGAAGCCTACGAATCATTCGTTATTGAAAACCAGGTAGACTTCGGACGGCTAGACGAACCTTTGCAGCAAGAAGTCATTCGGGCAGTAATGAATTCGGAGAAAGCAAGCGCCGCCATTCGAACACAAAGCGCCATCACCCCCCTCCCACAGAACCGAATCGAACTGAATTCAAGGGCAGTTCAAGAAAACTTTTCAATGGATGCCTACGGAACCAAGTTGATCCAAATTTATCAGGACCTCATTAGAGTGCCCTCAAGCGACGGTAAAGTCGGTTTTGCAAAGGGCCGGAACTTGTTAAAACAATTCCTGTCGCCCTCCCGCCTTAATCTCCTGCGGACGGACTGAGTACCCCTCTTGGTCGATTCGGGGTAGCAAGGAAAGCCAAACTACTTGGTCTTGGCTTCGTGTAGGCGCTTTTCCTTAACCTTGTTTGCTTCTTTACCGATACGATCACGCAAGTAGTACATGCGAGCTCTCATGGTAACACTCTCACGATCGACTTCAACCTTGTCGATCAAGGGAGAGTGGACGGGAAAGACTCGCTCAACGCCAACCCCTGAAGCGATACGCCTGACGGTAAAGGATTCATGCACGCCGGAACCCTTGCGAGCGATAACAATACCACCGAAAACCTGGATTCGTTCCTTACCGCCCTCTCGAACGCGAACATGAACCTTAACCCCATCCCCAACCTTGAAATGGTCGCGTTCCTCTTGCAAATATTCGTTCGTAATCTCTTCCAACAGTTGATTGTTCATAATTCGTTGCTCCCTTTAGTTTGTTTCATTCAATAAATCCGGTCGGAGGCTCTTGGTCTTGCTGACCCTTTGGTCGTCCCTCCATTGCTTAATTTGAGAGTGATTTCCCGAAAGGAGGACTTCCGGGACTTTCATTCCGCGATATTCATGAGGACGGGTATATTGTGGGTATGACAGCAAATCATCCTCAAAACTTTCATCCTGCAACGAGGCCTCGTCCCCCAGAACCCCAGGGACATGACGGGCAACGGAATCGACCAAGACCGAAGCGGCCAAGCTTCCGTTGGTCAGAACGTAGTCGCCGATGCTAACCTCTCTATCAACCAGTTGATCGCGAACGCGCTGATCAATTCCTTCGTAATGGCCGCTAACGAGCAAAAGATGTTTCTCCTGAGCCAATTCCTTGGCTACTTGGGTGTTCAGGTTTTCTCCGTCAGGAGCCATGTAAATCACCTTTGTGGATTCATTGGAAATCTCTTCAATCGCATCAAAAAGAGGCTCTGGCTTAAGGACCATGCCTGCACCACCTCCAAAGGGTCGGTCATCGGTTTCCCTGTGTTTGCCCTTCGCCCATCGACGAAGATCCAAAGAATTCACTTCAATCAAGCCTTTTTCAACAGCACGGCCTAAAATGCTCTCTTGCGCAAACCCATCAACCGTTTTTGGGAAAAGGGAAAGGACGTCGAAACGCAAAGTTGGCTCCATCATGCGAATCATTAGAAAAAGTGGCAGGCATACCGGTTTGAGCAGGGAAAAGAACCGGGACTACTTCGATTCGTCCTCTTTCTTTTCTCCCTCCTCGTCGGGCTCTTCTTCCTCAGCCGGCGCTTCCTCAGCGGCTGGCTCTTCGGATTTCGCTTCCTCGGCCGGCGCTTCCTCAGCGGCTGGCTCTTCGGATTTCGCTTCCTCAGCCGGCGCTTCCTCAGCGGCTGGCTCTTCGGATTTCGCTTCCTCAGCAGTTTCTTCCATCACCGGAGCTTCTGATTTTTTGTTTTTGGCTCGGGCGAGCTTGGCAGCGGTTTTCTTCTCGGCACGCTCCATCCACTCCTCAGGAGTCAAGCGACCTTGTCGAATCAAGCTTTTCGCCGTATCGGTCGGTTGGGCACCGACTCCAAGCCAATGGTCGATGCGATCCATTTTCAACTTGAGCTCCTCGGAACGAGTGTGAGCTTGGGGATTATAGGTACCAAGAACCTCGATGAACCTGCCATCGCGGCGGACCGTTGAAGGCGCCACTACCACGCGGTAAAAAGGAGCATGGCGAGCACCGTGTCTTTGCAAACGAATCTTGATCATAACGGACTTAGAAAATGAAGGTGAAAAATTACGGAAAAGATGAAAAACAAAGGGATAATAAGCGATTTTGTCAACGACTTTCAACAGGACACTTAAACTTGAACCTCCGAAATCGTAGCAGCTTCAACTCTCAATCCTTATCTGAAAAACTTGATTTTTTCAAACAAACGTTTAAAAAGAACCGGATGCCCCCACCTCAAACCACCTCGCGAGCGAATAGCCAAAGGACAAAAGACAGGCTGTTGACCTCTACCGAGAGGCTTTTTGCCTCTCGCGGATTTGCTGGCGTCACAATGAGAGAAGTTGCGCAGAGCTCTCAAACAAACATAGCCTCCGCACACTACCACTTTGGCTCAAAAGAAGGAATGGTTTTGGAAATGCTCAAGAGAAGAATCGAGCCCATCAATGCTCAACGCTTCAAGTATTTGGAGGAATCCCTCAAATTGGCTGAAGAAAGTCCACTTTCTGTCCGAGAGATATTTCGCGCCCTCATACTCCCGATTGCCCATGAGATTGCAAAAAGCTCCAACTCTAGAGAAACCCTTGCCCAACTTGTCGCTCGCAGCTTTACGGAACCAGTTCGGTTTATCGAGAAAATGCACAGGCGTTTTTTTGGGGAACTTGCCGAAACCTTCATCAACGAACTTCAACGCACCTACCCGCACGCCCCCAGAAAGGAACTCTATTGGAATTTCCACTTGGTAATCTCTTCAATGCTAGGAACCCTGGCTCAACACAGACGCTTGCATGATTTCTCGAAAGGTCATTGCGATGAAAGTGACGTAGAAGATATGTGCAACCGGCTCATTGATTTTGTTTCAACCGGTTTCGATACCGGTATTCGCTCCCCCCGCACATGAAAAAGATTATTCTGGTCATTCCTGTTCTAAGTCTGCATTTCGGATGCGTTCGAGACTCGAAAATACAAGAAAGAGCCCTTTACGAGGTTGCTCCAGCCACTTGGAGCTCCGCAACGTCTCCAGGCAACCAAAGCTCCGAGAACAATCAGACTTTTTGGGTCGAGCATTTTCCGGATCCCGCACTGAGCCAAGCAATCAGGAAAGCATGGATTTCCAACCCTAGCCTGTTAGCCATGGCGGAAAGGGTTTTGGCCTCCGGAGAAGACGTCATCGTCGCCGGGGCCATCCTTTACCCTAACGCGAAAGCCGATCTATCCAGTTCTCGTAGCAAACGAAACCTGATCGGTTTTAATTTTCCCAACGGAGAAACATCCTTCACCAGCAAGAGTTTCAATGCCGGAATCAACCTGAGCTGGGAGCTCGATTTATGGGGCAAGTTAAAGGATCGTCGTAATTCTGCGAAAATGAGGTTCAAGGGTACCCAGGCAGAATTTTCTGCCGCGCGCCTATCCTTGGCAGGACAGATCGCCAAAGCTTGGTATGAGATTATTGAAAGCGAAGGTCAGCTCAGGATCGCCCGAAATACGAGCGTCACTTACTCCCAAAACCAAGCCTTCATCCAAGATCGATTCGAGAAAGGGTTGGCGAGCGCGCTGGATAACGATCTTGCAAAAACGACTCTTTCTTCGGCAAAGGCAAACCTAGCGAGAAGAAACCGGTTCCATCAGGTTTCAATCAGGAACCTCCAACTTCTACTCGGCGAATACCCAGACGGGTTGTTGGATCGCAATAATTCGGAAAACCTTCCCCTGCTAGATTCAGCTTCGATTTCTTCGTCCCCTGCCGAAACCTTGGAAAGAAGACCGGACATGAAGGCTGCCAAGCTTGAGGTGGAAGCAAGTGGAATAGACGTCGGGGTTTCTCAAAAAAGCCTTTTGCCGTCGATCTCAATTGCGGGTGGTCCCGGAAGCCGGTCTGGAGAATTTGAAAATTTACTCGAGCAAAGATTCCGAATTTGGGACGTCACCGGCGCCGTATCTCAACCGTTATTCCAAGCGGGTCGACTGCGGGCGCAAATCCGCAAAGCAAAGGCTCTGCGAGACGCCGCAGTCAAGAACTTCAAGGCCACTGCCCTTCAAGCTTTTTTCGAAGTTGAGAATTCTCTTTCAGGAGAAAAGTTAATCGAGGAGGAAGAAGCTCAGCTAGAAAAGGCAACGAAAGCGGCCGAATCGGCGGCAAAACTTTCATGGGATCGCTACCAACGCGGAGTTGAGGGGATTTTCAATACCCTTGAGGCGCAAAGAAGGGCATTTGAGGCGGAAAGCAGGTTGCTTTCCGTTCGAAAGGAAAGAATTTTAAACCGAATCAATCTTTACCTTGCCTTAGGGATGAACGCCCTGCCCGAAAAGCCATGAAAAAACTATTCGCTCCCATCTTACTTTTCGCTGCCATGTTTGGGGTAGCTTGGTACTTGGTAAAACTGCGTCCTGAACCGAAAGGACGAGAAGTCGTGAGGGAAAACCCCTTTGTCGAAGCTGTAGTGGTCAACAAGCAACCCCTCCGAGCATCAATACGAACCCATGGGATCGTAAGACCCAGAACCCAGACTACCTTGCTTGCAGAAGTGACGGGAATCATTGAGGGAGTAGCGCCCTTTCCCGAAGAGGGAAAACATTCAATCACCAAGAACGATTCCTCAGCTTCATTCAGAGCAGGCGGATTCTTTCGCAAAGGCGATCTTTTACTCAAAATCGAGGATATCGACCTTCAGGCCTCGGTAGCCGAGGCGAAGGCCAACCTAAGCAGAACCAAGTTTCAGCTTATACAGGAACAAGAACTTGCCAAGCAGGCAAAGATCGAATGGGGCGAACGAGACTGGAGCAAAGCGCCCGATCTTGTTAAACGAATCCCTCAAATCCTGAAAGCAGAAGCGGAAACCGAAGCGGCAGAGGCCAAACTCAGGCAAGCCGCTCACAATCTTTCCCGTGCTCAAGTCCAAGCCCCGTTCGAGGGACGCATTTTGGAGACCATGGCAGACGTAGGTCAACGCGTTGGCTCGGGTGCTTCCTCGGCATTGGCAGAAGTCTATGCTCTGGATTCGGCGGAAATTCATTTGTCACTGAGCCGTTCAGAGATGAAGTTCCTTGGTTTCTCCGAAGGGTTTCGCTTTCAAAACGAAAAGGAAATAAAGACCGAAGTGTTGGATCAAGAGGGACAAGCCGCATACACGGGAATCCTTGAACGTTCCGAGGGAGTAATCGATCGGCAAACCAGGCTAAGCAAATTGATTGCCCGGGTTGACCATTGTTTCCCTAATCCTTTCCGGGACTCCTCTAAATCTACAGCCGAACCTCTCCGAGTCGGTCAATTCGTAAACATTCGGCTTTTGGGGAAACAGGTAGAGGTCTACGTCGTTCCAGATTCCGCTTTCCGCAGTCAGGACACCATTCTTGTGATCGACCCGGAAAATGGATTAAGAACGCGAAGGGTCAAAACACTCCACCATCGAGGAAAGGAAGTATGGATTACGCATGGATTGAAAGATGGAGAACGAGTGTGCGTCACTCCTGTTGAAATAATTACCGAAGGAATGAAAGTAAGGATTGCCGATCAAAACGTGTCACTTCCATGATTGCATGGTTTGCCAAAAATGGAGTAGCGGCTAACCTGCTGATGGGAATTATCGTGGTAGCCGGGATTTTCTCCATCCGCGGACTTAAAATGGAGTTGTTTCCGGATTTCGATCTCGACCTGGTAACCATCCACGTAGCTTACCCTGGAGCGGCCCCTTTGGAAGTCGAGGAAGGGATATGCAAGCAAATCGAGGAAAAAGTTTGGGATCTTTCGGGGATCAAAGAGATTAGATCCATCGCAAATGAGAACGTGGGCGGAGTTTATCTCAAGGTGGAGAGAGGCAAAGACCCCAAAGTTTTGGCAGACGAAGTAAAAGTAAGGGTAGACTCAATCCTTACTTTCCCCAAAGAGGCAGAAAAGCCGATGGTTGAAGTAGCAACCCAAAAAAGGCAAGTGCTGGCCCTTGCCATTCACGGAAAATGTGACGAGAAATCATTGAGAAAACTAGCTGACAAGACTCTCGACGAACTGACCGCCATACCAGGGATAACTCAAGTGGAAATCGCGGGAATCCGAAAACCCGAAATAGGAATCGAGATACCCGAACGGATGTTACGGGAGCACAAAATGAGCTTTGATCAAGTAGCTCTGGCTTTAAGGAAATCATCTGTCGACGTGCCTGGTGGCGTAGCCAGAACCTCTTCTGGAGAAACCCTCCTAAGGTCTACGGGAAAAGCTAGAACAGGTGGAGAGTTCGAGCAAATCGAGCTACTCAGTTCGCCCGATGGCTCGAGCTTGAAACTAGGAGAACTGGCCCGTGTAAAAGATGATTTCGAAGATAGGGTCCTGTACACCAATTTCGAAGACCAACCTGCCGTGACGCTCCGAGTCTTCAGGGTCGGGAAGCAAAGCCCTCTGGATATTTCCGAAAAGGTGAACCGTTATGTTGAAGAAGCAAAGCTAACCTTGCCGGATGGCATCCGCATGACCGTATGGAAAGACAGTTCCTACTATCTTAAAGGGCGTCTTGAAATGATGATCAAAAACGCTTTCCAGGGCTTGCTGTTGGTTTTCCTCGTTCTCTCCCTCTTTCTTCGGCCCTCGCTTGCGGTATGGGTTGCCCTGGGTTTGCCTATTTCCTTTATGGGCGCCTTTGCCACAATGGGAGTCCTCGGAGCATCAATCAACTTGGTGTCCCTCTTTGCCTTTATCGTGGTATTGGGCATTTTAGTGGACGATGCAATCGTAGTTGGGGAATCCGTCTACACCTTGGGATCAAAAGGCATGAACCCTACAATGGCATCGATCAAGGGGACTCATTTGGTCGCAATGCCGGTCACCTTTGCAATCCTCACGAGCATGGTCGCATTTGTCCCCATGCTTTTCCTTCCCGGGTGGCTTGGAAAATTGATGATTGATATCCCATTGGTCGTCATACCGGCCCTTTTCTTCTCTCTCATCGAGTCGAAATTCATTCTCCCCTTTCATCTTTCGCTATGCCGGTTCGACCAAAAGCCCAAGAGTTGGCTTCTGCGCCTACAAAACCGGATCGCAACCGGGTTGGAATCTTTCATTGAAAAGTATTATCAGCCCGCACTCCGGCTTTGCCTGAAAAATCGCTACCTTTCAGTCTCCGGGTTCATGGGCCTATTCGCTATAGCAATAGGCATGATCGTTGGTGGACACGTTCCTTCCATTCGGGGAGTGCCCCCAGTTCCATCTGACTACATTTCCGTTAAACTTACCATGCATGATGGAGTTCCGGCCGCTACGACTGAACGAGCAGTCCAAGTAATCGAGCAAGCCAGAGAGGAAGTGGTCTCGTTCCTCAAGAGCAAGAACGAGCCCAATCCCTTTCGCCACGTTATGTTAACCATGGGAGCGCAACCTTTCTCCGGAGGGCCAAAAAGCGGATCTGAAATACTATCGGGCTCGAATAGGGGAGAAATCAGCGTCGAACTAATCAAATCTGAAGATCGAACTAGATCCGCACCCGAAATTTCTTCCTTGTGGCGCAGTCGCATAGGTCCCCTTCCCGGAGTGAAGCAGGTATATTTCGGAGACGTCGCAGCAGGAGGTAGCGCAACGGCAATCGACATCGAGATATCTGGTGAGAAGCTGCTCAAAATGAAAGAGGCCGCTAAGGCTTTGAAGAATCGTCTAAACTCATACGAAGGGCTTTTCGATATCTCCGACAATTATTCGGGTGGAAAACGTGAACTCAAACTAAAGTTGAAACAAGAGGGACGGGCCTTGGGGTTGACGCAATCCGACTTGGGACGACAAGTCCGGCAAGCATACTACGGAGAAGAAATTCAGCGCATCCAAAGAGACCGAGACGAAGTGAAGGTAATGCTTCGCTACCCCCTCAACGATCGTAAGACCCTTACGGCCTTGAACAATCTTCGCATACGAATTCCGAGCGGCGTTGAGGCTCCTTTGGAAGAGGTTGCGGATTTTGAACTTGGGCAGGGATACCCAACGATCAAACGCTTGGATAGATCACGCAAGATCAACGTTCAATCCTCGGCGGACAAGTCACGCGCAGACGTCCCACGCATAGAGAATGACCTTGAAAAGACATTTCTTCCAGAACTACGAAATAAATTCCCCGAACTACGCTTTGCCTTCGTTGGCGAACGCAAGGAACAAGACGAATCGGATTCCGGATTAGCGCAAGCTGGGGGAATATGCCTTTTCGTAATCTACGGGCTTTTGGCCATTCCGTTTCGCTCATATCTTCAACCGTTTATAATCATGTCCGTCATACCCTTTGGCTTGATTGGAGCAGTCCTCGGACATTACCTTTTCGGACTACCCCTTAGCCAACTATCACACTTCGGGCTAGTTGCGCTTACCGGCGTCGTAATCAACGATAGTTTGGTAATGGTACATTATGTAAACCAACGTGCTAAAAAGACTTCTCTGATTGAGGCTGCCAGTCTAGCCGGGATGGCGCGCTTCCGCCCGATCCTTCTTACCTCCCTCACAACTTTCGTCGGGTTGCTCCCTATACTTTTCGAGCGAAGCCTTCAGGCTCAATTCCTCAAACCCATGGCCATTGCAATCGGTTTCGGGGTACTTTTCGCCACCTTTATAACCCTTCTCATGGTACCCTGCCTCTATCTTATTCTGAACGATCTAAAAGGTTCGTTCAGAAAGCTTTTCACCTACTCAGGCACAGAAACCATTTACGAAAAATGATGAGCGAGCTCTCCGTCCCTCAGGAAGGAAAGGAACCAGCCAAGATCATTTAAGGTTTAGAAGAAAGAACACTAGGGTTTTTCCCCATATCCCAAAATCGTCTCAAAATATGGTTCCCGTTCTTCCTTGGCTATGGTCTCTACCTTAACCTTCCTAAAACCTACTGATTTGATCATTCGGTAAAGTTCGTTCTCGGGAAAACCCAGCCATTGGTCACCGTACAGCTGGCGGGCTTTTTCAAATTGAT
>Ga0315322_10005021_pt1 | contig 10158 bp, 2 predicted proteins | sample M110021515metaG_FD_203461 | JGI IMG/M metagenome (GOLD analysis project Ga0315322, IMG submission 203461) | Ammonia-oxidizing marine archaeal communities from Monterey Bay, California, United States - M1 100m 21515 | ecosystem: Environmental > Aquatic > Marine > Intertidal zone | place: USA... | reverse complement strand
AACTACCGGCATGGACTTGACTGCCATACCTGGAGAGCAAATCCCTCGCATCACTGATGTGAACGACGCCACCTACAGTCGCTACCAAACTGGTACCGTGCGCTGGTCTAGCAATAGCGCTGGGGTTAGCCTAGGCGCCACGCAGAACGTAACGTTTGAAATAGAGTACGCACCTAATATCGCAGCTATGCAGTCCAAGGTGGGTGGTCGTGCCTATCGGTTTGTAGGTGGCGACACGCTAGTAAAAGCAGCTGTACCTGTGTACGTATCCGTAATGGTAGTGGTACACGCTAAACCCGGCGTCACCCTGGCTAGTTCTGCTGACGTAAAAAGTGCGGTAGCCAACTATTTCAATACATCGGGATTTCCTGGCACACTACATACTTCTAGGGTGGCTGGACTGGTTAACGGATACTTACCTAGCGGGGCTGACGTAGCATCTGTGGAGGTAGTTCTGGAGACCATCAAGCCCGACGGTAGTGTCGACCGACGTAGGCAGACCGGCGAGATCAGTACACTGAACGATGTAGACACGGCAACCACAGCCCGTACCTGCACGTTTTACTGTGACCCTAGCAACATAGTGCTCTCTGCTTACCAAGAAAACGTACCAACCACGGCCTAATATTATGCAACTGCCCGCCGACACAGCCTATGGTGTAAACCTTCCGTCGGTGAGCAAGGTTACATCATTAGCCGGAGACTTTTGGTATCGGTTCTTTCAGGCGCCAGAGCAGGTAAATGCGTTAAACGGGGCGTTTCAGCAAGAAATTAGGCAGTTCAATAGAGGTGTAGCTGAGCTGGCAGCGGTCGGCGGTTACACCACTTGCCCTAAACATCACACCGAAACCTTCTACCCAATGCTGGTTTCACCTGCCGAAGTCAAGAAAACACCTTTACGATATGGTGAGGGCTACTTCTACGGTGGCAACCCTGATTCTGTAGATAAAGGGGAAATGATCTTCTATGGGGACACCAAGGAATACCGCTGGGTATTGCCTGCTGACAAAAACTTACGAGACATGTCCGGAGTGGGTACAGGTACAGTAGGCGAAGACATTTCTTGGTTCTCACCGGGCACTGACGCCCAGGTAATCACAGATTCCGAAGGTGTTTGGTTACAGATCAATCGAGACCCAGCAAAAGTCTTTGAAATAATTGTAGATCAGTATGGTGACGAGAAATACCTGGTCTGGCTCTACATGGCTGAGTTTGACAATTACTGGGCTGCAAATCATTACGGGTTTCTTTACAACCGCACGTTACCGTCCACAGACGCCTTCCTAGCGGCCAACAGAGCTGTTATGGGTGCTTGGACGTACGGAGCTAGTGCGTTGCGCTTACACGAGCTGCTAGCCGCCAGCGTAGGCCAGGTGGTGGCTGAGCAAGGTGAGACCGTAGAGAAGGTGCTATCGGACGCAGAGTCTATCGCAGTCATCACGGACCGCCGAACAGTTTACGGTGCTCCTGGGGTTTCAGCGGTTGTTGCCGAGAATCAATTCTTGGCAGAAGGTGACTTTTTCTTTGACACGGTCAAGCTGGCAACTATGCAGGACGGAGTGCCTAGCTGGATGACAGAATGGACGTTTCCAAAAGAGCTGTCTGGAACGTCGCAAGACGAGACTATTCCCACAGGTGTTTACGTCCTAAACGCAGAGGTAGTGGGCACGGGAGAGTCGGCATACACTCGGATCAGCTCTAGTGTGGGCAGCTCTGAGTTCTGGGACTGGGCCAATGGTACAGGCGACTTTGCAGCCTTGCTTGCTACGGAGTTGGGTATAAACTACCCTACTACTGGTCCTATATCTCCTAGCGTATTCCCAGCCACGTTTGACGTATTAGCTGCACTAGCAAAGTCGCCGCTAGGCTACATAGTCAGCGTGTCGCAGATTAAGTCTGAGTTTTGCGTACCAGCGGCCAAATATTTGCTTACTCTGGTTAACGAGGTAACACCTCCTTGGCTAGCTCATACCACCCAATTTGACGGAGACCCGCCCGTAGGCTGGAATTCAAATGACGTCCAACAACGCACAGTTTGGCTGTAATAGCTTTACCGATCCGGCCTCCATCGTAAATGGTCTACCGGTAAACGCCGATACCATCAACACACGACTGGAAGCACTCTACCAGAATGACTTGTACCTAAAGCAAGTTCTGGATTATTTTGAGATGCCTTCCGGACTCATTCGCTGTGTCGAAGTAGATCCCGCTTCACAAAAAGGGCAGCCGGTCTACTACTCGGATGTATCAGGCCGCTACGAGCTGGCTTACTACAGCGAGACTGGTGGCTCGTTAGATACTAATGCTCAAGTATGGGGCATTATTGTAAAGAAAGAATCTAACGACAAAGCGCTAATCCTTATTGACGGCATCTACCCTGTAGACCTGACAGCAGCGATTGGTACACCAAACTACTCAGGCAAACTATTCTTGGGAGATACGCCAGGCGAGTTGACAGGTACCCCTGCTGGTGAGACTCCGGTATTTGTTCTGTCAGCTAGCGGAGATGGTTCGGTACTGTTCCGCCCCTGGACAGGTGAGCACCTGGGCACTATCGCGCAGTGGAAACATTCGCTGGTGTGTGAGGCTGCAGGTACAGGTAGCATCACGGACTGCGTAGGCAGCATAGCTAGCGCCAACGATGCACTACCTGGCTGGTTGCCTGCCGACGACGCCAGCTTTGGTGGTACTGCACCCGCTGGTGCGGCTTTTGGTTACAACATTGCAGCTGACTTTAGCTTAGAGTCACGTTGGCCACTCAAATACCCTAACAGCGCACACCTGGACTTTGACCGAGGATGTCACCTAGCTATCGGCGGCACCTCAGTGCCTATGGGTGCGGATGGCTTGGCGATCATTGACGAGAACGGAATCTGGTGGATGAATGACTGTGCACAAGACCTGCCTTGGGACCCTAACCCCGGTACACCGTCTAACGACAGCTGCCCGCGTACGCTGGCTAAACGATTAACGTTGCACATGGCAGCGCCTGCAGGTGGCGGTAACTCAGCTGAGGGCGGATCAGCGGTATCACTAGTTAGCACTCACCCTGCATTTCGTTTTGTAAAAGAAAACACAGACACACTGGCGTCTGTAGGTGCACTTAACCTTACTTTCTCCGCAGCTAACTTGATTGGTACAAACACGGACTACAGTGGCCTGGCCCTGAAGTCCGTAAACGGTAACGTAATTGACCGAGGCCCGGTTGTTACTTCAATTAAAGCTGGCAATGGCATTAGCATATCCAGTGACTCGGCGTATGAGAGTAACGGAGATCGTTACTTCCACGAGGTAGAGCTTAGTGCAGAACTGGCCGGACAGCGAGAGCTACTGCCAGGTACTACAGCGCTGAATAAAGCTACGGAAGAGCGCACACTCGGAACACTAGGCATAGGTCTGCCTGCCCGTCGCCTGAGCAGTTTGACTAGCATGTTTGTTGTGCCAGCTGATTTGACTGGGCCAGTAACATTGTCGTTCCGGACTTGGACTATGGCCAACTTCGCTTCGGGCAGCGGTACTGGTAGCGCGGAAACTTTAAACGTTACATTAAAGACGTTAGAGCCACCGGCACCTACTACTAATGCTACCCTGATAGTCGAGGAGACGCTTACACTCCCCGCATGTGCAATAGCCAACTCCGTAGTAGAAGAGCAAGTAAGCTCTACCTTCCAAGCTACACCAGGAAGCGTACTTTACATTACCGTAGAGCGAGAGTCAGCGTCGGTTGACTACATAATTGAAGTGCTTAAACATTACGTTTATGTAGAAAGCACAAACGACGGTGGCAGCGGTGTTGTACCGACTACAACTACGGCGTCACCCACAGCCTGTGGTTGCTTCACAGACTGTGACTGCGAATAGTTTAATAATAATAGCTGGATATTACTTACGACCAACCCACCTTTTGGTGACTTGTAGATGACATTCGATAGTTTTAGAAGCCTGGAGTGGGCAGCACACAACGCAGCCCGCAACTACCCTTTTACTGTTACTTCCTCTTTAGTATCTGAGGATGCTCTCTTTACGTTGCCTGTGAGCTGCGTCATCGGGGCTTACGTAGCTATACCTTGGGATCGTGATGTTGATGTATCAAGGTTCTTTGTTAGTCGTGTAGATAACACCCCAGATGCGTTGTCCATCTATGTGTCTTACCAGCCACCAAACGACGTTGCTATCGAAGTAGGGCACGCCACACTATCCCGTGCGGGCCATTCCCCTCCTTCCGTAGTAAACCTGCAACCAGCGCCGGGCTGGGATGATATCGCCGGTAGTATCACAATCGACGACTTACCAGCAGGGACAGATGCTCCTAGCGGTTCGTTTACGTTTAGCCTAGACAACGCACAGCTAGAGGTTGACTGTATACGGCCCTCGGCTAAGTCGATGGCAGGCATAATCGTGAACGATGGTGACCAGCAGTCGATCATTGCAACTGGTGTCATTAACATCATTGCCGGCGAAAACATGCGTGCGCGTGTAGAATCAGATGGCGCTCAGTACAATGTGTTCTTGGACGCTGTTAACGGTGAAGAGCTCAAAAGCAACTGTGCATGTGGTGACAGCCTATCAGACCCTATTCGTACTATTAACCTGGTGCAGCCTAACGCTGAAGGTAATATCGATTTAGTAGGCTCTAAGTGCCTAGAGGTAGACACTGGCTCGTCAGCCGTGGTACTTAATAATCCCTGCAGCCAGCCCTGCTGTGGTTGTGAAGAAGCGGAAGCAATTACACAGTCGCTTAGTGCTTTGTCTTCCCGTTCTCAACAAGTAGCTGCGTTTGCCGACAGACTGGATGATGCTGTAGATGGTTTTCAGAACACTATAGACTCCGTAGACCCAGGAGAGGTATGTGGCGTCACTGTACCTACTACAGCGATACCAACTACCACTACCACGGTAACGCCTACCACTACTACAACTACGACTACGACTACCACCACAACTACGGGTGCGCCCGGCAGTTGTGCTGACGACGTTAACTACTCACCAGAGCCTTCGAATCTGCCTGGCCAGCCGGCTGCGCTGACTAGCTCACCGGTTACGGTGGACTACAGCTACCTCGTGGCTACCGAGACCAATCTTAGGATTATTTATTCACCAAGCAACTACTGGCAGCTGGATCTGTCTAACCTGCCAGGCTTTGTGTCCCTACAAGACTTTACGTACAACGATAGAGACGGTCGACTCTATATCCTGTACCAAGCGACCTCTTACGCTGGTAGTGAGCTGCGTTGGGCATATGGCCTGATGCCACAGCAAATCACTTGGGATGGTACAAATGATTACGCAGTAGACTGGCTCAGTGACGGCTACCAATACTCGGAGACTTGTCCCTTGCAAGGTGACGACATCCAGATTGCCGGTAGGTTTAGTCCTGTAGCAGCTTACGACCGGGTATTCCTAGTGGATCCCGTAGCTGCAGTAGGTGATATCGCAGCTGATAATACACAAGAGACCGGCGACATCCAGATGTATCGCCACAACGCTACTATTACCGACCCTCAGTTGTTGGATTCAGTTTCGGTATGTGGGTTGCGTAGTGCTTCGGTAGACACCCAGAACAGCCAACTACTGGTAGTGGGTAGTCAGCTGGGTACTGCGGACCAGGAACTACGGCCTGTTAGCTACGCCAGCTTAGGCACGGCTACTACTCTTTCGTTAAACAACTTTGTTGCCGCAGAAGACAACGAGTACTTGGCTGACAGGATAGCGGGCAACGCTAGTGGTAACTACTTCTTAGCTTCTAACGGTGTGGGTTACCGTCCTTACGATGGGCTGGTATCTATACTGGGACTAGGTAATCAGCTGGAGGGACTTACCACCTACGTATCGACTAGCGGCAAGCTAATGGTTGTGGGGCTGGAAGATACAGGATCTTCGATAGGCGTAATTGTATGGGATGAGTCGTTTACTAACCTACAGCAAGTAGCTAATGTAGCTATAACCCCAGGTACAGCGTTGCATCGACTAGCGCAGGGCACCGTACCTACTACGCTAAACATCACTGGAAACACTACCACTACCACGTCTACAACGACTACAACGACTACTACTACCGGCGCACCCACACCAGGGTGTAGCTCCAGTCTTACGCTGGCAAACACCCCTCTACCGCCAATTGTTAACACCCCGGTAACTAGTGGTCCTCTGCAGCCATCAGATGTTTTTCCTGTGATGGCTACTTGGGGAGGAGATACAGCTCCACCGCCACAGCTTAATGGTTATGTAATCCTGTGGCCCGAAGATAATCGCAAGGTCTACTGCAAGCTACCCAGTAGCGTCCTGGGCACAAACGGTATCGTCGACGACGTAATCTATGACCCTACTAGCCATGACTTCTACCTGCTACTAAACACTTCCTGTGGCAGCAGTGAGATCTGGACGGCTAGGTTGCCTTCCGTTATGACGTTTACGGACGCTAATATAGGCGAAGTTGAGTTCATTAACTGCGAGCTATACGCTGAGCTGCCAATACCAGAGTGTACGGTACCACCGGCAAGAACAGTCCGGTCTGACGTGAATACTTTTGACTCCCAGATATTGCGTAGGCACCTGCTGCAAGTAGAAGGTTCAGGTAACTTCTTTGTATGGGAGCAAGTAAACGGGGACGACCTCGACTACGATTGCAAAGTGTTTGTCTGTGAGTACAAAAACACGACACTACCCACCAACGCCAACTTTAATACTGACGGCGTGGACAAGTACGACACCGCCTTTACTATCTGTGGCCTTATGTCCATGAGTCCTGCTATCAACGGCAAGGACTTGATGTTCGTACAGCACGCTTACACCGGTGGGACTTACGTAGAGACCGACCCGGAGATTGCGGGCACGTACGATACCATAGGCACAGCGCTTTACTACGTAGACTGGACGCTATACGACGAGACACCTAGTAACGGGTTACGAGTACTGACCGAAGTAACCAACGACCGTACCGAATGGAGTGTCTTAGCCTACAACTCCGAGGACGCTCGATTTGAAGCTAGCGAAAACCCCGGCAAAAACTCGGTAATCGTAGCGGATGGATTCTCAATAGCGGTGGGAGAACCGGCTGGGTTCTACCGAGATGTTAAGTTCTGGGACGTGGACAGCAACGGACCTAAGAAGCTGTCGTTGCACAAATGGGTTTACGGAGTTTCAAACCTAAATCAATACTCCGGCGGACTTTCTAGCTTGCTGGCTCCCGTAGTACCTTCTCGGGGTCCGGCGCAAGACACCAGTCAACTAGTCGGACACCCAGGCGTACAAAACAACGTTAGCTGGGGTAGAAGTAGGTCTACCGGTGCAGTCATTCTGTTAGATGCTGAAGGCTCGGTGTTTACGTGGGACATGCAGTACCAGTACAACACTACCCCTGATAGGTTGACACCTCAGTACTACACCGAGGTACGTCCTGACTACTTGTGGCCCAACTACGTAAGACCTGCAGGGTCAACGTCTGATCCATTGCGGAACGATTACAAGTACAACCTTAGGCAAGTTCCTGCCCTACTTGCACCTTACACCTTTAACTGGTTGGGCCAGCCAACTACTACAACTACCACCACAACTACGACTACAACTACTACCCTAGACCCACAAAATTGTGGTCTGGTAGGTCCGGGCGTATGTGGCAACGACGATCTGTACTCTATTGAGGCAGACTTCAGCGGTAGCTCGCAGCTTGACACCGCTGATCCCCGAGGATGTATTCGTCAGATCATTGGACGTGAGCCGTTTGACGACAACCCGTACTACGCTAATGTGTCGGCCTCGCTCCTCACTGGAGCTATGGTACTGTCCCATAACACGGACGGGGACTACGTCCTTACTGTCTACAAAGACAGGTCGGAGTTTGTTGCAGATGCACCTCCTAGCTCTATTGAATGTATTGTTTCAGACGCACTCTACAACTGCCGAGAAATACATGATATGCAGTGGTCGGATAGCATGGGGCTGCTTTACATTTCTTATGTACTAAACGAACTACAAGTCGACCCGGTAACAAATGCAAGCTACTACCCACACGTAATTGTTCGTGCGGAGTTGCGGCAACGGGAAGAGGGTGAAGTTAGGTTCTCGCTTACCAACTTGCGTGGCTGGATGGTACCCACAGATTACGTACTGGAGCAGCTGACAGCTACTGAGAATCAACTAGGCCTGTGTCTGGTAGAAGAGGCCGCCGGAACTAACCACCTTATCTATTACACTAGAGCTAAGGTCAACGCGTTTGACATCGATGTAAGTCAGCCTACCAGTCTCGACTGCCGAGTCTTTGCAATTGACATAGATAACACCAATAACTGGGTGAACGCGGTACCTTTGGATCTAGGCTACCTGTTTAAGTTGGTAGACATTAGCCGGTCGCCTGACGGACACGACTTGATTGTGACACAGAGAGACGACCGTACGCAGGCCGCTGCGGGGTTGCCTGCTATCAATGAACTCAAAGGGTTTAACGTATGTTTAAACAATGGATTGATTACCGACGTTGATCTGTTTAATCAGGCGTACTACATAGATAGTGCTATCTACACCCTAAACGTAAACGATAACTCTAATGCTAGTGCCATAGCTAGTAACAACGCTGAAGTAAAGAAGAGACGAGGTCTAGTAGGCAATAAGAACTGCTTGTGGGGCAATATTGACGGTAGTATTCGATGTAGCTTAGCTATTGCCGATGACCCTTCAGGTAATACCGAAATACCAGGTGGCCCTACTCAGCAGTCCACGTCTAAGGGTATACGTAATGCACCTGCCGGACCTATGTTTGCCTTTCACAAAGACGCAGATTATGGTGTCGAAGACTTTGTATTGCATTTAGGTAAGCGATTCCCAGAAGACTCTGGCGTAGACACTTACGCGCTGATGGTAACCAACCTGGCTAACAAATCGCTGGCGGTAGGTAACGTGATTGACGGTGCATCCGTCATTAGCACAGTTAGTTTGCAGCGCGCTGCGGTTTATCCGCCGGAATTGATACCGGCAACGCAAACTACTACTACGACTACCACCACTACCACTACCTCGACTACGACTACGCCGCCCGCACCCAGCGGCACCTACAACTGCACCGAGTTCATAATCGGCCTGAGCAGTGACGGGGCGCAGTCCATGCCGGAGACGGGTATCTCTACTAATTTCGTCACGTCATCTACCGTAGCCGACTACGTAGCGGTAGACACGGTACGTAACATGGTTTACACGCTGTCACATAATGGTGTACTCAAACAGTTTACGTTCTCCGGGTTACTTACTTACGAGTTAGTTTTAAGTAACTTCTTAACAAGTTCTTCGCCGGGCGATAGGTGCGTAGGTCTTTGTGTAAAAACAACTGGCAACAACACAGACTCCATTTCTGTGTTTACTGAGACTAAGCACATTAAAATCAACTACGTAGGCAACACCCAAGTTTTGGATTGGCCTACATCGGAAGATGTAGATAATCGCATCGGACGAGTGGTGGCCGTAGATCCCAATACACTATACGGCGGCGAGCTGGTCAGTACTACCACCGCGCTGTGGCGTAAAGCCAGCGGTAACACTGGCCCAGGCGGAGTATACAGGCCTTATGCTGTAGGAGACCAGGAGTGGATACAGGTGGCTAGCTACCCTAGTCCCTGTGCGGTCACACGTCACTCGGGTACCGATTACGACGGTACTGGAGAGTCTATCATTTCCGTTTCGCATGCTAATACGGTACCCCCGTACTCCAGTGGTAATAGCTCTAACAGCATTAGAACTGCAATCCTAGTCACACTTAGCGACGGTAGCTGGTGGCGAATAGACAACCCTGAGACCGACACGCCACTAGCATACAAGCAGAACCCTGTGTTCTCAGGCGCAACCATCAACGGCACGCCTTCTGTAATTGGAGTCGCGGACCAGTTGTTGACTGACGATCCCGTATTTGTACTGGTACCCATGCCGTTAGGCCCAAACAACCAAGGAGGGCTAGACGATAACGGATTGGAGTTCAAGGGCAGGCTAACACGGCAAGCGGAGCTAGTCACCTCGGACCCCATATCTGGTACAGGTGACGCTACTGCCCTGAGCATGTCTGGGTGCATTAAAAACCTACTTGTTACCTGTCAGAACAATCAGTACCGGGGAACCGGTGAGACCTCTCGTACTTGGACTATGGATCCCACAGAGTTGGCCGCTTACAGAAGTTTG
>Ga0315322_10005018_pt1 | contig 10159 bp, 5 predicted proteins | sample M110021515metaG_FD_203461 | JGI IMG/M metagenome (GOLD analysis project Ga0315322, IMG submission 203461) | Ammonia-oxidizing marine archaeal communities from Monterey Bay, California, United States - M1 100m 21515 | ecosystem: Environmental > Aquatic > Marine > Intertidal zone | place: USA... | reverse complement strand
GGACGACATGGTGGGGATGTATCGCCACACCACTTTCAATCTGAATCCGCGCGCTTCGTCCATCGATACGCCGCTGCATTCCTTCATTCCGGCAAAGCATGTCGATCACATGCACCCGAATGACTTCATTTCGATTTGTGCTACAAGGCGCTCGGAGGAAATCACGAAGGAGATTTTTGGAGACGAAGTGGTTTATACATTGTGGCAACGCCCGGGCTTTGATCTGGGATTACTTTTCCAGGATGTTTGCGAAAAGCATCCCGACGCCAAAGGAATCAATATGGGACAGCACGGGCTCATCAATTGGGCTGACGATGACAAGGAATGTTACGAGCTGACTCTCTCGCTTATCGAGCGCGCTGGTCGCTACATCGAGGAGCGTGACAAGGGTGATCAGACGTTTGAAGGAGCCAAATACGGAAACCTTTCCAGCGAACAGCAAAAGGAATTGGTGAGCAAACTCGTTCCCTGGCTGCGTGGGCATGTCAGTCAACAGAATCGTTTCATTGCGACGATCGAAAGCACCGAGTCGGTCTTGGAATTCGTCAACAGTAACGCGGCGCAACGTCTCGCCGAGCTGGGAACATCCTGCCCCGATCATTTCCTGCGCACCAAGATCAAGCCGCTTTACATCGATTGGGATCCGCAAAACGAAGGGCTCGATGTTCTTCGCGAAAAACTCACCGCCGGGCTCGAAAAGTATCGCGCGGATTACGCCGAGTACTACGAGGCGAACAAGGAAGTGCACTCGCCCGCGATGCGTGACCCAAATCCGACCGTCGTGCTCATTCCCGGAATCGGCATGATCGCCTTCGGGAAGAATAAGAGTGAGTCACGCGTGACTGCTGAGTTTTACAATTGCGCCATCGCGGTGATGCGTGGAGCCGAGGCCATCGACGAATACATCGGGCTGCCGCAGAAAGAGGCCTTCGATATCGAATACTGGGCGCTCGAGGAAGCGAAGCTTCAGCGCATGCCACCCGAACGTGAATTTGCGCGCAAGGTCGTAATTGTCGTCGGTGCCGGGAGTGGCATTGGTAGGGAAATGGCGCACACCATGATCGATCAAGGCGCGCATGTCGTTTGTGCCGATCTCAATTTGGAAGCCGCTCAAGCGACTGCTGAAGAACTCATTGCTAAAGTCGGACAAGGAATCGGCGTAGCGGGAACTGGGATCTCCGGGAGTGGAAATGCTATCGGGGTCGCGTGCAACGTTACAGATCGCTCCAGTATCAGGGCCATGCTCGACGAGGTAATCTATGCCTATGGCGGATTTGACCATATCGCGGTGACTGCCGGGATCTTCGTGCCGCCCGACCGGACCGGACACATTCCCGATGATCGTTGGGGACTGACTTTCGACATCAACGTCGCCGGTCCCTATTTCGTCGCAGATGAGGCCGCCAAGATATGGAACGAGCAGGGTTTGAAGGGCAGTATGGTTGTCACCACCAGTGCCAATGCGGTGGTCTCCAAAAAGGGGAGTCTCGCTTACGATACTTCCAAGGCTGCGGCGAACCATCTTCTCCGTGAACTTGCCATCGAACTCTCTCCGTTGGTGCGGGTGAATGGCGTGGCGCCTGCCACGGTGGTGGCCGGGAGCGGAATGTTCCCTCGGGATCGCGTCATCGCTTCCCTGACGAAGTATGATATTCCTTTTAGTGACGACGAAGACACGGAAGACTTGCGAAATAAGTTGGCGCAGTTTTACGCCGACCGCACTCTTACCAAAGCTCCGATCACTCCAAGTGATCAGGCCGAGGGCATGCTCTTCATGCTCAGCGATGCTTCCTCGAAAACCACCGGACAGATTCTCGCGGTTGACGGTGGCCTCCACGAAGCCTTCTTACGATAGTTCTTTAGATGAAAACTGACGTAGTTCTCATTGGTTCGGGGATCATGTCCTCGACTCTTGGGGTGATGCTCAAGGAGTTGAAGCCGGGTTTATCGATTCAGCTATTCGAAGTGACTGACCGTCCGGCTCAGGAGGCTTCGAATGGATGGAATAACGCTGGCACCGGGCATGCCGGAATCTGCGAGCTTTCCTACACGCCGGACATGGAGGAGGACGGCACGGTCGATGTCACGAAAGCGATTACGGTCTTTGAAGACTTCGAACATTCCCTTCAGTTCTGGGCCCACGGGGTTCGTAAAGGGATCATCAAGGAGCCGGGCGATTGCCTCCAGCCGCTTCCACACATTTCGCTCGTTCATACCGAAGAACAGGTTCCGTATTTGAAAGCGCGCTTTGAGGGCTTGAAGAAGCATCACTTTTTCGAGCCCATGGAATACTCCACGGACCGAGAGAAAATTCATTCCTGGGCCCCGCTTCTCGTTGAAGGTCGCGATCAAGATCAGCCCATCGCGGCAACCCACATGGATGGCGGCACGGATGTGAACTTTGGCGCACTTTCGAAAAACTTCTGCGACTGGCTCGGGGAGCAGAAGGATTGCGAAACTCATTTCGGCCATCGCGTCGTCGATCTCACCAAAAGCGGCAAAGGATGGATCGTCACGGTCCGCGATGAAGAGAGCGGAGAGAAGCGAACGGTCGAGGCCGATTTTGTTTTCATCGGGGCGGGCGGTGGTTCGCTGCCCCTTCTCCAAAAATCCGGAATTCCCGAAGCGAAAGGCTACGGGGCGTTCCCAATCGGGGGCCAGTGGATGATCACCGGAAATCCCGAGGTCGTTGAAAAACACACGGCGAAGGTCTACGGCCAAGCTCTTGGCGCGGCACCTACGATGGCCGTGCCTCATCTCGACACCAGGGTGATCGATGGCGAAAAGTATCTCCTCTTCGGCCCTTTCGCGGCTTGGACCGGGAAGTTTCTCCACAATGGCGGGAGCCATACCGATCTGCCTCTTTCCATTCGTCCGAACAACATTCTCTCGCTGATCAAAGTCGGGCTCTTCAATCTCGACCTTGTGAAATACCTCGTCGAGCAGGGGCTGCAATCGAAGTCATCCCGCATGCGGGAGCTTTACAACTTCTACCCCGATGCCCGGGAGGAAGATTGGGAGGTGATCGATGCCGGGATTCGCGTGCAGGCGATTAAGCAGGAGCCGGGCGAAGAACCGGGAATTGTGCATTACGGCACCGAAGTTCTCACCAGCGAGGATCGAAGCATTTCCGCTCTGCTTGGCGCATCGCCGGGTGCCTCGGTCTCGACGCAGGTCATGTTGGAGTGCGTGAAAAAATGTTTTCCGGAGCTTCTCGAGAGCGAGGAAGGAAAGTCCCGCATGTCAGACATCATTCCGAATTGGGATGAGGATCTGATTGCTGCGGAGTCGCGTGAGCGGTATCTTGATCTTCACGCGAAGGCGATGAAGGATCTCAATCTTATCTAGGCATGTCAGTTTATCTTGCGATCGATCTCGGAGCTGGCAGTGGCCGGGTCATCGCTGGAGTGGTGTCGGGAGGAAATTTTTCACTTGATGAAATTAACCGCTTTGAAAATGTTCCCAATGAACGGAACGGCGGATTGTTTTGGAATTTCGAAAGTCTTTGGAGCGGGGTTGTTGAGGGGTTGAAACTTTCGGTGGCGAAGTATGGTGCTGAAGCGATTCGGTCGATTGGGGTGGATACCTGGGGAGTGGACTACGGGTTGATTGATGACAACGGGGAGCTCATCGGGGTGCCCCGTCATTACCGTGATGCCCGAAACAAGCTGGCGATGGATGAGGTTTGTGAAGCGGTTCCGCGTGAGGAAATTTTCGAAAAAACCGGTCTGCAGTTCATGCAGATCAATACCTTGTTCCAAATGGCCGCGGCTAGGAGGCACGAGCCGGAATTGTTGGATGATGCCGCGCAGTTTTTGCTCATTCCTGATCTCATCAATCTACGGTTGACCGGGAAGGCTTTCTGCGAGCGAACCAATGCCAGTACGACCCAGTTCTATAACCCGGTGAAGAAGCGGTGGTCGATAAAGCTCTTCGAAAAGATCGGTGTTCCTTTGGAAAAGACTCCGGAGTTGATCGAAGCCGGTGAATCGCTTGGGCCGGTTAAGGATGACATCGCCGCCGAAACCGGGCTTCTTTCGCATACTCAGGTTGTCACGGTGGGCAGTCACGATACCGCTTCGGCGGTCGCAGCGGTTCCGGCTGATGGGGACAAAAGCTTCGCTTACCTAAGCTCGGGGAGCTGGTCTTTGTTGGGAGTGGAATTGGATCAGCCAATTTTGAGCGAGCTTGCCCGGAAGTATAATTTCACCAACGAAGTGGGGGTCTTCGATACCATCCGCTTGCTGAAGAACATCAACGGAATGTGGTTGGTGCAGGAATGCCGCCGGGTGTGGGCCGAAAATGGCGACGTCTGGAGCTTCGAAGAGCTGGCGGGCATGGCACGAACAGCTGAGCCGCTGAGGTCCTTGGTGGATCCCGACGATCAACGTTTTTCCACTCGAGCCGACATGCCTCAAATGATCGTCGATTTTTGCCAGGAAAGCGGACAAGCTCTTCCGACAGCTCCGGCGCAAATTCTCCGCACGCTGATGGATAGTTTGGCAATGAAGTGCGCCTTCGTTCTCGAGCGACTGGAAGAAGTGATTGGCCACCGCGTTGAAGTCCTTCACATCATCGGCGGCGGTGGCCAGAATGACATGCTCAGCCAATGTATCGCCAATAGCATCAATCGCCCGGTCGTGGTCGGCCCGTATGAAGCAACCGCCGCCGGAAATCTCATGATGCAAATGGTGGCTTGCGGGGAAATGAATTCTCTGACGGAAGGCCGTGCGATGATCCGCTCGTCATTCGAAACAAAACGCTTCGAGCCAGAAGATGATACGAAGTGGAGGAAAGCCTACGAACGGTTTTGTCAGCTACTTCCGACTTGATCCGATTTTGTGCATGATCCACTCAAGATCGATTTGATTTCCAACTGGAAAGCCGTATTCGCCGATTTTTTTGAAACCGTGGCTTTGGTAGAATCGAATGGCCCGTTCGTTTTCGCTGAACACACTGACATAAATATCGGTGGCTTTGCGGGAGGCGAATTGCTCCTCGGCCCAAGCCATGAGCTTTTTCCCAAGTCCCTGTCCGAGGAATTCCTGGCGAACGTAGAGTTGCCAAAGTTCCATCGCCGAGGGGGCCGGATTTTCGGCTGGGACGTGGACCGGGCCGATTTTGGCGAAGCCGACGAGTTTTTCTTCTTGAGTGAGGACCTGGAATTGAAGGTCGGGATTGTTGAGTTCTTCCGAGACTGATTTTTCGCTGTAGACTTCGGTGAGGAAGGCGTGGAGATCTTCAGGCGTGTAAAGATCTCCGAAAGTTTCGACGAAGGTGGCTCTTCTCAATTCTGCCAGCGCGCCGAGGTCTTTGAGGCTTGGCGTGCGAAGTTGGAAGGGGGCTGGCATATCTGCCTAGATCCCTCTGAGTTCGCGAGAGGCTTCGCCGACTTTTTGTTTGGAGACGCCGAGGCGCTTGAGCATGCCGACATAGAGGCTGCTCAGATCTGCTCCGCTGGTTTCGAGGTGGCGACCGGTTTTGAGCTGGCCCTTGGCTCCACCCCCGAGAACGATGGGAATGTCTTTCGTGGCGTGGGCGTTTCCGTCACGAATGCCGGAGCCAAAGAGGACCATCGAGTTGTCGAGCAAGGTCGCGCTTCCCTCCGGGATCTCTTTCATGCGCTGGAGCATATAGGCGTATTGCTCGGTGTGCCAGGTGTTGATGATCTGGTACTGGTCGAGCTGTTTTTTGTCATTCTTGTGGTGCGAAATCGAGTGGTGACTTCCGCTCACTCCGTCGAGGAAGGAAAAGTTCTTTCCGGAGACCGCGTTGCCGAACATGAAGGTGGAGACGCGTGTCGAATCGGTCCAGAAAGCGAGGACCATGATGTCCATCATGAGGCGAACGTGCTCGGTTGGGTTGAGTCGTTGCAGTGAACCGAAGTCGTTTTTGCTTCCGCCGCCCGCTTTATTGATGCGTTCGCTGAGAGCGGCCAGTTGCTTGAGCGCTTCGGGCGTGAGGTTTTGTCCTGACCCGAGTTGGGAGGCTTCGTTTTCAATGCGACGTTCAATTTCGCGAACGCTTTCAAGATACTGGTCGAGCTTGTGCGTGTCCTCATCGCCGAGCGAACGCTTCAGGCTGTTGGCGTCGTCGAGCACGATATCGAGGATGGACTTGTCGGGATTTCCCGCCGCGGAGCTTCCGGACTTGTTGCGATTGCGGAAGAGTCGATCAAAGGCGATGCGCGGATTGATTTCGCAAGGAAGAGGAACGTCGGGCTTCTTCCAGGAAATGTGAGAACCATAGAGCCGGGTCAAGTTAACGTTGCGGTCGATGCCGCTGGTGATCGGCTCGGTACCCAGCTCCATGGAAGGAAGGCGGGTGCTGTTACCAATTTCTTGGGCCGCGACTTGGTCAATGGAGATGCCATTCGAGCTGACATTGGACCCGACGGTTTTTTCGATGGTGGTGCAGGTCAGCCAACTGGCGGTTTTGAAGTAGTGTCCGTCGCCGCCGTGCGAGGCTTTGTTGGTCAGGCCGCTGATGACCATGATTTCTTCCTTAAGCGCTTCGAGCGGAGAGAGGATGGGGGAAAGCTTGTAGGTCTTTCCCGAGCCGGAGGGAGTCCACTTGTCTGGACGCACGCCGTTGGGCATAAAGAGGCAGGCCATGCGGACGGGGTCGCTGGATGATGTCCCTTGGGCGGAAAGTGGGCGCATCGCTTCCAGAAAAGGCAGCGCCATCGTGGCTCCGAGGCCTTTGAGAGTTTGGCGACGGGAGAGCTGCCAGCGATTTGATTGGATATTGGCCATGCTTATCGGGTGCTTGAGCGGTTGAGGAAGGGGCGGGAGTTTACGATTTCGTGAACCAGTGTCTGAGTAGAGTAGCCGCTTTTTTCCAGTTTGGCGACGATCTTTGTCACGACGGCTTCGTCGTAGTATTCGAGGCCGCGTCCGGTGGCATAGGACAGCATCTTGCGGGTCATATTGATGGCAAATTTTTTCTTGGCCGACATGAGGAGCACCTTGAGCTCGGCCGGAGAGTTGAAGGTGATATCGCCGGGGAGAACGGAGCTGGAATCGATCGGCTTGCCGTTGGCATCTTTTTGGCGCCAGCGGCCGATGGCGTCGAAGTTTTCAAGGCTGAAGCCAAGGGGGTCGATGCGGGCATGGCAGCTGGCGCATTTGGGATTCTTGCGGTGAATGTCGAGTTGCTGGCGAAAGGTGAGGCCTTCGGCCTTGGTGTCATCGGCGGGAAGTTCGCCGGCATCGGGTGGTGGCGGTGGGGCGGGATCGCCGAGGAGAGTATCGAGAATCCAAACGCCGCGCAGGACCGGGCTGGTGCGGAGCGGAAGAGACGTTGAGGTGAGCACGCTGCCCATGCCAATGACGCCGCCGCGGGATTTGTTGTGCAGGGCGACTTTTTTCATCTCTTTGCCGGTGACCTTTTCCTTGAGGCCATAGTGTCGGGCGAGGGTGGCATTGGCGAAGGTGTAGTCGCTGTCGATGAAGTCGGTGATAGGGCGATTTTTCTGAAGGACGTGGGAAAAGAATTCGACGCTCTCGTAATACATCGCTTTACGAAGGTCGTCGTTGAAAGCGGGGAAGCGTTTTTGATCGGGATCGACAACGCTGACCATTTTGTCGAAGCCGATCCATTGCCCGGCGAAGTGGCGGGCGAGGGAGGTTGACTTGGGGCTGGCGATCATGCGGAGCGTTTGCGCTTTGAGCACGGCGGGATCGCTGAGCTTTCCGGCGTCGGCGAGACGGAAGAGTTCGCGGTCCGGCATGGATGACCAGAGGAAGTAAGAGAGGCGGGTTGCGATTTCGAAGTCGTTGAGTTTCCACTCGTCCTTTTCTGCTTCGTTGTGTTCGGCGCGGAAGAGGAAGCGGGGATTGATGAGGAGGGCCGTGAGCGGAGCGCGGAGGGCATCGTCAAAAGACATTTTGGCCTGCTTGCCGCGTTTGAAGGCGTTGATGAGCGGAGCCAGATCCTCGTCGCTGACACGGCGGCGGTAGGCGAGGGTGGCGTGGAAACCGAGAACCTTCTTGGCGGTGGCTTCGGCTTCTTTAGGCGTCTTGGGCTGGGCGAAGATGGCACGCTTTTTGAGCCCGGGGTTGAGGTAAACGGACGCAATGACCTTCTTGGCGGCGCTGAGGTATTTTTCGAGAAGGGCCGGGCTGGAGAAGAGCGCGTCGGCGGTGTTGTCGAATCCTTCCCCGCCGGCCCCATCGGCGGGAAAGTCCTGGCTCGGGTTAAAGTTCACTCCGAAGAGATCGCGGACAGTGTAGTGGTATTCGTTGCGATTGAGACGACGTAGGGTCACGCGTCCGGCCCTCTGGGGAACTTGCCCGGTCTTGATGCGCTCGTTGATCTTCGAGAGAGCGTCGGTGAATTTCTTTCGCTCGGCCCTCGTAGGAAGAGCGTCCTCGTCATCGGGCGGCATGTCGCCGTGTTCGACTTGATCGATGATGTTCTCAAGGAGGCGATGCTTTTTGAAGGCGGCATCGAGGCTATCGATGTCGTGGAGAATAATGTCGCCTTTTTGTTTCTCCTTACCGTGGCAGGAGATACAGTATTTCTGGAGGAAGGGGCCCGTAGCTTCGGTGAATTCATCGGCCCGGAGAGGCGGGACGGCGAAGGCACAAAAAACGAGAGTGAGGAGCAGGCGCATTGGGAAAGGATACCGGACGGGATGGCGGTATTTGTCAGAGAATGAGGGCCAATTCAAGGTTGAGGTGTAATTATGGGAGGAGAATTAGGTTGAATCGTGCGAGTCTTTGAGGAGGTATTGACCTTGCCATGATGCGCCGAATTCTTCTCTCGCTTTCCTGCCTCGCTTTTTCAGGAACTTCGTCGATTGCCAAGCAGCCGAACGTTCTCATTCTTTACGCCGATGACTTGGGCTTTGGAGACCTGAGTTGTTACAATTCCAAGAGCAAGATCCCCACGCCGCATCTTGACCAGTTGGCCAAGGAAGGGATGCGCTTTACCGACGGTCATTCGTCATCGGGAATTTGCACTCCGTCGCGATATGCTCTTCTGACTGGTCGTCATCATTGGCGGGATTTTCATGGCATTGTGAATGCCTTTGGTGGGTCGGTGTTCAAACCCGAGCGCTTGACGATGCCGGAGATGTTGAAGGAGAAAGGTTATGATACGGCTGTGATTGGGAAATGGCATCTGGGCTGGGATTGGGAGGCGCTGAAAAAGCCCGAGGCGAAACCTACTGAAGTGACGCAGTGGAATCGTAAAAAGAAACAGTGGGGGCCCGAGGCCTTTGATTGGAGCAAGAAGATTCCCGACGGTCCGCTGGCGCATGGTTTTGATTATTACTTCGGGGATACCGTGATCAATTTCCCGCCATACTGCTGGATTGAAAACGACAAAGTGGTCACTCCGCCGGACGCTATCATGGACACTTCGAAGTTCAAAAAAATTAAGGAAGGGAACTGGGAATTTCGGCCTGGTCCAATGATCAGGGGATGGGATCCTTATGAGAATATCCCGGTGACCACCAAGAAGGGCGTGGAGTACATTAAGGAGAAGGCCAAAACGGATAAGCCCTTCTTTCTCTTCTTCGCCTACCCGTCGCCGCATGCGCCGATCATTCCCAATGACGAATTCGACGGGAAATCGGGAGCGGGTCCCTACGGGGATTTTGTTCATGAAACGGATCACTCGATTGGGCAGCTCCTCAAAGCGTTGAAGGAATCTGGCCAAGCCGAGAACACGTTGGTGATCTTTACGGCAGACAATGGGCCCGAGCACTATGCTTATGCACGGGATGAGAAATACGATCATTGGTCGTCGTATCCGCTGAGGGGATTGAAGCGCGATATCTACGAGGGCGGACATCACGTTCCGTTTATCATCAAGTATCCCGGCGTGATCAAGGCGGGGACGTTGAATGAGTCGCTTGTTTCGCAGATCGACTTCATGGCGACGCTGGCGGCGGTAGTGGGCTATGAGCTTCCGAAGAAAAACGCAGCCGAAGATTCGCATAATCTACTGCCCTTGGTAAAAGGCGAAGCGAGGTCCGTGAGGACGACGCACATCCACAACACGAAGACCAATCAATATGCCATCCGTGATGGCGATTGGGTCCTGGTTGATACCAAGAGCGGATACGTTTCTCGTCGGGATAAGAACTGGGAGAAGAAGCACGGCTACCCCGAAAAGGAAAATGCGGAAGCGAAGCTCTTTAATTTGAAGG
>Ga0315322_10005017_pt1 | contig 10160 bp, 8 predicted proteins | sample M110021515metaG_FD_203461 | JGI IMG/M metagenome (GOLD analysis project Ga0315322, IMG submission 203461) | Ammonia-oxidizing marine archaeal communities from Monterey Bay, California, United States - M1 100m 21515 | ecosystem: Environmental > Aquatic > Marine > Intertidal zone | place: USA... | reverse complement strand
GAGTCCAAATTACAGAAATACATCAAGATATTAATCACTAGACATATGGAACATAAAATATTTCAAATATCCAATATCCATTTTTATTTTAAAATTTTTTTTGAAAATGGGAAGCTATATAAATTGACTTTCTCTGATAATAAAAATGACTTAATTGATCAACAACTATCTTTAAAAATTAATGAAGGCAGACCTTCTCAATTTGCAAAAGAAGTACAAATTCAATTAGATAAATACTTCAAAAGAAAATTAAAATTTTTTGATATCCCATTAAATATTGAGGGTAGCGAGTTCACAAAAAATGTTTTAAAAGAAATTGGTAAGATTCCTTACGGTGAAACGAAGAGTTATAAAGAAGTGGCAGAAAAAATCAAAAAGCCAAAAGCTGCTCGAGCAGTGGGAAGAGCTAGTGGCGCTAATCGTATTCCCATTATTATTCCCTGTCACAGGGTGATTGGTAGTAGTGGGGAGTTGACTGGGTATAGTGGCGGTGGAGGTATTTTGTTTAAATCTTATTTACAGTTATTGGAGAAGAAATGAAATTTTATAAATATATTATTACTATTGTAGGATGCTCTTTTTTGTTTTCACAGGATCTAACATGGAATCAAGAAGTAGTTACTTTTAAGAGCGCAAATCCATTCTCCTTTGAAGAGATTATTACGAACTTAGACAATGAGCCTGTTCAAGATGTGTCTGGTATATTAACGCTACCTGAAGACTTTGATCCGAATATCAAATATCCTTTGATTATTGGAGTAGCAGGGAGTTTGAACTGGGGTCCTCATCATTTAAAATATTTGAAAATGTTTCAAGAAATGGGCTTTGCAACATTCCAATTACAGAGTTTTGATAGTCGTGATGTTCAATCAACAGTTGGTACTCAGACAGAAGTTACAACAGCTATGGTTATTTTAGATAGTTATCGTGCATTAGAAACGCTTAGCGGCCATCCAAATATTGATACTAATCATGCAGGAATTACAGGATGGAGTCTTGGTGGAGGAGTATCGTTATACTCCGCGTGGCTACCATTGATTAATGCAATAAATGGTGGAAAGTTTATGTTTGCTGCTCATCTGCCTATTTACCCACCATGTATGGCATATCCATATCCAAAAGAAAATATGCAATTTAGTGTAGCTCCAATCCATATTCTCATAGGAGAGTTAGATAATTGGGTACCTGCAGCAGCTTGTACTGAACTGATAGATAAAATGTATGTGAGTGAACTTCCTATTAATATTGATATTACGATTTATAAAGACTCTCATCATTCGTTTGATCGAGTTTCAGAAGTTACGGTCAATGAAGAGGGTTATACATTAGGTGACTGTCGTTTTCCAATGAATGAAGAAGGATCACTTTGGTTAAGTGAGTATTGGCATATTCCAATCAATAAGCCTTTAAGACAAAAATTAGCATTATTGACTTGTGCTGGTCGAGGACCTAGTATGGGAGGTAATAAAGAAGCGCGTGAAGCATCATTCAAATTTTCTGCAGAATTTTTTTCTAAGTATCTAAAAAAATAATATCTAAATTCTTGGATGGGGAAACTACCTAGAGCATTCATATTATTATTTCTTATTTCGGGGCTAATTGTTTTTAAAATAAATAATTTTTTAAAGCCTACCGACATTCTCTATGAAGGAAAAATCATTGATTTAGATGTTGATGATACAGTTGAAGTCTATTTCGATGACTATGGTGTACCTAGCGTTTTCGCTTCTAATGATTCTGATATGTTTAAAGTAGCTGGTTATATAGGAGCAAGAGATAGATTATTCCAAATGTCATTTATGAAATATGCATATAAAGGTCATTTAAGTTTAGTGCTTAATGATTCATTAATTGTAGAAGATACATTTTTACGTACACTGGGATTTGAAAAAATCGCAAAAAAAACTTTAGCAAAAGTTCCTCCTTCAACATTGCAACACTTACAAGATACATGCTTTGGTATTAATGCTTATGTACAAAATTTATCTCCGGAAGACTATCCTTTAGAATTCAAACTTATCGGAGTAGAAAAATTACCAATTTTTGAACCATTGGATATAGTTGCTTTATCAACAATGATGGCTTGGGAGTTACAAGGAGGATGGGACTCAGAGTTGTTTTTTGGCGCTATTAATGAGCAGTTAGGTTCAGAGTATCTAAACGAAATACTTCCATCTTATAACGACAGCTTCATTACTATTGCCTCGAATGACGTATTACTTAAGAGTTACAAAGATTTTGCTAGTAATACTAAAAAAATTAGAGAAATACTTAAAACAGATAGAGATGGTTACGGATCAAATGCATGGGTGGTTTCAGGTACCAAAACTGATACAGGATTTCCACTTTTAGCTAATGATCCTCATTTGAGTTATGGTCAGCCTCCTTGGTGGTATGAAATTAGATTGAAGAGTGATAATTATAATTTTGGAGGATATGGTCTCTATGGATTTCCACTACCTGTCATAGGTCATAATGACCATATTGGTTGGGGTTTTACCAACGTTATGACTGATGATATGGATTTCTATATTGAAACATTGAATGAAGATAAAACGAAATACATGTTTGATGGTGAATGGAAAGATTTAAAGATTGAGCAAGAAGTAGTAAGCTTGAAATCTGGTGACAAGAGAACTATAACCATTAGATCGACACACAGAGGTCCTATTGTAAGTGATATTCATCCAGATGCCAAAGGTCAAAGTAAGGCTATATCTTTTAAGTGGACTGAGTTTGATGCATTTGATGAAACAACAGCTTTATTTATGCTAGCTAAGGCAACAAATTGGGATGAATTTTCAGAAGCCTCTAAGTTATTTGGAGCGCCTGGGCAAAATTGGACTTATGCAGATAAGAATGGAAATATTGGATGGAGACCTAACTCCAAAATTCCAATTAGATTGGGAGCAGAGAAATTAATACCTTTTGACGGAAGTACAAGCAAGCATGATTGGACGGGATATGTCCCTTTTGATGAAATGCCCTATGTTTATAATCCTGAAAAAGGGTATATATCTAATGGAAACAATAAAACAATCGATGATGATTATCCTTACTATATTTCTAGATATTGGGCAGATCCTAGTAGAGGAGAGCAGATTGATAGGAGATTAAAAGTCAATTCTAAATTAGGTGTAGAAGATATGAAATCTATCTTAAATGAAATCACTTCTCCATTTGCACAAGAGTACTCAACATTATTTAATAAAAATTATACGCAAGGCTTCACTGATAAGGGAGATATAATGTATAATATCTTGAATGGATGGGATGGAGTTGAATCTATAGATTCAGATGCCACAGTTGTGTTTCATGCAATATATATTCAATTAATACAAAATTTATTTCAAGATGAACTCCAAAGTTTTGGTGACGATTCTTTTGAAACTTTTTATAGCTTAAAATATATCCGTTCATTAGCTATTAGAAGTATCTTTGATGGTGAAGCAACATTATGGGTAGATAATGTTTTAACAAGCAAAAAAGAAACACTTAATGATATTGTTAATCAGTCTTTCGATAATGCCCATGATTTTTTAACAAAAAACTATGGCAATCCTAAAGAATTGACATGGGGAGATGTTCATCAAGTAACTTATCGTCATCGATTAAATGGCGATCCCTTAGTTAAAAGATTTATCAATTTTAGTACAGGTCCTTTTCCAATGGCTGGATCTGGAATGACACCAAGAGCTGCAAGTTATTCAGTTAGTGATCCATTTGATGTTAGAGCAGGATCTTCCATGAGAAGAGTTATTGACTTTTCAGATTTTGATAATGGTTTTAGCATTTTGCCTACTGGTCAATCAGGAGTTTTCAAATCACCGCATTACACAGATCAAACTTTACTTTATAATAAAGGAGAGTTTAAGTCTTTTAAGTTCTCAGAGTCAGTTATCAAAGATGATACTAAAATGCGAAAATTGATTTTTGTAAAATAATTAATTTATCTTGCTAACTGCATTCACCAATGTTTAAACTCTATGAAATGAAGAACTTTTTTAACTATTATTATTTTAGAAGCAGGGGGACTGTAGAGGCCTAATAATAGGACTATATAAAAAAACTACATGAACCCTAGCATTATTCGCTAGGGTTTTTTGTTATATGGAGGTAACGATGAATAAAGACATACAAAAGAATAGAGATAAAATAGATGTAATTGATAACCAAATATTTGATTTATTAATCGATAGACTGGATGCAGTAACAACTATTGGATATATTAAAAAAGAAGAAGGTTTTCCAGTATTAGATCAAAATAGAGAAAATGCAATTTATGCAAAAATTGACGCAAAATTTTCAGCTATTGAGGCAGATTTTTTGAAAAATATTTATCAATCAATTATCACAGAATCAAAAAGAGTAGAGGGAAAATAATGAGCAATTGGACAAAAGATTCATGGAAAAAATTTGATATAAAGCATATTCCTGAATATAAAGATCAAGACGAATTAGATCAGGCTTTAGAGAGATTAAATACATTTCCTCCATTAGTTTTTGCAGGAGAGTGTAAAAATCTTAAGTCAGAATTAGCAAAGGCAGTAGAGGGTAAGGCGTTTTTGGTGCAAGGAGGAGATTGTGCTGAAAGTTTTAAGGAATTCAATGCTAATAATATTCGTGATACTTTTCGTGTGCTTTTACAAATGAGTGCAGTCATTACTTCAAAAATGAAAGTACCTGTTATCAAATTAGGAAGAATTGCTGGACAATTCGCAAAGCCAAGATCATCGGATACAGAAACAGTAGATGGTATGACGCTCAATAGTTATTATGGAGATTCTATTAATGGAATAGAATTTACAGAAAAAGATAGAAATCCTAATCCCGCTCGACTGTTGCATGCATATTCTCAATCTGCATCTACTCTAAATTTATTACGATCTTTTGCTCAGGGAGGATTTGCAAATTTACGCAAAGTAAATTCTTGGAATATGGGGTTTGTTAAGGCGAGTAAAGAAGGCAAAAAGTATGAAGAAATTGCAAATAAAATTACGGAATACTTAGACTTTATGGATGCTGTGGGTGTTGATACACAAAAAGTAGTAGATTTAAATACGGTAGATTTTTATACAAGTCATGAAGGATTGCATTTGCCTTATGAGCAAGCATTAACCCGCAAAGATTCTTTGTCAAATGATGTTTACTGTACATCAGCGCATTTTATTTGGATTGGAGATAGAACTCGTTTTGTCAATAGTGCACATGTAGAATACTGTAGAGGTATTAGTAATCCTATTGGTATTAAATGTGGACCATCATTAGATCCAGATGAATTGATTAAAATTATTGACATCATTAATCCGAGCAATGAAGCAGGAAAAATTTCATTAATTTTTCGCTACGGAGAAGAAAATATTGTATCATATTTACCAAAACTAGTAGATGCAATTAATAAGCATAAAAAGTCTGTATTATGGATTTCTGATCCAATGCATGGAAATACTGTAAAGTCTTCTTCTGGTCTTAAAACAAGAGATTTTTCATCATTATTGAATGAAACTTCAAAAGCAATAGAAATCTTAAGATCAAAGGGATGTCACTTAGGTGGAATGCATTTAGAGATGACCGGTCAAAATGTAACAGAATGTACAGGAGGAATATATAAACTAAGCGATGATGATTTAAATTCTAGATATCATACACATTGCGACCCAAGATTAAATGCCAATCAAGCATTAGAACTCTCCTTTAATATTGCCGAGGAAATGACAAAGTAATGATTATTAATTCCACTATTTCATTGCCAGGGGATAAGTCAATTTCTCATCGATCTATTATGCTAGCTTCTATTGCAAGCGGAATAAGTCACATTACAAACTTAAATGATGGAAAAGATTTACATTCTACTATTAAAGCAATGCAATCATGTGGAGCATTAATAAAACAAGAAAAAGATACAATAATTGTAACGGGTTCAAGCTTAGCAAACCCTAAAAAGCCTATTGATTGTGGAAACTCAGGCACAACTTCTCGTTTACTGACAGGACTACTATCATCACAACATCTTTCATTTTCATTAATAGGTGATGAATCATTGTCAAAGAGACCTATGAATAGAGTTATTAAGCCATTGAAAGAGATGGGCTGTATAATTAAATCAAATGACGGATTATTGCCTTTACATATCGATGCATCGAAACGCTTTAATGGTATTGATTATAAAATGCCTATCGCAAGCGCTCAAGTAAAGTCAGCAATAATCTTAGCTGGATTAGGAGCTAATAATGCATCTCATGTAAAAGAATTAAAACATTCTAGAGACCATTCAGAGATTATGTTAGAAAGTATGGGAGCTAATATTATAGTAGATGGTGAAAATATCACCGTAAACCCTCTCTCTTCTAAGTTAAAATCATTTAATATGGATATTCCTGCTGATCCTTCATCTGCAGCGTTTTTCATTGCATTAGCAGCTCTATTGAAGGGTTCTGATCTTACTGTAAAGAATATTTTATTAAATCCTACACGAACTGGCTTTATTGATGTACTTGGAAAGATGGGTGTTCAGGGGTTGGTATCAAATCCAACTATTAATAACGGAGAGTCTTGTGGAGATATACAATTTATTGGTTCTAATATTAAAAGTTGTGATGTACCCGCACACATGATTCCTTCAATTATCGATGAAATTCCTATTTTAGCAGTAATAGCAGCATTCGCTAAGGGCAGAACAGTCTTTCATCAGGTTGAAGAATTAAGATTTAAAGAGAGCGATAGGTTAGATGCGATTATTCAAAATCTACAATCATTTGGTATTAATGCGTTTGAAGAAAAAAATAATTTAATAGTTGATGGTGGAAAGCCAACAAAAATGGCTAAAATTTTATCGTTTGACGACCATAGAATTGCAATGGCTTTTATTATACTAAGTCTGGTAGCCTACAAGGATTTTGACATTGATAATACAGATTGTATTGATATTTCCTTACCTGGATTTTTTGAAATTCTTGAGGAGATTCAAAGATGAATCTAGGATTAATAGGCAACCCAATAGAAAAAAGTATTAGCCCGCAATTACAAAAGATTCTATTCAAAGAGTTAGACTTGAGTAATTTTCGATATGAAAAATATGAGATTACCCTTGATAATCTTCCTTCTTTTTTTGAAAAATTTGATAACAAAAAATTTGATGGTATCAATATCACCATTCCGTACAAAGAAACAAGCTTACAATTTATCCATGAAGTTGACAGTGATGCGAAAATCCTAGGAAATATAAACTGTATTAAAAGAACAGATAATATTTTAAAAGGATACAATACGGACTCATATGGGTTCGAAATGCTTCTTAAGAATAATAGCATTTCAATCAATTCTAACCACTGTATTGTTTTAGGAGCAGGCGGTTCAGCCAGAACTGTTATTAAGACGTTAATTGACCAAGGAGCTGAATCAATTACAATAAAAAATAAATCAATAGAAAATGCATTAAAAATTAAGCTTTATGCAGAAAAATTAGGTGGTAAAAATATAGAAATTTATACTAAATCTGATAGCAAGTTTGATATTGCAATCAATACGACACCTTTAGGAATGTATCAAGATGAACAAGATAAAAGTTTTTTTGATATTCCAGTAGATAGAAATAGTATTCTTATAGATTTGATTTATGTATCAAGCCACACGCTCTTTTTAAATCGATATAAAAATAAAGTAAAGAAATCAGTAAATGGACTAGAGATGCTTATTTTTCAAGCTATCAAGTCTATTGAAATTTGGACAGAAACTACCTATAATGTGGACCAAAAATTGGATTCCATTAAAAAACAATTGGAGAAAGTAATATGTTAAAGAAGATATCATATATGACCGCAGGAGAATCTCACGGAAAAGGATTAATTGGAATTATTGAAGGCATACCAGCTGGTATGAATATTACTGAAGAGTATATTGAAAAAGATTTACTTAGAAGGATGCAAGGGCATGGTAGAGGCGGTCGAATGAAGATAGAAAAAGATCATGCAGAAATATTTTCTGGAGTACGTCATGCCGTTACTTTAGGATCACCAATATCTTTGTTGATTAAGAATTTTGATTGGGTGAATTGGGAGGATAGAATGGCTACCGGAAAACCAAAAAAAGAGCATAGAAAAGTATCAATGCCTCGTCCTGGACATGCAGATTTAGCAGGAGTGATGAAATATGGATTAGATGATATTAGAAATGTTTTAGAGCGTTCTTCAGCAAGAGAAACAGCAATGCGCGTAGCAATTGGAGCTGTTTGTAGAAAATTGTTAGAAGAAGTAGGTATTACTGTTGGAAGTCGTGTATATCAAATTCATAATATAGTAGACAATACTCCCGTTTCGAACGATATGGGTCTTAAAGAATTAAACGACACAGTAGATGCATCGCCTGTAAGATGTTTTGATAAAGATGCAGAGAAAAAAATGATGGATGTGATTGATGAAGCGAGGAATAACGGAGACTCTGTTGGAGGATCTTTTGAAGTTATTGCTAAAGGATTACCATATGGATTGGGTACATATATCAATGCCGATGGAAAGCTTCAGGCTAGAATTTCACAAGCTATGATGTCTGTTAATGCATTTAAGGGAGTAGAGTTGGGAGCAGGTTTTGCTTCTTCGGCTGTATTTGGTAGCGAATTACATGATGAAATCTTATATGAGGATAATAAAATAACCCGTGCCAGTAATAATGCTGGAGGTATTGAAGGTGGAATGAGTAATGCTCAGCCAATTCATGTGAAAGTGAGTATGAAGCCTATTTCAACGCTTATAAAGCCATTACGATCTATAGATTTGAATACAATGGAACCTAAGTTAGCTCACAAGGAAAGAACCGACTCTTGCGCTGTTCCAGCTGCTTCAATTATTGGCGAATCTATGTTAACTATTGTTTTAGCTGACGCCTTATTAGAGAAGTTTGGTGGAGATAATTTAGATCAACTTAAAAAACACATAAAAGCTAGTGGAAAATATTAAACAAATTTTTTTAATAGGAATGATGGGTTCAGGTAAATCTACTTTAGGTTCGATGTTGGCAAATAAGCTTAATTGGACTTTCATAGATATCGATACCGAGCTTGAAAAAGAACATGGTCTTTCAATAAATGAAATGTTTAATAATGGAGAAAGTAAGTTTCGTACTTTGGAAAGTAAGAAATTAGAAAAAATAGTATTAAAAGATCATATTGTTTGTGCTACTGGCGGAGGTATTGTGGAAGAAGAAGTTAATCATAAAATCTTAAATCAATCTTTTTGTATTTATTTAGATACATCGCTTGATATCCTTCATGAAAGAATTAAGCATGATAATAGCAGGCCATTATTATTAGCAGGAGATAAAAAAGATTTATTGAGAAATATTTTTAACAATAGAAAAGAAAAATATAAATCGCTATCTAAGCTCAGTATCAATACTGACAATGTTGATATTAGTGACAGTTGCAAAACGATTATGGAATATATAAATGAGTAGTTCAATAAAAGTAAATCTTGAAAAAGATAGTTACGATATCATCTTTGATGAAAATTTTGTTGAATCTGCTATGGCATTGATAGCAATTTCTTCGAAATGTATGTTTATTACACAAGAAATAATATATGAAGCATTCGAAGAGAAGTTTTCAGTATTAAAGTCTTTACCCAATGTAGAGTTTCATTTAATTCAACAGGGCGAGAAAGCCAAATCGATTGACACTGTAATAGAAATTTGTGATAAGATGGCTATGATGCACTTTGACCGCTCTTCTACTGTTTTTGCAGTAGGCGGCGGGGTGGTTGGTGATACAGCTGGATTTGTAGCCTCTATTTTTATGCGAGGAATAGATTATTTTCAATATCCTACTACATTATTAGCTATGGTAGATTCTTCGATTGGAGGAAAAACTGGTGTAAATCTGTCAAGCGGAAAGAATCTGATAGGTAGAATACATCAACCAAAAGCAGTTATCGTAGATGTATCTTTTTTGGATACATTACCACAGCGAGAAATAAATGCTTCATTAGCTGAAGCAATTAAGTATGGATTTATATATGATAGAGAGTTATTTAACTATATTGTTGAAAATATATCAGACATTCTTAGCGGAAAAAACCATACAGTTCTAAAGAAAATTATCTTACGATCCTGTGAAATTAAGAGTGAAGTAGTAAGTATGGATGTCAATGAAGATAATATTAGAATGATTC
>Ga0315322_10005016_pt1 | contig 10161 bp, 5 predicted proteins | sample M110021515metaG_FD_203461 | JGI IMG/M metagenome (GOLD analysis project Ga0315322, IMG submission 203461) | Ammonia-oxidizing marine archaeal communities from Monterey Bay, California, United States - M1 100m 21515 | ecosystem: Environmental > Aquatic > Marine > Intertidal zone | place: USA... | reverse complement strand
CAACTTTACAAGGCTTACACCAAGTTGCCCAAAAACTAATAATAATAGGTTTGCCATCATTTTTGAGCGCAGACATATCAACAGATTTACCACTTAAGTCTTTTAATTTTACTGATGGAAGTTTTTTTGATTGAGCTGTCGAATTAGCTACCGTAAATAATGCAATAAATAATAATATAATATGCTTTTTCATGTTTTTTTTTTAATAGTTACTTGTGGTAATTCAATAATCAAACCAAACTTATTTATATCGTAAAAATAATGTTTTAGATTATATGTTTTTCTTTTTTAAAACCCAATATGGGAATTATGTTGGAGTTTTAAATCTTTTATGTAATAAAAAAAGGCGGGATTACCCGCCTTTTTAAGATTACAAAAAGTTGTATTATTTATTAACTGTAACTCTAGTAGTAACAGTTTTCGAACCTGATTTAATGTTAATTAAATAAAATCCAGATGAAAGATCAGTAGCATTTAATTTTACTAACTGATTTCCAGAAACAACACCTAAATCAATAGATTGAACATTTTGACCAATTGTATTGAAAACTTCAATAGAAGTTCTTTCCATACCTTCAACATTGAAAGATACAGTAGCAATATTATTGATTGGATTTGGATAAATAGAAAGCTCATTAATTCCACTTTCTTCTAAGCCAACAGCTGAGAACGTCATGTCCATTTTGTCAGTGTTAACATCTCCAAAATCTCCTGATCCAGATGCAATAGTAGATCCATTTGCATCAGTAATAGTCCATGAACCGTCAGTTCCGCCCCATTGTGCAGCACCAAGACCGTCACCATAGCTATCTAAAATTGTTACAGAATAGCAATCATCAGCAGGCACAGCTAAAGTAAAAGTTTTCATTGTGTTGTTGTCTCCAGCTGAATATGGACCACCAGACTCTAGAGTAGTTCCACCAGAGTTTTTAAATTCCCAAGTTGTTTCAGATGCATAATTATCTAAAAGCAATTCAAATGTAAGATCTCCGTGTCCTGGAGTTGCAAATCCAATTGCTTGAGAAAGTGTATTGTTAGCAGTATTAACATCACCAGTAGCAACAGTTTCAATAGAAATTGTTGCTGCACTTGAAAGAGAAACTGGAATAGTTACTGATTCAGTATCCCATTGTGCTAAAGTAGTTGAGTTAGTAGCAGATCCAATAGTTGAACCACCAGACATAACATTAACAGTTATATCACCAGCAGCTAAAGATTGGGAACCTTTGTTTTGAACTATAACTTCAACATCTAAATTACCACAAGCAACAGTCTCACCAGTGTAGCTAAATAAACCAGCATCAACTCCAGTTGAACCTGTATGATTAGCAATGTTTCCAGAGATGTTACCATAAGTAGTACCATTTTGACCACTTTCTTCTAAGTATCTGTCAGGATAAATAGTGTAAATAGTAGGGTAGTATGCAATGTTAAGTGTTTGAGCAATTGAAGCATCATCAATAATTGGGAAGTCTGTACCAGTTACCCAATCACCTTGTGTATTTCCAGATCCGTTTAATTCAGCTAATCCAGTTGATCCATCACCTTCTACCCAAAGAACGATAACGTCATTAGTAGTTGATGCACTAACACCAGTTCCACCAGTCGGTCCATGGTTCATCCATAAATCTTCTAATGCACCACCTTGGTGATAACTCCAACATGGCCCACACCAAGTAGCAGAGATGTCTACTACAACAGTGTAACCTGCATCTAAATAAGTGTAAAGATTGTGTGTGTTACCGTTAATATCGGTGCCAGTAAAGTCAGGACAAAGAGTCCCGTCAGGAAACTGCGCGTTAACAGATCCAAAAAGACCTAAAGCAACAGTTAAAGAGAATAAAATTTTTTTCATAATAGTTAATTCAGTTAAACATTTTAATTTATATATCGTAAATGTAATATTCATTTATGTATTTGTAAAACAATCAAACCTTTAATTATTGGATTCCTATTTAAAATAGTTAAAGCTTGATTATTTTATCTAACATATAAAGCAATACTTATTTACCTTACCTTTAGACAACTTTTAAATGTTAAGGTTGTCTCAATTATAAAGATATTAAAAAAAACCCATGAAAAATTTAATTTTACTAGTTACCGTATTTACAGGTATTCTTCCTTTCCAATCTCAAATAGTCAATCCTTTAATAATTGTTGAGCCTGATGATGTTAGTGTTGATGTAAATAATCTTACTGTTGATGAAACAGGACTTTCAAGTGATTTTGAACTAGATAAATCATTATGGGTAATCAATACTACAACTCAAGCGATTACATTGAAATGTAAAAAAATTGAGATTGATGTTCTTTCTGGTACAGAAAATGTTACTTGTTGGAAGTTGTGCCCTCTAAATTTTGATGTAGCTGGTGCTAACCCTTCTCAATTTGTTACTGTTGGAGGAAATCAAATGACAGAAACCGTTGAGGCTTCAGGAAACACTAATGGTGGAGATACAATTAAATCATTTAGTGGTCATTATAAGCCAATGAATATTGATGGTTGTTCATTAATGAGATACGAATGGTATGATGAAAATGATTTGAACACTGCTTTAGCTAGTGTTAACGTAAGATTTATTCATACTTCTGGACCATGCTCTGTTTCTGATGAAATTAGTCATACTCTACCTGATTTCAAACTTTTCCCTAACCCTGCTAATGACATAGTTAGAATTGAAATGAATGGTGTTCATGAAAATTCTATTAATTATACACTTTCTATTGTAGACATAATTGGTAAAAAAGTAATTGAAAAAAACATGGCTTCTTTCAAAAATTCTTTTGCAGAAATAGAAGTTTCAGATTTAAAGCAAGGAATCTACATTGTGTCTTTAGAAAACGCATCTACAACAATTCAAACAGAAAGATTAATTGTTAAGCATTAATAAACTTCTTTTCTAATTAATTGAGCCACTTTTGGAATGCCAATAGTGGCTTTCTCTTTAAAAATTTTTAAATTTTCAATTTTAGAAATTTTAATGGATTCTGATGGGTCTACTAAATACTTTAATGCACTATTAGTTGCTGCGTGAATCAAGCCAGCTGCTGGATATACATTTAATGAAGTTCCAATAACAATCAAAAAATCAGCTTCTGAAATAATTTCTTCAGCTATTGTTAAGTTGGGAACTTGTTCTCCAAACCATACTATATGAGGTCTTAATTGATGGCCATTTGGGCAAACATCCCCAAATAATAGTGGATTAACTCCTTGCGTATAGACTTCATCAGTTCCCGTGCTTCTAACTTTATCAACCTCTCCATGCAAGTGAAGAACGTTAGATGAACCTCCTCTTTCGTGAAGGTTGTCAATGTTTTGAGTAATTACTGTCACATCTACTAACTCTTCTAATTTAGCAATTTCTAAATGAGCAACATTAGGTTTTGCATCTGAGGCAATTTTGCGTCTTGTATTGTAGAAATCCAAGACTAAGTTTGGGTTTTTCGACCATGCTTCAGGTGTGGCAACATCATTAATGTCGTAATTTGCCCATATTCCACCATCGTCCCTGAATGTGTCTAATCCACTTTCGGCACTTATTCCTGCTCCAGAAAAAACTACTAATTTCTTTTTCATTTACATAAAAATAAGAAATTGACATCTTATAACTAATTTAAATTTATAAATAGGAGCATATTGGTTCATATTTTTACCTTTACTTTTGCTAAAATTAATTTTGATGAAATCATTAAAGAAAGAAGCCTTAGATTATCATTCTAACGGAAGAAAAGGTAAAATTGAAGTTGTTCCCACCAAGCCATACAGTACACAACGGGATTTATCTTTAGCCTATTCTCCTGGAGTTGCCGAACCTTGTTTAGAAATAAGCAATAATAGCTCTGATGTATATAAATACACTTCAAAGGGTAATTTAGTTGCTGTTATTTCAAATGGAACTGCAGTACTAGGGTTGGGTGATATTGGTCCTGAAGCATCTAAACCAGTGATGGAAGGAAAGGGACTGTTATTTAAGATTTTTGCAGATATAGATGTTTTTGATATTGAAGTAGATCAAAGTAATGTAGAAGATTTTGTCAAAACAGTTAAAGCAATAGCTCCAACTTTTGGAGGAATAAATTTAGAAGATATAAAAGCGCCAGAAGCATTTGAAATTGAAAAAAGATTAAAAGAAGAATTAGATATTCCAGTCATGCATGATGATCAGCATGGAACAGCAATTATTTCATCAGCAGCATTGGTCAATGCTTTATTTATTGCCGAAAAGAAAATAGATCAAGTAAAGGTTGTTATTAGTGGCGCTGGAGCATCAGCTATTTCATGTGGAAAACTTTACATCTCTTTGGGGGTTAAAAGAGCAAATATTTTCATGTTTGACTCTAAAGGTTTAATTACAAAAAGTCGACAAAATTTAGATAAAAACAAATTAAATTTTGCTCAAAAATGTAATGAGATAAGTTTGGAAAAAGCAATGCTAAATGCAGATGTTTTTCTGGGCCTCTCTAAGGGAAATATTGTTTCTAAACAAATGATTAAATCGATGGCTGATAACCCTATTGTATTTGCTTTAGCAAATCCGGATCCAGAAATTGCATACAAAGATGCCATTAGCGCAAGAGAAGATGTTATTATGGCTACTGGTAGGTCAGATCATCCAAATCAAGTTAACAATGTTTTAGGGTTTCCATATATTTTTAGAGGAGCTTTAGATGTTAGATCAACCTGTATCAATGAAGAAATGAAATTAGCTGCAGTAAATGCTATTGCAGAATTGGCAAAAGAGCCAGTCCCTGATGAGGTTAATGAAGCATATGATTTAAAAAATATAAAATTTGGAAGGACACAGATAATCCCAAAACCAGTAGATCCGCGTCTAATTTATCGTGTTGCTCCAGCGGTGGCTAAAGCCGCTATTGAATCTGGAGTAGCTAGAATTAAAATTGACAACTGGGAGGGTTACGAGCTAGAGCTTAAGGCTAGATTAGGACTAGACAATAAACTTATTAGAAACATAACTGAGAAAGCAAAAAGAAGCCCTAAAAAAGTTGTTTTTGCAGAAGCAGATCATTATAAGATTTTAAAAGCAGCCCAAGTTGCATATGAAGAAGGTATTGCAGAACCTATTTTATTAGGTAAAAGATCAAAAATAAATCAACTTGTAGAAGAATATGAATTAGATTTTGGTTCATGTGAAATAATTGATCCAAGAGATGAAAAACAAGAAGAGAGAAGGTTTGAGTTTGCTGAAATTTTATTTGAAAAAAGAAAAAGAAGAGGGCTCACACTTTATGAGTGTAAAAAAATGATGAGAGAAAGAAATTATTTTGCATCAGCAATGGTTGAAACCGGACTTGCAGATGTGATGATTTCTGGATTAACCCGAAACTATAAAGATACTATTCGACCAGCCTTACAAGTAATTGGAGTTGATGAGGGTGTAAATAAAATTGCAGGAATGTACATTCTTATCACTAAGGACGGGCCATACTTCTTTGCTGACACTACTGTTAATTTAAATCCTAGTGTTCAAGAAATTGTAGACATAACTTTATTGGTGAATAAGATTATTAAACGATTTCAAATTCAGCCTAAAATAGCATTACTTAGCTATTCAAATTTTGGATCTACAGAAGGAGAAGATGCTTTAAAAATGAGAGAGGCAGCTAGAATTCTTCATAAAGAACATCCTGAAATTGTGGTAGATGGAGAAGTTCAAGCGAATTTTGCTTTAAATAAAGAGATGCTAAAAGATTATTTTTCTTTTTCTCAGCTAGCAAACAAGAAGACAAACACATTAATATTTCCTAACTTAAGTGCTGGGAATATTGCATATAAATTAGTAAAGGAAATGAATCAATTAGAAGCAGTTGGACCAATTTTACTTGGCATGAAAAAGCCTTGTCACATATTGCAAATAGGTTCTTCGGTAAGAGAAATATTAAACATGATAACTCTTGCAGTGGTAGATGTTCAAACTAGAAAATAAAAATATATGATAACACATATTGACGGAATTCTCGAAGAAAAAAACCCTGCATACATAATAATTGATGTCAACGGAATAGGATATTTTCTTTACATAACATTACAAACTTATGGGGATGTCCCAGAAAAGGGGAGGATTCGACTTTTCACTCAATTTATAGTTAGAGAAGATTCTCAAAAACTATACGGTTTTTCTTCTGAAGAAGAAAGAAAGATGTTTAACGCATTAATTAATGTTTCTGGAGTTGGGGCTAATACAGCTATGTTAGTTCTTTCTTCCCTTAAGTCAGACGAATTGGTGTCCGCTATTTTAAGCGATGATGTGGCTTTATTGAAGAAAATTAAAGGAATTGGAGCAAAATCAGCACAACGAATTATTATCGACCTCAAAGATAAGGTGGATAAATTTGGTATTTCCCATCAAATTTCCAGTACTAAAGACAATACGATTAAGAATGAAGCGTTATCAGCATTAACTGTTTTAGGTGTCGATAAGAAAAAAGCTGAAAACACTATTGATAAAATCCTAAATCAGGGCACAGATGAATTGACTGTTGAGGAATTAATTAAAAAAACGCTAAAGAGTTTATAGTTTAGCCTATTAGTATTGAATTGAGCCACTTTAAAGTTTTAAAATATTGCATATTAACTGCTGTAATAGCAGTTTTTTTTGGTATTGGAGAAGTTCATTCTCATTCGATTCCAGAATTTAAAACAATGCTAGATTCTCCCGAAATTGATTTACAATTTCCGATTGACGATTCTTACGATCCATCACAAAGCGGGGGAGGACAAATTGATTTTGAAGACCCATTAAATATTCATAATGAGGTGGAATATGACCCCATAACTCAGCAATATATTTTCAGCTCTTTTATTGGGGATTCCTTAATCTATCGTTACTCAAGCACCATGACAATGGAAGAATATTTTGAGTATCAAAATAATCAATCATTAGATAGTTATTGGCAAAATAAGATGGATGAGCAATCTGATGCATATAGACAAACAGATAATGTAATTCCAAAATTAAATATTCCAGGTGCAAGAAAGCTATTTGGAAGTGATTTCGTGGAAATTCGACCTCAAGGCTCTGCAGAGCTAAGTTTTGGTTTGAATTCATCAAGAACTGACAATCCTGTTCTTCCAGAAAAACAAAGGAGAATCACAACATTCGATTTTGATCAGAAAATTCAAATGAATTTAACGGGTAAAATAGGTGATTTAATGGAAATTGGATTTAATTATAATACTGAAGCAACATTTGATTTTGAAAATCAATTGAAATTGGATTACTCTGGAGAAGAAGACGACATTATTCAAAAACTAGAGGCTGGAAATGTAAGTATGCCATTAAATAGCTCTCTTATTTCTGGGAGTCAAAGTTTGTTTGGTATAAAATCAGAACTAAAGTTTGGTCGATTAACCGCAACTACAGTATTATCGCAGCAAAAGGGACAGAAAAAAGAAATTGAAGTTGCAGGGGGAGCTCAAGTTAATGACTTTGAAATATATGCAGATAACTATGAAGAAAACAGGCACTTTTTCTTGAGTTATTACTTTAGGGACGGTTACGACAATTCAATGAAAACACTACCGCTAGTAATGTCTGGTGTTCAAATTCAACGAATTGAGGTTTGGGTTACAAATAGAACAAACGATTTTAATGAAACAAGAAATGTAATAGCATTTTCTGATTTGGGAGAAATAAATGCCAATGTTTTGGAAAACCCTGCTTGGTATGCTGGAGGAGCAAATCTGCCTAGCAACAATAATAACCTGCTGTATCAAAGTATTCAAAATAATAATAACATTAGAAATTATGTGAATGCTAGTAATGAATTGTCTGGCCCTTCTTTTGGAATGGTTCAGAGTGTAGAGTATGAAAAACTAGAAAATGCTCGGCTATTAAGCTCTAATGAATTTACTTACAACTCCGTATTGGGTTTTATTTCATTAAATCAGTCTTTAAATAATGATGAGGTTTTAGGAGTTGCCTATCAATATACTTACAATGGGCAAACATATCAAGTTGGTGAATTGTCTACTGATGGTGTTTCAGGCCAAAATGCCTTGTATTTAAAACTATTAAAATCTACAGTTAGAAACCCAAGGAAAAAGCTATGGGATTTAATGATGAAAAACGTTTATTCTTTGGGAGCATATCAAATAGATGCAACTAATTTCAGATTAGATATATGGTACAATAACCCATCTACGTCAGTAGATATTAATTACATACCTAAACCTGGAGTTGATGATAAATTACTTATTCAGCTAGTGGATTTAGACCGCTTAAATCAACAGCAAGCAACTTATTCCGATGGGCTTTTTGATTTCTTACCTATTTCAGATAATCAAGGAAGAATAGCAAATGGTGGGACAATCAATCCTAGAAATGGAAGATTATATTTTACTACGATTGAACCGTTTGGATCTACAATAGACAAAAAACTTGCAGCTAAGGGAATTTCTCAGGCAATTAGAAATACAGTTGTATTTCAACAATTATATGATAGTACAAAAACAGCAGCACAACAGCTTCCAGAGCTTAATAGATATAAAATAAAGGGGGTATATCAATCTTCCGTAAGTTCTGAAATTTCCTTGAACGCCCTTAATATTCCTCAGGGATCAGTTGTCGTAACGGCAGGCGGGCAAGTGTTAACAGAAGGTTCTCAATATACGGTTGATTATAACTTGGGAAGAGTAAAGATTTTAGATGACGGAATTTTAAGTTCTGGCACACCAATAAAGATTTCTTTAGAAAGTAATTCACTCTTTAGCATTCAGGTTAAATCATTGATGGGAACTCATTTAGATTATAAGATAAGTAAGGATGCAAATATTGGAGCAACTGCAATTAGGTTAACTGAAAAACCATTAACTCAAAAGGTGAATATTGGAGATGAACCCATTGCCAATACAATGCTAGGTCTTGATGGAGGGTTTAGAAAAGAGGTTCCTTTTTTAACAAAATTAGTTGATAAATTACCATTTATTGAAACAAAAGAAAAGTCGGTTGTTAATTTCTCTGCTGAGGTAGCTACACTAATTCCTGGACACAATAGAGCAATTAATGTTAGTGGTGAAGATGGAACTTCATACATTGATGATTTTGAAGGCAGTCAAAGTTCGATTGACATTAGAACATTTAATACATGGGTGTTGTCATCTGTTCCTCAAGGTCAACCAGATCTTTTTCCCGAAGCAGGTTTATATGATAACATTACTTATGGGAAAAATAGAGCAAAAATCGCTTGGTATGTAATTGATCCATTATTTCATAACGACATTAACTTAACACCTAGCCATATTAAGGGGAATGAGGCAATGCAATGGAATCATACCATGAGGCAAGTCTTGGTTAATGAAGTTTTCCCCAATAAACAATTAAGTACAGGGCAGTTACAAAATATTCCTGTTTTTGATTTGGCATTTTACCCAAAAGAAAAAGGGCCTTACAATTACGATGCGAATTTTTCAAGCTACTCTGCAGGTGTTAATCCAAGTGGTGAATTACAAGATCCAGCATCTAGGTGGGGAGGTATAATGAGAACATTAACCACGAATGATTTTGAAGCTGCAAATATTGAGTTTATTCAATTTTGGATGATGGATCCATTTAGCGCCTCAACAACAAATAGCTTAGGTGAACCAGCGTCAAATGATGACTCTCCTAATAGTTCGGGTGGTTTTTTATATTTTAACTTAGGAAATATATCTGAAGATATTTTAAGAGATGGTAGAAAATCTTTTGAAAATGGTCTTCCTATTGATGGAGATTATAGTCCAGATGACTGGACAAGTACGGATTGGGGTTTTATACCTACAACTCAGGTTATCGTAAATGCTTTTAACAATGATTTAGACTCAAGAATTTTCCAGGATGTAGGTCTAGACGGATTAGGTGATGCTGATGAAAGTACATTTTTCAATGATTATATTTCAGACATTCAAGGAGTTGTTGCTGACCCTACTGCACTTTCTAATTTATTAGCAGATCCATCATCAGATAACTATAATTATTTTAGAGATGATGATTACGATAATGAACAAAGAAGTATAAGAGAACGCTATAAGAGCTATAACAACCCAGATGGAAATTCACCTACTTCAGAAATGTCCGCTAATTATAATGCTGACGGATATGCCACATCTGCTTCAACTCTTCCTAATGTTGAAGATATAAATCAGGATAATAATTTAAACGA
>Ga0315322_10005013_pt1 | contig 10164 bp, 10 predicted proteins | sample M110021515metaG_FD_203461 | JGI IMG/M metagenome (GOLD analysis project Ga0315322, IMG submission 203461) | Ammonia-oxidizing marine archaeal communities from Monterey Bay, California, United States - M1 100m 21515 | ecosystem: Environmental > Aquatic > Marine > Intertidal zone | place: USA... | reverse complement strand
AAAACAGATGCAGATCAAAATGTGATTTTATTAGGAAGCATCTTAATTCCATTAATTTTTTCAAATCGAATATTACATGGAATTACTGTAGGATGGAAGCCTCAAGGAATTTCATATAGCCAAATAATTTTTGGAATAATTCAAATTCCAACAGGATTTGTATGGATTTATTTTTTAAAATTAGGCACAGCAGGAGTCATTTATTCAGTAGCTGTTGCATATGGAATAAGTATAATTTTCTTGTTAATATACAACAAAGAAAAGATTCGGGGGCGTATCAAAAAAGAATTCATTGCAAAATGGATAAAATTTTCATGGTTGACACTATATCCAGCGTTAGGCGGAGTAATTTTATTTCTAGATGTAGCAATTTTTTCTATAATTACTGAATCAGTTATAGGATTAGCATTTTGGACAGCGTCACTAGCGATAACAACACTGATTGTCAATTCGGGGCACATTTCCATAGCAGTATATTCAAAAATATTACAAGGAAAGGAGACGAAATTTATGACAGACAGTTTAAGGCATTTATTTTATTTTGCCATCTTATTTACAGCACTAGTTATTACATTTGCAAAACCAGGATTATTTGCATTAAATCCAGAATATGCAAGTGCCGAATTAGTTGTAATTGTTTTAGCAATACAAGTTTTTTTGTATACAATTTCGGGAAACATGCAAGATTTCATTACAGGAACAGAAAAAGTAGATACAAACAAGAAATCGACGTTTAAGGATTATTTAAAAAGTAAATTATTTTTCATGCCGACAATAACTTTGATCCAATCATCATTATACATAATTTTGTTAACTGTAATGTTATTATCAATGGTTTCAATAATTGAGTCTCAAATTGAATTGATATTATATTGGGCAGTAATTGCATTAATAGTACAGATACCAATTTCGGTTTACAGTTGGACAATATTTAGAAAGAATTTTTCAGTTAATTTAGATATAAAAAATATTGGAAAATATTTTATTTCAGCAATTATTTCATTTGGGATTACACATGTGTTAATTAATTCATTTTTAGAATACAATGGAGCAATAATTGAATTTCTCCCACAAGTAATTTTATTCATAATATTTTCTGTTATAATGTATGTTGGAATTACGATAGTAATCGATTCCAATACAAGAATTTTGGCTAAAGCAATAATTTCTGAAATTAAAAAATAATTACTTTTTTATTTATTATAAATCACTTTGATTTTAGATTCAATAAACAAAAATTTAATCAAATTTAAAAATAATGCAAATTCTGCATCAAGATTGATTTTAATAAAACAATCCATATTTTTTACAAAGTTTTTCCCCCCCAAATTAGAAAAACACCATTTTGTTAATGCCAAATGTGGAAATAGATAATCTAGTTTACCACCTTTCATATATTTTACAAGACTTAGAATTCCATGACCAGACATTCCGCCCTCTCGTTTAAAATTCAAAATTTCATTGATTACATACATTTCTCCATGTTTTAATAAATTCATTACAATGCAAAAATCATTTCCAACAAACATTTCAGAAAAGACACTTTGTTGAAACTCTTTAGTTTTAAAAACACCAAATAACATATTATTATGTCCTGGATTTTTCAAAAATTTTCTTAGTCTATGGTTATATTCACCATCTAAAGATTCTGTATTCATTTTACGAAATGATTTTCTCATTTTTTTATAGATTGCATCAAAAAATGTGTCATGCTCGGATTTTTTTAGCATATCTGTAATTGGGCCAACAATTTCCACTTTACTATTACATCCAACAATATCGGGATTATTTTCAAGTATTTTGATATTTTTCTCTAAAAATTTTGAATCCCAAATATCATCCACTTGAGTCCAAACAAAATATTGGGTAGAAGATTTTCCAAGAACAAAATTTCCATTTGCTTGTATATCTATAGTATTTTTTTGTCGAAAATACTTTATTCTAAGATCTTTTTTGGAATATTCTTCACAAATCATTGAAGTTGAATCAGTAGAACAATTATCAGATACTATTAATTCAAAATTTGAATATGATTGAGAAAGAATATTATCCAATCTTTCCCTGAGAAATTTTTCTCCATTATACACATAAAGACCTATACTAATTACAGATGTTATTTTATTATTCACAAGAAATATTCTTACAGATTGAACTAAATTAATATTTTGATTATAATTTAGTAATTAATTATTTCAATATAGTTATTTTTTAATTCTTGCTTCAAAGATTTCTTGTTTTAAATTAAATATGATCATTTTTTTTAATTCAAAGTCATTACAATTGCTATTGCATATTGGTCAGTATGGGATAATGAAACTACTCCAATTTTATTTTCAGGTAATTTTATGTTAGGTTTATCATCTATTATGATTATTTCTATTGTTTTCAAATTTAATATTTTTTTATCACAAGCTTTGATTGCAGCTTCTTTAGCACAAAACCTTGCGGTAAAATGCTTGTAAGGGTTAGATTTTTTTAAACAGTATTGAATTTCTTTTTCTGTAAAAATTTTTTTATAAAAATTTAAATTTTTTTTATATTCTTTTTGTTCAAATCTACTTATATTTTCAATATCTACGCCAATATTTAGCATTAGAAGTTTTCTATGTTACAGCAATAAAGATTTTTCAATTAGATTAATTAAAAAATATCAATTTATTAAGAAATTATTCTTTCTTTTTTAAATCTATTTGAATACTGAATTTTATCATCTATAATTATTTTTACAGGTACTTTGTATCGTTCCATATTTTCTCTACAATGATTTTTAATTTTTTGTATTATTTCTTTTTTATTGGTTTTATGATTAACTCTTATTTTAGCACACACAATACTTCCTATCAAATGGTTTTTTTCCCCAAAAACTGTCACTTCAATTATTTCTTCTAATTCTTGTATGATATTTTCAATTTCAATTGGATATACTTTTTCACCTCCAACATTAATTATTTCACTTTTTCTTCCTAGGATACGAAAATAATCTCCCTTTACCTCTACTTCATCTTCAGTGTTAAACCAACCATCATCTGTAAAAGGTGATTTTGCATTCAGATAACCAAGCATGGTAGAGTTAGATTTTATTTGAAGAATATTATCTACTATTCTAGTTTTATATCCATCTCCACCCATTTTAACCCATAATGAATCATTTCGTTCTGATTTGGAATGTAAAACTCCAACTTCAATTAACCCATATGTTTGATGCAGTTTTACATTTGGAAAAATTTTATTACATTTTTTAAGAATATATTCATTCATAGGTTCTGAACCATACGAAATAATTTTTAAAGATTGAAGATTGAATTTTTTATAAGATTCACTAATTAGTAGTAGATTGAGAAATGTTGGAGAAACAGGCCATAACTCAATTCCAAATTCTTCAGTTAATTTACACAGATGTTCAGGAGTTCTATTTTCTGTAAAAATTAATACTCCTAAATTTGCAAGAGTATGAAACATAGTATTTAATCCACCCCAATGATCAAATTGAAGGAAATTAATCGTTCTTAGTGAATTTCGTTTTGTTTTAAATTTTTCTAGTAATGAGATAAAATCATGTACTGCAGCTTTAGGACGTCCAGAACTACCAGATGATAAAAGAACTAATCCTGGATGTTTTTGTTTTTTTAAACAATCATAGAATTTATTATATTTTTTCTTATTAGATTTAATTGATTTAATTTTAACATTCTTTCTTATGACGATAAAAAAATCTATCATGCATATATCAAAAAGTTCATTTGATTTTTTTATATTTATTTTATATAATGGAATAATAATACATTGCATTTCTACTAGAGCAAATAACATAGCTACTGTATTTGGAGAAAATATTCCATCAATAGCTACAACACTGCTGGCATTAATTCCATTACTCTTTAGTTTTTTACTCCATTTTTCAATATGTTCTACTAACCAATTATAAGAATAATGGGTATCATTCCAAATTATAGCATCATTATCGAGTGTTTTTTTAAATTGACTTAAAAAGAAATCAATATGCATTACACTCCACCCATGTAGATTATTTGTCCTGTGACCATTTCATTTCTCTCATCAATTAAAAAATCTATTATATGAGCAATTTCATTTGGATGTCCATAACGATGTATTGCCTGTCTTTTTAGTAACAATTTCATTTTTTCATCTGGAACTCCTTTGATTAAATCTGTTTGAGTTGCAGGAGGAGCAACGGCATTTACAGTAATTCCAAAATCAGCATATTCACGACTTAATACATGTGTTAAAGATACTATAGCTGCTTTTGATGCAGCATATACTGCTTCACCTTCTAGCTTAAAGGGAATTGCAAAACTTACAAAATTTACAATTCTTCCAAATTTTTTATTTTTCATAATCTTTGCAGCTTCTCTACTAAACAGAAATGTTCCAAGTACATTCGTTTCTAAAATATCTTTGGCAATTCCTACTGGCATCAACAGAGAATGATTCATTGAACCTTTTCCTGCATTGTTGATCAAATAATCTAATCGTCCATATTTTTTTCTAATAAAATTAAAAATTTCTTTTACCTTTTTTTCATCTGATACATCCATACAGAAATGTACATAATTTGATGAAGAGTAATCTGATTCTTTTCTACTACATCCAATTACAATGAATTTTTTTGTATAATGTTCAGTTAGATATTTTCCAATTCCTCGGCTTGTTCCAGTGATGAGCATTACAGGTTTTTTATTCATTTCTCATTAACACTTTTTTCAATATATTCTACAAATGTTTCTATTGTTCTAAATGGACTATTTTTTTGAGACATGGCTTTTTCATCTGCAAGATTAATTGTAATATTAAACTCATCTTCAATTTTCTGTTCTGTTAAAACAACAACATTGACTAAAGATAATGAATCAATTTCACTTTTATCTCCATATAACTGAGTATCTAGAGATTTTTTTAGTTTTTGTGTGCTTGGAAGATCCATATTTACCTCATCTATCACAGCATATACTAAATTAACAATTGATTTTTGATTATTCAATTATTATTACACCCTTACTGATATTCATAATTTTTAGATACAGCATCATTTTCTATGTCAATTTTTCTAAAGTGTACTTCTTTATGAATTATTTTGAAATTTAGTTTCTGAAATAATCGTAATACTCTTGTATTTGTCAAACTACATCCGCCAAAAATTGTATTCACTTGAGGGAAATTTTTAAAAATAAAATTAAATGCATATGAGTAAAGAACAGGACCATAAAGAAAACCTTGTGAATTAGAAATAACTGCTCCATTCACACATTCTAAATCAATATCAGATAAAATAAATTGTAAAAATCCTATAATCTTATCTTCATTTTTTGGATCTTTTGCTAGAAAAATAATATGATTTTTATCTTTAAAATATGATTTTACTCTAAGACAATTACGTTTTGAAGATATCTCTGGATTGATTCTAAAATCATTTTGAAATGTAGAATAATCAAATACATTTTTTTCAATTTTAAGAATCTCATCTTTTTGTTTTTCAGATGGTTCTCCTCTGACAAGTTCTATTTTAATTGAAATTTTATTATTAATATATTTAAAATCTAATCTGCTAGTTTGAACAATTAGAAAATTATCAACATAATAAAAATTATTTTTTTCTAATAAATTTATCATATTAGAATTATGCTCTCCTCTAAACGTACAAAAATTAATTTTTTTTAAATCTTGTTTAAGTTCTTGTTCTGATTTTTTTTCTACATTATTTTTAGTACATTCTAATAATTCATATACATTTGTTTTAAATAAATCATCATCATATTTTTTATGAATTAAATGATATGATTTCTTTCCAACTTGATAACATTTTTCCATAAACTCTTTTTATCTATAATCTATCTATTTGTATATTACTTCAAATGTTAATGATTAAGTAATAATTTTAATACATTACAAATGTATCATACATAATTAAATTATAAAGCAAATTATATTGAAATTTATTTATTAGAAAAATTTGGTTTTTTCAATAATCCAAATTTCTCTCTTTGATTATTATGATTTCCAACATGATGTGAAAATGTATCATTAATTCCAATTCTTTTAAAATTTATTGATTGTCCACTTTCTGCAATTATTTCTGCTACAGCACTTCCTAAACCACCTATAATGTTATGTTCTTCAATTGTAAAAATAGGAATTTTTTTTACAATTAATTTATCTATACAGTCTTTATCAAATGGTTTGATACTAGGCATACTGATTAGCATAACATTAATTCCCTCTTTCTTCCATTCTTCAACCCATTGTTTTGCCAATTCCAAAGTATTACTAGTTGAAATTAATGCTAGATCTTTTCCACTTGTTATTTGTATAGATTTTCCAATTTCAATTCTCGTATTATCTGAATGAATGTTGGGTTCTCCATTTTTGCCTAGTCGAATATACATTGGTCCTATATTTTCATAACTTCGTTTAATTAACTCAGATGTTTCAATTGGATCTCCAGGACATAATACAGTCATGTTAGGAATTGCTCGCATAATTGCTATGTCTTCAATCCCATGATGTGATGGACCCAATGGACCATAAGTCATTCCTGCCCCAATCCCTACAAGTTTAACATTAGTTTCATTATATGCCAAGTCTAATCGAACTTGTTCAAAACAACGCATTGTAACAAACGGGATTATACTGTACACATAAACAATTTTACCCGTTAATGATAAACCTGCAGCTACTCCAATAGTATTTTGTTCTGCAATCCCAGTGTTTAGAAAACGATTAGGAAATTCATCTCGAAATGGCTCTAAAACAGAATATCCCATATCAGGAGTTAAAAGAAATATTCTTTCATCTTTTCTTGCTAATTCAATTAAAGTTTTTACAAAAGTGGTTCTCATTTTATTTCTCCTAATTCTTTTAATGCTATTTCATATTGTTCTTGATTTGGAGATTTATAATGCCATTCAAGTTTATTTTCCATAAAAGAAATCCCTTTTCCTTTAACTGTATGAGCAATGATCATTTTTGGTTTGGCTGTTTTTACTCCAAATGCATTTAGTAATTCCTCAAAACTATGACCATTTATTTCAATAACATGCCAACCAAAAGAATCCCATCGTTTTGCAATTGGCTCTTGATTAATTACATCATTTGTTCTACCAAAACTTTGAATTTTATTATAATCTAAAATCGCAGTTAAATTATTCAATGATAAATGTGAAGCTAACATTGCCCCTTCCCAAATACTTCCTTCATTAGATTCTCCATCCCCAATTAATGTGTAAACATTACTAGAAGGAGAAGATTTGATTCCTAAAGCCATTCCAATAGCTGCAGAAAAACCATGACCCAAAGATCCTGCTGAAAATTCTATACCTGGTGCAGAAAATCTATCTAAATGCCCTGGTAAAATTCCATCATTTACATAATATTTATCTAAATAGGATTTAGGAAAATACCCTTTTTCAGCCAAGACTGCATATAATGCAGCACTTGCATGTGCTTTACTTAATACAAATCTATCACGGTTAAAACTTGTATTAGATGGATCTGTTTTAATAATTTTAAAATACAAAGCTACCAAAATTTCTACTATTGATAATGCAGCACCAATGTGTGAACTTTTTGAATATAATGTCATTTGCAAAATATGCTTTCTAATTTTTTTTGAAATATTTTCAAATTCATCTATTTTATTATTCAATTTCATCTACATTCCAACAGTATTTTTTGTATAACTTCACAGATATAATTAATATCCTCTTCAATCAAATTATGTCCTGAAGGTAAATTAATTCCATTGTTAGAGAAAAATTCAGCATTTGGATTATGTTTAGTTTCAAACATGGGCATATGACTAATAGGGTAAAAAACAGGTCTACTATCAATATTCCACTGTCTTAATTTTTTCATGAACTCATCACGAGAAAGAGTTACTTTTTCCCCTAGTACAATAGTGGTCATCCAAAAAATATTTCTGCAATTATCTTTTTCAATGTTAAGAGTAATTTCAGGAATTGAATTCAATCTTTCAGAATACCAAGTGTATATCTTTCTCTTTTTTTCTATTAATTCTTCAATTCTTTCTAACTGTGCTAATCCCATTGCAGCTTGTAAATTTGACATTTTGTATTTGAAACCAATTTCATCATTCCAAAGAGATTTTGTTAAACTCCTACCATGATCGCCTAATTTAGATACTTTTTCATATAATTCAGTATCATTACTGAGAAACATACCACCTTCCCCCGTACTAAGGATTTTTGCGCCTTGAAAACTAAATGCAGATGCATTTCCAAAACTTCCTGTTTTTTTATTCTTATATGTAGTTCCAATAGATTGTGCTGCATCTTCAAAAATTAATAAATTATGTTCATTTGCAATTTCATAAATTTTTTCCATATCTGCAGGATGACCATAAAGATGAACAGGCATGATTGCTTTAGTTTTTGAAGTAATTGAATTTTGAATAGATTTTGGATCAATACACCAAGTTTCAGGATCTATATCAACAAAGACAGGATTTGCATTTACATATGTAACAGCAGAAGCAGTAGCAACCCATGTTATTTCAGGAATAATTACTTCATCACCTAATTGTAATCCCATAGACTTCAATCCTAGATGCATTGCGCCTGTACAACTGCTTGTAGTTAATGCATGTTTAACCCCAAGATATTCAGCAAACTTATTTTCAAATTTAATTATATAATCATTCCAATGATCATTCCAACCATTTTGAATAGCATCATGAACATACGAAATTTCTTTTTCAGTTATTGATGGACCTGCAGTTAAAATTAATTTATTTCGCTTTTTCAATAAAATCTTTTGTTTATTCAGAGTTTAAAAGATTTGGATAAATCAAAAAATGTTAAAAGGCGTTATTTTGTTAAATATCCTCCATCTATTGGAATTATTTGTCCTGTAATGTATGAATTTTTTTCTGAACACATGAATTTTGCAAGTTCACCAATTTCGTTGGGTTTAGCAAATCTGCCCAAGGGTATAATTTCTTTAATTATTTCTAATTCCTTTTCAGAATTATACAACCTAATCATTTTAGTATCAACATATCCCGGAGCAATAGAATTTACAAGAATATTATGGGAGGCAAGTTCTAAAGCAAGAGTTCTAGTTAAACCATCTAATCCCGATTTACTAGCAGAATAAATACTTCTTTTTTCTTTGGAAACAATACTCCAAATGGAACTGATATTTAGAATACGTCCATATTTTCTTTCCTTCATTCCTTTCACAAGACCAGAAATTATTTGAAAAGGAGCAATAAGATTAATTTGTAAAATATTTTGAAAATCATATGCAGATAAATTTTCACAGTTTCCAGCTTTATGAATTCCAGCACAATTTATGATTATATCTATGGGAATATCTAATGAAGAGACATAGTTCTCTATAGAAGAATTTGAAGAAAGTTCTAATTCTTTTCTAGTAGGAGCAATTACATTTACATCTTCTTTTAGTGAAGAAACTATAGACTTTCCAATCTCACCAGTAGATCCTGTGATTAAAGCAGTTCGTTTTATCATAATTATTCAAAAGTATTAAAAAATTTTTTAAATCCTTCAATAACATATTGTAGCATTTCTTGAGTCAATCCTGGAAATACTCCAATCCAAAATGTATTATTCATTATCAAGTTAGTATTTTCAAGATTTTCTACAATACGATGTGGGATGTTTTTAAAATATGGCTGCTTTGTGATATTTCCTGCAAATAAAGGTCTCGTATCAATTAATTTTGAAGCAAGAAAATTAACAAGATCATTTTTTGAAAATGGGGCAGATTCTTTTACAGTTATTGGAAAACCAAACCATGAAGGATTACTTTTAGGAGTGGATTCAGGTAAAAATAAATATTTTTCAAACTTTTCTAGTTCATTTTTGAGATATGAAAAATTTTCCTGTCTAGTTTTTATGAATTCATCAAGTTTTGTTAGTTGTCCTAATCCAACAGCGGCTTGCATATCTGTAATTTTTAGGTTATAGCCTAAATGTGAATATGTATATTTATGATCATAACCTTCTGGAAGTTCTCCTAATTTCCATTCAAATCTTTTTCCACAAGTATTATTTTTTCCAGGTGCACAAAAACAATCACGACCCCAATCTCGGATTGATTCAATAATTTTTTTAAGTAATGGATTATCTGTAAAAACTGCACCACCTTCACCCATAGTAATATGAT
>Ga0315322_10005011_pt1 | contig 10166 bp, 5 predicted proteins | sample M110021515metaG_FD_203461 | JGI IMG/M metagenome (GOLD analysis project Ga0315322, IMG submission 203461) | Ammonia-oxidizing marine archaeal communities from Monterey Bay, California, United States - M1 100m 21515 | ecosystem: Environmental > Aquatic > Marine > Intertidal zone | place: USA... | reverse complement strand
AAACGGATTTCGGACAGACCCTGCGGGACTATCGTGCCCTGCAACAGGATTACGCCAAGCTCGCAAAGCGCCCTCTGGTTCCGGATCAGCGGGGCAAGGTCGAGCAACTGGAGAAGCAGCTCGATAAAGCGGCTCAAAAAATTCGTGAGCATCAGAGGCTCGAGGCTGAGGCTCGTAAGGGCATGAAGGCGCAAGATAACGAGATGGTAGCCCTTCGGAGAAAGGTCGAAAGCGATTTGGCCGGCTTGCGAAAGTCACTCAGGGAGGAGCAATCGGCACTCGCGGTGGCACAGGTGAAGCTCAGTCAGCTGAAGGCATTGCAGGATCGCACCAAGAAGCTGGAAGAACTGCTTCGCGACGAAACCGTCGAACGCTCAACGCTTTTGGGTCAGTATCAGGTTTTGCGCGGCGAGAAGAATGCGCTAATTGCGCGGGTCGATGAACTCTTCAAGCGCGCCTCGGTAGCTGAGGTGGCTCAGATCAAATCGGTCCAGCGGATCGCCTTGCTGGAGGAACAAGCCGGTGCAATTAAAACTCAACTCGCTTCCCGTGATGCGGAGATAAAGCGTCTCGAAACGGCCAATGCCAAAGGTCGCGCGTTGAGGGCGGATTTACAAAAAGCCGTGAAGGAGCAGGAAAAGCTCAACAAGCTTTTGGCGAGCCGTGAATCGGAAATGGCGGAACTCCGGACAGATTTTGCCGCAGCGAAAAAGAAAGCGCTCGATTCCCCGGTTCTGATTAAAGTGCGCGACGACTTGCGGGGCAAGTTGGCGATGGCGGCCAAAGAACAGGAGAAGCTCACTGGTGAGCGGGCTCGCTTGCAGAAGGAATTGGCTGATGCAAATGTCGGTCTCGATCAATCCCGCCGCAAAATGGCGGAGCTCGAAGGCCGTTTGGCCAAAACAATGGAGCAGGCTGCGATGGCTGGGAAAATTGGCAAACAGAACAAGGCGCTTTTGGGGGAACGTGATGAATTGGCAAACAAGCTGGAACTCGCGGTGGAAGAAACGCTGGTCGCTAAAAATGAGCAGGAAGTCATCAAGGCGGAGCTAAGAAAGAATGTCACCCTCGCTCAGGCTGCGAAGAAATTAGAAGACACTCATAAGAAGTTGATCGTAGAGCGTGATGGCTTGCAGAAAAAGTTGAGCCAATCAACAAAAGAGTTGGCGCAGCGCCAGAGCGACGCGAAGTCGATGCAGGCTGCCTTGACCAAGGCGACGGCGCTTGCCGCGAATGCCGCCAAGCTGGGAAAAGAAAACCAGGAATTGATGGCCCGCCGTGATGCCTTGGCAAAAGAGATGGCGGTCAGCAAGACCGCAATGACATCTCTCGAAGGAAAGGTGAAATCTTTGGAGGCTGATCTGGCCAAAAATAGGGAGACCGCGATGGCGGCGAAGAAGCTGGCCGCTGCCAACAAGAAGTTAACTGGCGAACTGGTGGACCTTCAGAAGAAACTGACTCAAGATCAAGGGGCCGCGAAGTCGATGCAGGCTGCGTTGACCAAGGCGACGGCGCTTGCCGCGAATGCCGCCAAGCTCGGAAAAGAAAACCAGGAATTGATGGCCCGCCGGGATGCCTTGGCAAAAGAGATGGCGGTCAGCAAGAGCGCAATGACATCTCTCGAAGGGAAGGTGAAGTCTTTGGAGGCTGATCTGGCCAAAAACAGCGAGACCGCGATAGCGGCGAAGAAGCTGGCCTCTGCCAACAATAGGTTAACTGGCGAACTGGCGGACCTTCAGAAGAAACTGACTCAAGATCAAGGAGCCGCGAAGTCGATGCAGGCTGCGTTGACCAAGGCGACGGCACTTGCCGCGAATGCCGCCAAAGTCGGAAAAGAAAACCAGGAATTGGTGGCCCGCCGTGATGCCTTGGTCAAGGAAGTAGCGGCAAGCAACTCCGCAATGACCACTCTCGAAGGAAAGGTGAAGTCAATGGAGGTTGAGCTGAACAAAAACAAGGAGGCCGCGATGGTCGCAAATAAACTGACGGCAGAGCGTGACGCTTTGAGGAAGAAGTTGGAGCAAGCAACAGTCGAGCTAGCCCAGTTGCGCAATGGCTCGAAAACGATGCAGTCGGATTTGAAAAAGGCGACCGAGTTGGCGGCTAGGGCAGCCCAGCTTGGAAAGGATAATCAGGAACTGGTCCTTCGACGTGATGTCCTGACCAAGGAAGTGGCTACCAGCAAATCGGCGATGGCGTCGCTTGAACGAAAGGCGAAGACTTTGGAAGCCAATCTCACAAAGAACAAAAATGCGGTAATGGCCGCGAACAAGCTGGCTCGGGAAAAGACTGCGCTCGCAGCTGACCTTAAGAAGGCGATGAGAGATTACGAAGATTCGCAAACCTTGTTGAAGGCGATGAACACCAAGGTTTCTGAAAGCATGAAGCTCGCGGCTTCGGCCGAGAAGCTGGGAGCCGAGCGAGACCAACTCGGGAAGGAGTTGAAGGCGGCCCAGAAGACGATGAAGCTTGCCGAAAGCAAATTGACGGAGAACGTCAAATTGGTCGAAGCCTCCAAGAAACTCGGTAAGGAAAATGCCGAGCTCTCAGCCAAGAGCAAGCAATTGAATCAAGAATTGGAAAAAGCGCGAGCCGCTTTAATTGAGGCCAAAGCCGGTATGAGCACCGCGCAAACGGAGATGGCCAAGAAGATCAAGCTTGCTGAATCTGCTGTTCGTCTGACTACCGAACGAGACCGACTTCAAAAGACTCTGGCGGAGACGAAGACGCGCCTTACCCGGGCGGAGCTGGAATCAAAGAACGCCGCTGCAGTTGCAGCCGAAGCGAAGCGACTGAAGAAAGATTACGCTACCGTTTCGGCTCGGGTGGAGGCTCTGGAACAGGACAAGGAAAGGCTGAGTGTAGAGGTGACGAAGAAAGATGCTGACTTAAAAAAAGCTCGCGCAGGAATGAAGGAAAAGCCAGACCAGCAGGCAAAGCTGGCTAAATTAGAAAGGGAGAAGAACACGCTCAATGGTGACTTGGCAGCCAAGACCGCGGACTTGAAGAAGGTTCGCATGGATCTGGGGCGTTTGCATCTCAGTAATGCCTCGATGGAGAAGCAACTTGATCAACTCCGACGTCGTATGGCGACGATTGATCCCATTCGCTACGCCAAGGGAGAGGCCGATGTGAAGGATCAGCAAACAAGGGTGCTCACCCAGGTGAAGGAGGTGCTTATGCTGTATCCCGAGGCTCGTTTTGAGATCGTGGGACACACCTGTGATCTCGGAGGAAAAGCGGGTAATCTGAATCTGAGCCGCGAACGTTCAAAGGCTCTGCTCGATTTTCTGGTCAGTCAGGGGGTTCCCGCCGAGCGATTGAAATCTCTTGGTGTCGGAGACAGCCAGCCGGCGGTTCCGAACGAAGATGAGGCCAGCCGCCGCAAGAATCGCCGGGTCGAAGTTCATATTCTCGATTAAAAGGCCAACTTTTTTAAAAGGTGGAAACCTCTCTTTACGGTAAAACTTCGGGCGGGCATCCCGTTGAGGTTTTCACCCTTCGAAATGCCAACGGGCTCAAAGCAGAAGTGATCGAATACGGCGCGATTTTGGCCTCGATGAAAGTGCCTGATCGTGACGGGATCGTTTCGGAGATCACCTTGAACCATCAGACCTTGGGCGATTGGGAGGGCGATGAGTCATTTCTCGGCGCCACCGTGGGACGGTTTGGAAATCGTATTGCGCGCGGGAAATTTACTCTGGATAGTAGAGAATACTCTCTGGCTACCAACAACGAACCGGGCGGCATTCCATGTCATTTGCATGGCGGGGAGAAGGGGTTCAATCAAGCGCTTTGGAAAGGGGAGGCTGTCAGCCGAAAAGGAGCGGAGGGAGTGCGTTTGACCTATCGTTCCGTCGATGGCGAGGAGGGCTATCCGGGGAATCTCGATGTTGTGGTGAGCTATTGGTTGTCCGAGGAGAACGAGCTCACTTTTCATGTCGAAGCCAGCACTGATGCGCCCACTCCGGTAAATATCGTGAACCATACTTACTGGAACCTCGGCGGTGATTTTACGAAAACGATTCTTGATCACGAATTGCAAGTTCACGCCGATCATTATTTGGCAACCGATGCCGGATTGATTCCCACGGGAGAGCGTGCCGTGGTGAAAGGAACTCCGATGGATTTCACCGAGCTGTCCTTCGTGGGTGAGCGGATTGAGGGTGATTTCGAGGCCTTGAAATCCGCTGGGGGTTACGACCATTGTTGGATTCTCCGCGAAGGAGAGGGTGTCCGTCCGGCAGCCAAGCTGCACGACCCCAAATCGGGCCGATCCATGGAGGTTTTCACTGATCAGCCGGGAGTGCAATTCTATGCCGGGAATTTTCTCTGCGATAATCCTTTCGGAAAGCGCACCGGCTTGTGCTTGGAAGCGGAAGGGTTTCCCGACGCGCCGAATCAGGCGGATTTTCCGAATTCAATTCTTCGACCGGGGGAGGTTTACGAACACACCTTGGTGTTTCGTTTTTTGGTTGATTAGGAGAGGTGTTCATTGCGAAGAGCTCTTAAGGTGGTTTTGCCCTAATCTTTGCGGATCGTGTTCTCCGGACTTGCCAAGATCGGTTTGCTATCAAAGACTCCGCCCAGCCCGGAAGAAAAGCCGCCGTGGCGGAATTGGTAGACGCTGTGGATTTAAAATCCATTGATCCTAGATCGTGCGGGTTCGATCCCCGCCGGCGGTATTTTTTGTAAGCTTGAGAAGCCTCGTTGACGAATCAGCTCTGACTATCGGCTCAGTTCGGCAATTTTTTCGAGAAGTTCTTGGGCTTGGTTTGCGGCGTCAACTTTTGGGAAGTGGTGGACGAGCTTCCCATCGCGGAAGAGGAAGGTTTCCCGGCTAGGTTTGTTGTCGGGGTGGACGACCTTGAAGGTATCGCAAATTTTCCCATCGATATCCGCAAGGAGGGGGAAGGTGAGACGGAATTTGTCAGAGAAGGCCTTTTGGTCTGCCACGGTGTCCATGGAGACTCCGATGACCTGGATCTTTTTTTCGGCGAAAGTGGGCGCTGCAGCCTGCAGCGATTTGACTTGTTTGGCTCACCAGAATGTATCCGCGACCGGATAGAAGAAGATGGCGGCCCAGGGCCCGCTGAGGGCGTATTTGAGATCGACCAGTTGTCCGGTTTGGGCGGCGGCAGTGAGTTTGGGAGTCACCCAGCCTGCGGGGCGGGGTTCGACTTCTACGCGGGTGGCGCAGCTTGAGAAAAAAATGGCAAGTAAGCCGAGAATCTTCGTGATTTTCATCATTAAGAAAACTGGATGCCGACTCCACGAGACGCAATGAAAATTTAGATGCGTTCCCGAGTCGTAGGTGACAGCGACATGCTGCGAGGTGTTGAGGGGGACCGTTGTTGCCGGCCCAAGAAATCCAAACACCAGAGGCCTTATTATAAACGATTTGGAAGTTGCCTGAGGCTTCCAAGGCGTCGTTGTCGAGTTGGCAGGGGGCTAAGCTCCAAAATTTCATTGATTGGAGGTAGAGAGGGGGCATGGTGGGGAAATGAAAAAGGTGCTGTTGATTCTATTGAGTGTTTCTCTGTGGTCTTTTGCCGAAGTGCGGACGTGGACGACCGGGGAAGGTGGTAAGACGATTAGGGCTGAATTTGTAAAATCATCGGACGGGAAGGTGACGATCCGGAGGTCGAAAGACCGCAAGGTTTTCACCATTCAATTGGCGATATTGTCCGAAGCCGACCAGGAATGGGTGAAAGCGAAGCTGGTTGAAATGGAGGAGGCCGAGGCTGCGAAGAATGGTAAGGTGGCGACGGATGAATTTGCCAAGTTGTTGACGGGCGACTGGGAGCGCACGGAAGGACATGGCTTGAAGTATCGCATTTTCGGTGAGCGGAAGATGAAGAAATCGAAGGACGTCGGCTATCCCCTCGTGGTGTGGTTACATGGCCGGGGAGGCGATGTCATGACGCCGGATTCGCCCGGGCAGGCACGAACCTTTGCGAGTGGTGATAATTTCAGGAAGCGACCTTGTTTTATCATCTCGCCGCAGAATCCGGATCAGTTGGGTTGGAATGGTGTGAAGGCTGATGGCGTGGTGGAGATTGTGAAGGAGCTATTGAAGAATCTTCCGATTGATGAAAAACGGGTATACCTTGCGGGGTACTCGATGGGTGGTTACGGGACTTTTCACATCCTGGCGCAAGAGCCGAAGTTATTTGCGGCGGGCGTTCCCATCGCGGGGGGAGGGAATCCGGGATCGGCTTCGAGTATGAAGAAAGTGCCGATCTGGGTTTTCCACGGCGCGAAAGATGCCATCGTGAGGGTGAGCCAAAGCCAGGGGATGGTAGAGGCGCTGAAGAAGGCGCGTGCCGAGGTGAAATACACCGAGTATCCCGACGGAAACCATGGGATTGTTGGAGAGGTTCTCCGCACTACTGAGCTGCACGAATGGTTGTTTGAGCAGGCAAAAGGCAAGTAGCGAAGTTGGAGCGTTAGATTTTTGAGAAGCGGCAGTAGTAGGGCGGAAAACGATGTCCCAATCTGAAAAAGAATCCGCCGAGGAAGACCTCCGATACGAGGCCTATATCCAACGTTTTACCCATTGTGAGCCGGACTTGCGGCGTTTTATTCGTTCCTTGCTGCCGACGTGGTCAGATGCGGACGAGGTCATGCAGCAGACCGCTATCGTGGCTTGGCGGAAGTTCGAGCAGTATGATCTCGAGACGAATTTTATCAAGTGGGCCTGCGTGATAGCACGGTTTGAAGCGCTGGCCTATCGGCGGAAAATGGCGCGGGACCGGCTGGTGTTTAGAGAGGATGTCTTTGATTTAATGGCGGATGAAGGTGAAGAGGAAATAGAGACCCGTCGGGAGGAGCATTCCGCATTAGAGGAATGTTTGGCGGCGATGCCGGAGAGGCAGCGGCAGTTTATCACCCTGGCTTATACGCCGGGAATCAAGGTGAAGGAGATGGCTGAGGAGGCCGGGAGTAGTGCGGCGGCATTTTATATGCGGCTCAAGAGGCTGCGTCATCAGTTGATGGGATGCGTGGAAGGAAAAATCTCAGAGGCAAATCAGATCTCATGAAGAAGGATCAATTTTCCCAACTCTCGCCGGAGGAGCAGGAATGGCTCGACTCCTATCTCAATGGTGAGTTGAGCCCAGAGGACTTCGAGGCGATGCAGGATAAGATGGTCGAGAGTGCGGAGTACCGAAAGATCATGCGGCGTTATCTTTCAGTCGATCACTCGCTCGAGATGTTGGAAGGCGAGAGCCCGTTGGAGGTGGTGCCAGAAGAGAAAGTGGAGACGAAATTTCCATCGCCGGTTCGATTGACCGTGGCTGCGGCCGTTGCCTTTTTCTTTGGTGTTCTGGTGATGTCATGGAGGGACGACGATCAGTCGGAAGGAGCTGCTGAAGTGAAATCGCAAGAGGCGGTTTTACCGTCGGCGGAGGGCTTTGCGGTAGTGAGCGGATTGTTCGGGGCAGAATGGAATGAGGATTCTTCCGGCTATGTGGAAGGCGATACTCTGGGTCCGGAGGTTTTTCGTCTCGCGTCTGGAACGGCTGAAATCAAATTTTTCTCCGGAGCCAACATGACGGTGGAGGGGCCGGCGGAGATTTTGTTGAAGTCAGCCTGGGAAGCAGAGTGTCGTGATGGTTTGGTGCGGATGCAGGTGCCTCCGGCAGCGCGTGGATTTAAGCTTCAGGCCCCGTCGACAGAGATCATTGATTTGGGAACGGAGTTTGGTCTCTCGGTGAGAGATGGAAAGGGTCAGGTCGAGGTCTTTGACGGGGAGATTTCCATTCGTCATCAGGACGAAGAGAGGCAGTTGTTAGAAAAAGGGGCGGTCTTTTTACTGCCGGAAGATGGGTTGGCGATTGCGACGGAGAAAGGTGGAGTGTCCTATCCCGATGCGACGAAGTTCAAAAAGATGGCGGAAGAGGAGCGCCGCAATTCGAGGGAAGCCTGGCAGGCGGAACGCGCGGAGTTGGTGAAAGACGATCGGCTATTGGCCTATTATTGTTTTGAGAATGCTGACGGGCTGAGCCTCGTTCCGAATTTGGCGGAGCCACGAAATGCGGAAACGGACGGAGCGATTATTCTTGCCGAGCCAGTGACCGGGCGTTGGTCCGGAGTGCGGTCAGCGCTGGAATTCCGGCGTCCGGGATCAAGGGTGAGGGTGAACATTCCTGGAGAATTTGAAGCCTTCACCTTTATGAGCTGGGTGCGCATCGACAGCCTCGATCGCCAGTATAATGCGCTTTTCCTTGGCGATGGTTATGAAAACGGGGAACCGCATTGGCAGATTCGCGAAGACGGAAAGCTCATGCTCTCAGTAATGGTTGATGAGGATCGACCGCATCCGGTTTCCAAAGACAGGCGCTTTCACCGGCTGTATTATTCGCCGCCGATTTGGGACCTTTCCATGAGCGGGCAGTGGTTGCACCTCACGTCCGTGTATGATCCTGACCAGCGCCTGGTTTCTCACTTTGTTGACGGAGAGATGGTTTCGAGGGAGGAGATTCCCGACGAATATTTGGTGAAAACCTTGCGGATTGGAAATGGTGAGATTGGAAATTGGGGTGAGCCGTTTCGAGAGGATCCGAGCTGGGCCATTCGGAATCTCAACGGACGAATGGATGAGATTGCCATATACAAAGATGCATTGAGTAAGGGTGAGATAGCAGAGATCTTTGCGAGGAGTCGGTCCGGTCGCCGGTAGGACGGGGCTTCTGAAGATTTCACTTCTGCCCGGTTACTCGAGCTCGAGACGAGAAAATTTTAAATTAGGGGGGGAACACATTGCTGATTCTGCGGATTGAATCATGGGAAAGCCCTTTCTCTCCTCTCCAGTTCCTTCGCCGCAAGCGGGCCTGAGCTCCGCTTTTTAAACAATTATCTGGGGGGTAGGCGAGGCCTTTTGCCAGAGTTGCTTTTCTGGCAAAAGGCCTCGCCTACATTTACTTCCTTGGATACAAAAAACACCGCAATAATGAATTCTTCATTTTCAAATACCTTCTTTTCTCTTCTCTCGGTAGTGGCGATTTCCGCTTCGAATGCCACCGCCAAACTAGTCGCCTGGTATCCTCTGGACGAGTCCCCGGCCGCAGCTCTACCGGTAACGGAAAATATCTCGGGAAACGATGCTTCTTTGATCGGATACGATGCCGACCCTGTAGTCTCTTATGTCACTCGTGGTGTTTCTTCCGCGCGTCAAAATCTCGGCCTTGCCTATCAATTTGATAAAGACAACACCATTCCGGCCGGTGGTGGATTTAATCTGGGAGCCGCGGCAGCGGTGCAGCCGACGGATCAATTTACCATTGCCTTCTTCTTTCAACCCCAGACCTTCAATCTCTTTGATCGGTTTTTTGAGACCCTGGTGGGAAACAACAATGCCCAGCAGGGGATGCGTATCGACACCGGTGCTGCGGGAAACCGGGTGCGGGCCCTGGTGCGTTCGGCAGCCGCAGGCAATACCAACTTTACGCACCCGACTGCTCTGAAGAATGACGGGACCTGGTATTTCTTTGCCTTTCGCTATGATAGCACGGGGCCGGATCCCTTCCGCCTCACCTTGATTGAGATGAATAGTGACCCGGTTGACGAGGCGGCCATTACCTCGGCAACTTCCGCCGCTCCCACTCTCAATACCGGCGCGATGTCTTTTCCTCATGAGGGAAATAGTTTGGTGGGAGTGGAGCTTCTCGGTGCCGATAACCCCAACAACTTCGGCGGTATCATCGACGAGTTTGCGATTTTCGACAACTCCGACGGCAATGGCGTGCTTTCGGATGCGCAGCTTCTCGACGTCTTCAATTATGGACCTTCGGGGGTGGAGTTGATTTCTTCGTTTACGACCGATTTGGCGTCTGCTTCTCCAGGAAATCCGGCGACCTTGTCCTGGGTCGTTGATGATTCTTTGGATTCGTTGGTGTTGGATGACGGAAACGGTGGAACGGTCGACCTGTTGCCCCTTACGACTGAGGGAGAAGGGTCGACGGCAGTCACCCCGGCCGAGTCGACGACCTACAGGGTGCGCGCGGTCAAGGGAGACGCGGCCAATGTTTCCACGATTAGAATTCTTGCCGGAGCGGCTCCGGAGATCGCGAGCTTTTCATCATCAGATGGTTTAATTTCCTCCGGATCACCGGTCGATCTGACCTGGTCGGTGGCCGGGGCCGATTCGCTGAGCCTCGATCCCG
>Ga0315322_10005006_pt1 | contig 10172 bp, 7 predicted proteins | sample M110021515metaG_FD_203461 | JGI IMG/M metagenome (GOLD analysis project Ga0315322, IMG submission 203461) | Ammonia-oxidizing marine archaeal communities from Monterey Bay, California, United States - M1 100m 21515 | ecosystem: Environmental > Aquatic > Marine > Intertidal zone | place: USA... | reverse complement strand
TTAGCCTTTCCATGAAACCACATAACATGATCTAAGCTTGCGCTTTGAAATTTCTTAGACATAAAATTAACCTCATGAGGATTTACTGCTGCTCCAAGCAGACCCATATCAGAAACATACAATAACAATGCTTGGTGGATTCTTTCATCAGTTGGCAATCTTCCTGTAGGTTTCATCCATGTGCTCCTATAAGGAGGAAGTTTTTCTGCTTTTAGTAAATCAACAGGTTCAACCTGTCTTGTTTCAATCTCCCTCTCCCTAAGCCACATTGGTAAATAGTCTTTGGGTATTTTTGATTTTAGATCTTTTCTAAGCTCTAAATCACTTTTTAATTTTTCTGGTCCTTGAATTTTAGGCATTTTTATTTGATGAGTAAGGCCTTTTTCTCTTTTTTGAAATGAAATAGAGCAACTAAAAATTGCTTCCCCGTTTTGGATCGCATTAACTCTTCTTGTGGTAAAGCTTTTACCATCTCGAATTCGATCTACTTCAAATATAATATTTTGTTTAAAGTCACCCGGTCGAAGAAAATAAGAATGAAAAGAATGAACCATTCTTCCCTTCTCTACTGTTTGATAGCCTGCAATTAAACATTGCGCCATGATTTGACCGCCAAAAATTCTTTGGAAGCCAACACTTTGACCGGTCCAAGAATACAGATCTCTATCGATTCTAGTGAGGTTAAATAGATCAAGGGTATTTTTTAGCGCTTTGCTCATTAAATAATTGGATGAATTGAATTAAAATTTATCTTACATTGATTCAATTAAAACTAGAACTTTATCTTCTCAAAAGTTAGCATAGACCTTCCTAGAAATAAAAAAATATTTTAAATGATAGATTCCGAAAGAATAAGCCTCCCAGAAAGGCCTGACCAAACATTCAATGTAAAAAAAACCTTTGGGATTAACTCTGATCTTAAGGTGCATGGTTTTAAAGAAAAGACTCAATGGGTTCCTGAAATTGATGAAACATATATCTTTGATAAAGATACTACCTTAGCAATTTTAGCTGGCTTCGAGCATGATCGAAGGGTGATGATCCAGGGATATCATGGAACAGGCAAATCCACACATATTGAGCAAGTTGCTGCAAGGCTCAATTGGCCATGCGTGCGAATTAATCTTGATAGTCACATAAGCAGGATTGACTTGCTTGGAAAAGATGCAATTGTTTTAAAAGATGAAAAACAGATCACTGAGTTTAAAGAAGGCATTCTGCCGTGGTCAATTCAAAATCCAGTTGCGATAGTTTTTGATGAATATGATGCAGGCAGGCCTGATGTTATGTTTGTGATTCAAAGGATACTCGAAGTAGATGGGAAATTAACATTGCTAGATCAAAACCAAGTAATCACTCCGCATAATAGTTTCAGGCTATTTGCTACGACTAATACTGTTGGAATGGGGGATGTGACTGGTCTTTATCATGGTACTCAACAAATTAATCAAGGTCAGATGGATCGATGGCACATACTCTCAACACTTAATTATTTAGAGCGCTCTCATGAGCTGAGTGTTGTCACCGGAAAAGTGCCTCAACTAAAATCCGCTAAAGATAAGGCTCTAATAAAAAGCATGATTCAGCTAGCAGATCTAACCAGGCAAGGTTTTATTAATGAAGATATTTCAACACTTATGTCACCAAGAACAGTGATAACTTGGGCACAAAACTACATTATCTTCAATGACATCCAACACTCATTCAGATTAACATTTCTGAATAAGTGCGATGAAGCTGAGAAGCCAATTGTGGCTGAGTATTTTCAAAGATGTTTTGGAGAAGATCTTTTAGAAAGTCATAATCCTGAATCATAGTTAATGAGTTGGGTTAAGAATCGAGAAGAGTTTAAGCAAGCTGCTCTCTCAACTGCAAGAGCAGTATCAAAAAATCATAACCTAGAAAGTACCTCGCAGGCTTCAAGCCGCCCACCATCTTCATCACAAATTTCCTTGCATTACCCACCCAGATCATCTTCACAAATCGATATGTGGAGAGGCGAAGGAGATTTCCAAGCATTTTGGCATACCTTCCACAAAGAATATCCATCTTTGAAGATGCCAAAGATTGCAAGAGATTTCTTTGCTGAGCTTGAGCTCTCTAGGGTTGAGATGGTTGGGGGTGAAAAATATCCGGGTGCCAGAATTAACATTAATTCTTATCTAAACACTCAAGCAAAAAGAGGAATAGATAATAAGGTGCCGCCATTTAATCCGTTAGCTGCAAATCTTTGGTTAAAACAACTCAATGGGGAAACCTTGCAAGAAGAAAGTAAAAATACTGTCAATGCCTTTCTCTCCTCTACCCCCGTTAACATTGATGAGATCGGTAAAAAATTAATTAAAGCTCAAAACTCTCAAGAAGATTTTCAATCTATTGTCATAGATTTAATGAGGGACTTAGATTTGATGAATGAACCAGAAACAACAGGCGATCAAGAATCACTTGAAGATGATCCGGCACCAGAAGAGCCTCAAGATTCTGGTGAGCAGCAACAAGAGACTGAGGAAGATTCTCAAGAACAAATTATGGAATCTAAGGCAGAAAGAGAAGCTGCAGAAGATACTGAAATGCTTGAGGAGGCTCAGGCGCCCATTGATTCAATGTCTATTGATGAAGAGATAGACTTAACAAGAAATTTTAATGAAGACTTGGATCACACCTCTTACGAAGACTATAAAATTTTTACCACTCAGTTTGATGAAGTTATAAATGCAATTGAATTAGCAACCCCTGAAGAGTCTCAAAGATTAAGGTTACAACTAGATCAATTAATCACTCCTCATCAAACAACAATTGGGAAATTATCTAATAGATTGCAAAGGCTTCTGCAGGCTCAGCAAAATAGAAGCTGGAACTATAATCTTGAAGAGGGTTTGCTAGACACATCTCAGTTACACAGAGTGATTACTCGACCAGGAGACCCATTAAGCTTTAAGCAAGAAAGTGAAAGTAAATTTAAAAATACGGTCGTCTCTCTCTTAATAGATAGTTCGGGCTCTATGAGAGGTCGATCTATGACCTTAGCAGCAATCTGTGGGGACATTATTGGAAGCACTCTTGAGAGATGTTATGTAAAAACAGAATTGTTAGGGTTTACAACAAAACATTGGAAGGGGGGCGACTCAAGAAAATCATGGGTTAATCAAGGCAGTCCTTCAAATCCAGGGCGTTTAAATGATTTACGACATATTATTTTTAAGGCTGCAGACGATAACTTTAGAAAGGCTAGGAAAAGTTTCGGAATAATGTTGCGAGAGGGATTACTAAAAGAAAATGTCGATGGCGAAGCTTTAGCTTGGGCGCATCAAAGATTAAGTAAACGTAACGAGGAAAGAAAAATATTGATAGTTATCTCAGATGGAGCCCCAGTAGATGACAGCACCCTCTCAACAAATCATAGTAATTTTTTAGATAACCACTTGCGTCAAATCATCAATAAAATTGAGACTCAAAGCAATGTAGAGCTTCTGGCAATTGGCATTGGGCATGATGTAACGAAATATTATTCTAAATCAATTACCATAAATAGAGCGGAAGAATTAGCAGAGGCGTTACTCGATAAGCTAACTGAACTTTTCAATGATTAAAAAAAGGAATATAATCGTAATGTTTACACTGTAAACATAAAAAATTATTGAGGAGAATATGAAAATTACTAAAGCAGACGGCCCACCAAAAGAGATTCTGACTTTTGATACTTTGGCTGTTGATAATGAATTAAACCTTTCGCCTGCTCAAGTGGAGGATGTTGCTGAAATATTTAATACACCATTAACTGGAGCGTATAACTGGGATTACACCGTTGCAGATAACAGAATTAAGAAGCTTTATGAGCTTGGAAAAGAATTAAACTGGAATGGCTCGATAGATCTAAATTGGGATTACACTCATCCTGCTGATGAAAAGCTCGTTGAGGCTGATGAGCAGCTTCCTCATGAGACTCTTGAAGCATATGAAAATTTAACTGAGGAAGAGAAGATTGAATTTGATCGTCATGATACTGCTGAATTATTAAGCCAGTTCCTTCATGGAGAGCAAGGAGCACTCCTTGTAGCATCTCAACTAACTTCATGTGCGCCTACTTATAATGCAAAGCTTTATGCTGCGTCACAAACTTTTGATGAAGCAAGACATGTTGAAGTATTCAATAAATATCTTCAAGAAAAAATAGGCATGCACTACCCCATCAATAAAAACTTAAAATTATTGTTAGATAAAATTCTTACCGATGAAAGATGGGATCTCAAATTCATTGGCATGCAAATTGTTATAGAGGGGCTAGCTCTTGCGGCCTTTCAGATGTTAAAGGGGCTATCTAAAGACCCGCTTTTAACTCAACTTTTGCATTATGTAATCCGTGATGAAGCAAGACATGTTACTTTTGGAATTAACTATCTAGAAGACTTTATAAAAACTTTAAGTCCTGAAGAAATTGAAGACAGAGCAGAATTTGCTTATGAGGCATGTGTTATTTCAAGAGAGAGGCTCATTAATACAAAAGCAATGCAAAAATACCTAAAAATGTCTGAGGATGAAGCTAGAGAATTTGCCTTATCAACTTCAGCTAATACGACTTTTAGAAATTTCTTGTTCTCAAGAATTATGCCGAATCTTTCAAGAATTGGTCTGCTCACAGATAAAGTGAGACCAAAATTCGAAGCATTGGGATTGCTCGAGTATGAAAATGCTCCAGATGATTTTGAATGTGATTGGGATGAACTTGAGAAACCTCTAGAAAAGTTTGGTGAAATTCCTCAAGCTATCTAATCAATTCATTGTTGGGTTACTCTTTTTCAGTGGCTCGCTTTGCTCTGCTGTACAGATTGTTCAACCATCTGAAAATGCCTATGAAGATATTCAAGAAGCGCTAATATTAGCTGAGCCTGGCGACATCATTAGACTAACTGCTGGAATATATAATCTGCAAGACTCTCTTTCCCTCGATGTTGAAGGGGTCCAAATTGAGGGTGAAGGAATGAGTCAAACGATTCTTAATTTTGCAGACCAGCAAAGTGGAGCTCAGGGACTAAGTATTACCTCAGATAATGTAACCCTTCAAGATTTCTCTGTTCAAAATGCCAAAGGAGATGCAATTAAAGTTAAAGGTGTAACCAACATCAAATTTTTAAGAGTAAAGACCGAGTGGACAAATGGGCCAAGCCCAGAGAACGGAGCTTATGGACTATATCCAGTAGAATCAACTAATGTGTTAATTGATGGTTGTGTCGCAATAGGCGCATCAGATGCGGGAATCTATGTCGGACAATCAAAAAATATAATTGTTCGAAATAGTAGAGCAGAATTCAATGTTGCTGGAATTGAGATAGAAAACTCATACTATGCAGATGTTTTTAATAATGTTGCAACTAATAATACTGGTGGGATACTAGTTTTTGATCTGCCAGGCTTGCCTCAGCAAGGCGGGCATCACGTAAGAGTTTTCAAAAATCGCTCTGTTGGAAATAACACTGATAACTTTGCTCCAGAAGGGAATATTGTAGGTGAGGTGCCAAGGGGTACAGGAATTATTATTCAAGCAAATTCAAATGTAGAAATCTTTGATAATGAAATTGGTGACAATGACACAGTTAATATTGCAGTTGTTACATATGGAAATGAAACAGACGATGAGACTTACTACCCTCATCCTAAATCCATTCAGATTCATGGGAATAAGTTTGGTCCGACTGGTTACAACCCTGACACAAGCAAAGGAGAATTAGCGGAAATACTTTTTGAACTTTCAGAGGGAAATATGCCTGATATTTTTTGGGATGGCTTGGTCCCAATTTCTCAGATGATTTTTGGACAGCCCGAAGATGAAAAATTGATAATTAGTAACAACGGGGATGCTACTTTTCTTGCTATCAAGCCTATTGGCTATATGGTCCCTTTTTTAGATCCTGCAACCTTAGACATTAATGAATTTAATGGAGAAATCTCGCCACTAGCAAAAGTAGAGTTTAATGAGACTTTTTAAAAAATTTTTCTTGCTGTTTATTTCCTTGGTTTTTTTTGCATCCGAGGCACATTCGACTGATACATTTGATTTGGTAGATTTTTCTAAAGCTCCGAGGCTTCTATCTGAGTTTGGTTTTTTTCAAGATATGCAAAATCAAATTCCTTCTAAGGGTGTTCATCCCTACTCTCTTGTTAGCCCTTTATTTTCTGATCAAACAGATAAACTTCGTTTTGTATATGTCCCTGAGGGGGAGAAATTGAGATATGTAAAAGATAGGGTTTTTATTTTTCCAGTAGGATCAACTCTTATTAAAACCTTCGCCTACCTTAATAAGAATGGTCCCATGGAACAGCAATTGCTTGAAACTCGTCTATTAATTAATACTAATGAAGGCTGGAAAGCAATTAGTTATGTTTGGAATGAGGAACAAACCGATGCCAAGAGAGCCATAGCTGGAGCAACAATACCAACTACTTTTATAAACTATCAAGGGAAACTAGTAGATGTTCGCTATAGAGCGCCTAATCAGAATCAATGCAAGGAATGTCATCAAGTCAATAAAGTGATGACTCCTATTGGTCCCAAAGCAAGAAACATGAATAAAGTTTTAAATTATCAATCAGGGGAAATGAATCAATTGCTTTATTGGGCAGCATTAGGATGGATTGATCAAAAACTCGACTCAACTCGAATCGCAAGTTACACAGATACCGATGCATCTTTGGATGATAGAGCAAGAGCCTACCTTGATATTAATTGTGGACATTGCCATATTCCTGGTGGCTCAGCAGACACCACAGGATTGTATTTAAATTTAATTGAAGAAAATCAAGAGAAGCTAGGGATATATAAAAAACCAGTAGCAGCTGGCCGTGCAAGTGGCAATTTAAAATTCTCTATCGTTCCTGGTCATGCAGATGATTCAATCATGATTTTTAGAATGGAATCATTGGATCCAGGAATCATGATGCCAGAATCAGGTCGAGCGTTAGCAGATGATGCTGGAATTAAGCTGATTAAAGATTGGATAGACAAACTCTAGTCTTTAAATTTGTCTAGAAGGCCATAAGTAATTCATAATAACCCTTTAAATTGGAGATATTACATGTCTAAACACTCTGCATTGAATACCTTTGGAAGATCTGGAAACCCAGCCTTCACAAGAAATTTTGAAAATACTGAAACTTTTTCTCAATCTGAGCGTATGACGCTTGATGGAGCGGTAAATAAAACAGCTACCTTGCTTGCGTTATGTTTTGCAGGAGCTTTTGCAGGTTGGAATGTTCCAGCCTTAGCAATGCCTGGTTTGATCATAGGGACCATTCTTGCTTTTGTAACAATTTTTAGAAGTCCAGCTAAGGCAGGATCCACTGCTCCATTTTATGCGGCTTTTGAAGGCATGGCTCTTGGTGGAATTACAGTCTTTGCAGAAATGCAATATCCTGGAATTGGTATTCAAGCCATTGGACTGACATTTGGAATTCTGGCCTCTTTATTATTTTGCTATAAAAGTGGAATTATTAAGCCTACAGAAAATTTTAGATTGATGGTTTTTTCAGCGACCATGGGAATTGCCCTTTTATATCTAGTTAGCTTCATCATGTCCTTCTTTGGGTCTGGAATTGGTTTCATCCACTCTAATGGATTATTTGGAATTGGCTTCTCTTTATTCGTTGTTGGTATAGCAGCACTAAATCTTGTGTTAGATTTTGATTTTATAGAAGAAGGTGCGGAACAAGGTCTGCCAAAGTACATGGAATGGTATGGAGCTTTTTCCCTTATGGTTACATTAGTTTGGTTGTACATAGAAATATTGCGCTTACTCATGAAACTTAGAAGTAGATAAGATGAACACTATTCTCTTTGGCATTCTTACTATTTTGTCACTCTTTGTTTTTATGAACCTCGGTAAAATTAAAGCATCAAAGAAGCAAATGAATCGAGATGATCGTATTGATTGGGGAGGCAAACGTAGACCTAATATTCGGCAGAATAACGATAGATCAACAATTATTGAAGGCAGTGCTGAGGAAGTTGATGATGAAACTAAAAAATAAGTTTTTTTTTATAATTGCCCTCGTGACTCTCAGTAATTTTACTTTTTCACAAATTGATCAATCGAAAGGGTCCTTTAAAGATAAATTCAGGCAGCTGGACGAAGCATTCCCTTCTCCAAATTTAAATAGGCCCGCAACAGGTGAGCCAGGCCCAGAATATTGGCAACAAAGAGCTGACTATAAAATAAAAATTACACTTGATGAAGTGACACGAAGCGTTAAGGGCTCAGAAGTTATTACTTACACAAATAATTCTCCTCTTCAGCTAAGTTATGTTTGGTTGCAACTCGACCAAAATATTTTTGATAAAGGCTCTATTAATAATCTCACTCGTCCTTGGTGGGGTGGAAATAAAAGCGTAGATTTCTCAACGCTGAGAAGACAAAATTTTATGGACAGTTTTGACGGAGGCTTTCATGAGCTCTCTATTAAAGTTAATGGTAAAGATACCCAAATTAATATGGTTGGAACGCATGTCCGAATAAATCTTAATGAACCATTAATGACTGGTGAATCAACCGAGCTTGAAATTGAATGGGCATACGCTTTGGTAGAAGAGAATGCGGTTAGGGCTAGAAATGGATATGAGTCATTCGAAGATGGTAATGATATTTTTTTATTAGCCCAGTGGTATCCAAGAATAACAGTGTTTAGCGATTATGAGGGCTGGCATAACAAAGAGTTTATAGGTAATGGTGAGTTCACTTTAGAATTTGGAGATTTTGAGGTTGATATTACAGTTCCAGCTGATCATATAGTTGCAGCAACTGGAACACTACAAAATCAAGATGATGTGCTTAATGGCACTCAAAAAAGAAGGATGAAAAAAGCAATAAAATCATCGAAGCCTATTTTTATTGTTACTCCTGATGAAGCTTATGATAATGAGTTAGAAAAAAGCTCTGATTATAAGACTTGGTCCTTTAAGGCCGAGAATGTTCGTGACTTTGCTTGGGCAAGCTCCAGAAAATTTATCTGGGATGCTGCTGGCTTTAAACAAGACTCAATAGAAAATCCCTTGGTGATGGCTATGTCTTTTTACCCAAATGAGGGCGAGCCTTTGTGGTCAAAATATTCAACTGAAGCTGTAATGCATACAATGGAAGTCTATTCAAAATATTCATTCGATTACCCCTATCCAACTGCGCAAAGTGTAAATGGTCCAGTTGGTGGCATGGAATACCCAATGATTACTTTTAATGGTCCGCGGACTGAGTTAGAGGATGATGGTTCAAGAACATATTCCAGAAGCGAGAAAGAGTTTCTAATAGGGGTGGTGATTCATGAAATTGGGCATATTTATTTCCCAATGATTGTTAACTCTGATGAGAGACAGTGGACTTGGATGGATGAAGGTCTCAATACATTTTTACAGTACCTCGCTGAGCAGGAATGGGATATTAACTACCGATCTGATCGAGGCGAGCCGAGATGGATCACGGACTATATGTCTAGCAGCTATCAGGTTCCTATAATGACTAATTCAGAATCGTTATTACAATTTGGAAATAATGCCTATGCAAAACCTGCAACAGCTCTTGTTGTGCTTCGAGAAACAATTCTAGGAAGAGAATTATTTGATCAAGCTTTTAGAGAATATTCTAAGCGTTGGAAATTTAAAAGGCCGACCCCTTATGATTTCTTTAGAACCATGGAAGAGGCTTCGGGAGTGGATTTAGATTGGTTCTGGAGAGGCTGGTTTTACAGCACAGATCATGTTGATATTGCTTTAGAAAATATTCATATTGCTTCATTGGATACACTCAATCCTCAAATTGATTTAGCAAAAGATCGAGTAGATTTTGAAAAAGAACCAGAAATTCTTCATGACAATAGAAATGAGCAATCCGGAATTAAAACAAGAGTTGAAGAAAGGCCTGAACTTCTTGATATTTATGATGAATATGATGAATTTACTCCTTCAGATAGAGAGATGAGAGATTATCAGGAAATTCTTGATGATTTATATGACAAAAATGATAGCGATCCAGAGTGGAAAAAGAAAGCATTGGTTGAAGCGCTTTCAAAAGAAGAAGATTACTATATTTTTGAATTCACAAATAAAGGTGGGTTGATTATGCCAATTCCACTAGAGCTTACATATGAAAATGGACAGAAAGAACTCATAAGAATTCCAGTTGAAATTTGGA
>Ga0315322_10005005_pt1 | contig 10172 bp, 7 predicted proteins | sample M110021515metaG_FD_203461 | JGI IMG/M metagenome (GOLD analysis project Ga0315322, IMG submission 203461) | Ammonia-oxidizing marine archaeal communities from Monterey Bay, California, United States - M1 100m 21515 | ecosystem: Environmental > Aquatic > Marine > Intertidal zone | place: USA... | reverse complement strand
TGCATCCAATTCGCTGATTTTGAAGTCCTGGTTTGGCAACAGGCGACTGTTGGCTCCAAGGATTAAGGACTCACCAAAGGGTTCTGCATTGATCGACTTACCCAAGTCCATTCGGAAGTTCTGGATTGATGGTAGGGACGCTTCATCGACCAAACAGGCATCGACCGCTTTTTCGGCGATGTTGAACCATGCTTCTACTTGTAACGGCGAGGTCAACAGGGTGTTCGAATCGTTGGTGAATCCATCCCGAGAAACTCCATCAGCAGGCAAAGAAGCCGCAAAATCTTCTTCCACGCCAAGCAGTTCGCGCAAAGCATTTTTGTACTGTTGAACTGTCAGGCGTCGGACGGATCCATTTACAGGCCTTGTTCTTGAACGAGCCTCGTGCAACGCATTGCTGATCCAATGGGTCATTGCTTTGCGTTGTTCAGCAGTAGGCTGTGGTTCCTCTTCGGGCGGCATGGCTGAAATTTCGATCTGTTCTGAGATCTCCTCCCAAAGTTTTAATGAGGCTTCGGGAAGATCGCCATCAAGTTGGTCTACCCGTATTCCTGATTCACGCTCCTGTTCGTTGTGACAGCGATAGCAGTGAGTCTTCAGGAAAGGTAAGGCAACCTTTTTGAAAGAAATTTCAGCCGTTGCGCTCACTGGTTGTGTGTTGAACGCACTGGGAGACTGCTGAGCGGGGAGCCGATTCGGAGATAGAACCAGAGCCAAGCACGCAGTGCTTGTGAGCCATGCGCATCGTTTGGCAACGCGGGAGAGTAATCCGTACATCTCGCTTTGATCTGTGAAGGGAGGCTTGGTGGGATTTGCGTTTCAGAGCATCAGCTTGATTCTGAATACGAAGGGCGGGTTTTTATTGTAACTGAAACGATATCGAGTCTGCGTTGACAAATTGATTCTGGAATGACCTTTTCGGTACATCGCAGACGGACGAATTTTGCTGGGGCGGTGTACTTTGACCCGAAGGACTTTGGGGAAGGTAAACTAGCAAGTGCGTGATGATGCTGCCAGATTCGCTGAAACAGCAGGTTTCAACCTTTTTCGCTCTGTGGGATGATTTCGATGATGCCAGTTTCCAGAAGAAACATGCTTGCCTGTCTTGGCGCCGGTTTTCTGACCGGCGGGAAGCGACTCAAAGCGATGGTTCCCCAAGATGAAACGGCCGGAAATCGAGCAGTTGATGGTGATGACCGCGAGCGTGTTGATTGGGTTGACCAATTGACCATCACTGTGGGGCAGAAAACGGGCGATGTCGTAGGGCAGGACGACAAGGCGATTCAAGCCGCTGTGGATTACGTCGCGCGACTGGGAAGTGGCACCGTCAAGATCGGTCCGGGGGTTTATCGGCTGCGTAATTCAATTCACTTGCCATCGGGGATCCATCTGGAAGGATCTGGAATGGAAACTGTTCTGACCAAAATTCCATCACAAAAAGTAACGCTGGCCGCAGATTCCGATTGGTACGATCAGGAAATCACGTTGGCAGCGGCAGCTGATTTTCGAATTGGGGATGGAGTAACTCTCGTCGGAAAAAATCCGCACCACGGTGGTGCCCAAGTCATCAAGCGAACACTTGTTGCGCGAGCAGGTAACCGGTTCAAATTGAACGAGGGATTACGTAAGAATTTATGGACGAGTGAAAAGCCAACTTGCGAGTCACTGTTTCCGCTTTTGACCAGCGAAAATTGTGCTGATGTTCTCATCGAGAACCTGTGCCTCGATGGGAATCGTGCTAACAACGCCAACTTGAACGGCAATTATGGAGGGAACATATTTCTGCAGGATTGCAAACGATTTCATATTCGTAATGTCGAATCACGCAATTACAACGGCGATGGTATCAGTTTCCAGATTTGCCATGATGTTCATGTTGAAAAGTGTCATGTTCATGGCAATCAAGGTAATGGTTTGCATCCTGGTTCCGGGTCACAGCGACCAATCATGCGGGGGAACCTGCTGGAAGACAACAACATCGGGCTGTTTTGGTGCTGGGGCGTCAAGCATGGACTTGCGGAACAGAATCAGATGCATGGGAATCGGTCGCAGGGAATGTCGATCGGCCACAACGACACTGACAACGTGATGCGAGACAACGATATCACGCGAAGCGGAAAGGTGGGTGTGCTGTTTCGCGATGATTCCCGTGGTCAGGACTTTTGGGCCAATCGTAATGTGTTGGAGAATAACCGGATCATCGACAGCGGCGAAGAGAGTGGCATCGCGATCGATATCCTTGGTAACACCAAGGATACTCTGGTTGCTAGAAATACCATTCGTGAGACACGGGGCTCTGCGATGCGGCGTGGAATTCGTATCGCGGCTTCGGTGGAGCGTTTGAATTTGCTTGAGAATGTCATTGAGGGTTTTGAGGTGCCGATATTGGATGACCGGAATTCTTGATTTCGATTACCAGGGTCAGACTCAATTCTGGCATTTGCAGACGGTGCTGTGTCGGCTTGCTGATCAACGTGTTTCACGTCAGTTCACGGTGGAAATAGAACCACCTCTAACGAGCAAGATGAAGTGAATTTTCATCACGCTGGTGTTTTTATGCAGGCTGCATTCACAGAGAGTGTTGTGAATTGCCGTTTTTTCCGACTTGAATCGCGCTGAGTGAACTCAGAAAACTGGTCTTGGTCGAAATCGTGAATTTAGGGACTATACCGTGTCTATCTTCTAAAATTCGCCTGTGGAGACGCTTTGTCATGACGACGAAGAACATACTGTGCATCAAATGGGGTTCGAAGTACGGCGGAGCCTACGTGAACCGTTTGTACGAAGGAGTTCGTGAACACCTGTCGGGGACTGTGCGATTCATCTGCCTGACCGATGATCCCTCCGGGCTTCGTGATGAGGTGGAGGCTCTGCCGCTGCCGGTAACACCATTCGACGAAGCTGAGTTTGATCGACGCCCCGGTGGTTCGACTTGGCGTAAGGTTGGCTTGTTCCAACCCGGGTTGGCAAACCTTCAAGGTGACACTCTGTTTCTCGATCTCGATATTGTGATCACGGGGGCGATGGATGATTTCTTTACCTTTGCACCAAGTAAATTCTGCGTGATTCAGGATTGGCTGGAAAAGCGTAGGGCAAAGTACCTGCCGGGCAGAGATGGGCGAGTCGGCAATACATCCATCTTTCGCTTCAATCCTGAAAAGCATCAATACGTTTATTCACACTTTGCTGAGAACGAAGCATGGGCACTTGAGAATTTCAGGATTGAGCAGCAGTATGTCAGTCACACACTGCGCGACGACTTGGAATTCTGGCCAGAAAAATGGGTGCGCAGTTTCAAACGTAGTTGCCGGCCAACTTTTCCATTGAATCTGATTCGGGAACCTCAGGAGCCTGTCGACATGCGAATTCTTGTCTTCCACGGGTATCCCCTGCCTGATCAAGCCATCGAGGGTTACAAGGGTGGATTGCTGAAATCGACCTTGCCTGCCCCTTGGATCAAGAACTACTGGCGAGCAATCGACGAAGCCGCCTGATTCGATGCAGTTCTTACGCGTCTGCTTCGTTTCAAAACGTTGGCTACCGAAATCTGCGCCACTGTGGTTGCTGTTGAGCACTCATGCATGATGATGTTGAATGTTGGGAACGCTCGGCTTGCTGGCGTTGTGTCGCGATGGAAATGGCAAACTGCAAGATTGCAGCGAAGGTGACATCATCTCACTCGCTGCCGCTTGGTTGTCTTGTAGTTGTCCTCGTAGTGATGGACGTGTCCGGCAATGAGGATTGTTCGTCTTCACTAAGAAGAACCACGGGATCGTTGTGATTGCTGCAGTGCGATTTCGGGATCGTCAATAAAATAGAAGGCTCGGAGCTTTAGGCTCGGAGCTTTTCTGGATGCAAGTCGTTGGGCAGACATGAACAAATCACTACCAAATCAGAGCAATCTTGCTGCTCGTTGACCCACCGGTCCGAATATTTACAATATCGGAGTGTTGAGTGCCGTGAGATCACGGGATGCAGGCCCTGTCTTGCAGTCTTCTCAACACGGCGTCAGCGAAGTCGGAGGGGCATTTCCATTCTTGATGGACGGGTGCTGGTCCTTCTTGTGCTCCATACAACCGATCTCCGTTCCTAGCCTCGAGAGTCAGCAAGCGTGGATTCAACAGACAACGTTCCGGAAACAAGCGAAACTGAATCGCTTGAGGAACCACGGCCTTTGAACTATTCATTCTGGGTGGGAGCTTTGACGATTCGGGGATCGGCACTTCCTCGCGTTCTCTTCGATATTGTCAAGTTCGGTGCGCTAGCGTTTCTGATCGTGCTCTTTGCCACCGTCGTGAGGGCAAATTTTGATGTGGTCTTGGCAATTCCTTCCAGTGTGCTGTCGGCAGCAGGTGCTGTGCTTGGTCTCTTGTTGGTACTTCGCACCAATGCTGGCTACGATCGCTGGTGGGAGGCGCGGAAGTTGTGGGGGGGGATTGTCAACCAATCACGCAACCTGGGCGTCATCGCATCTTCGTACGGACCACCCAGCGGCGAATGGCGAAATCAGTTCATTCGTTGGACGGCCGTCATGCCGCATGTGATTCGGTGCAGTTTGCGAGAGGACCCCACTCTAACCGAAATATCGAGATTGGTAGGGCGGGCGAATGCGAAACGCGTTTCTGAGGCTGCTCACATGCCAACCTTCGTTGCGACGATCATTGCCCAGATGCTGAGTGAGGGACGGCGGGACGGAATGAGCCGATATGCGTTCTTGCAAGCCGAGCAGCAACGGAGCATGATCATTGATTACTTGGGAGGATGTGAGCGGATTCGCAATACACCTCTAGCGCGTGCATCTGCAATTCAGGTTCGTCAATTCATCTTCATGTTTTTGGTCGCGTTACCCTTTGCCTTGCTAGGCGAGTTCGCGGACGAAGTAGCCTTTTCTGTTGGTGGTCTGGATTTTAACCATGGGATCTATCTGATCCCGCTCTTCATCATGTTGTTGGCTCTACCCATGTTGTCTCTCGATCGGATTGGAATGGAATTGCAAAACCCATTCGATACCCGACGGATTGACCACCTGCCACTGGATGCGATCTGCAACACCATCGAACGTAATCTGATGGAGGTGCTGAAGAGCGATTCCCTTGCTACCGAAGAAGGCTTCGTGCTGGAAACGATGCAGTTGGATCCTGAAATGGCTGCGCTGATTGCAAAAGGAAATGCTCGCGATACGCTGATTTCCTGATTGTGCAACGTCACCGTGAAACTGGACTTGGTAACGAAATACAGGCATTTGAAAAAATGTGCCTGTAGCCGATTCAGTTTAGCGAATAACAACCCACCAAGGAGCCTTGCCGGCGAACAGTGTGTGCAGGCGTTTCAGGTCGCCACTTTTTTGGTTGATTTGGAATACCGCAAGGTTACCAGAGTCTTGTCCAGCGGCAATCAAAAATCGTCCGCTGGGATCAATGTTAAAAGACCTTGTTGTCTGTTCGGTTGGTGTGTTCCCAAGTCGTTCTAGTAGTCCGTCGCGAGGGGTCACTGCATACCTGGCGATGCTGTCGTGACCTCGATTTGCTACGTAGACAAAATGACCTGACGGATGAACCTCGATGTCCGACGTGCTGTTCTTATTGGCACGAGTTGCTGTTTCCGGAAGTGTTGACAGCGTTTGGCGGAGGCTAAGCGTTCCACTCGCGTTATCCAATGCATAAGTTGAAACGCTGCTACCTTGTTCGTCGCTGCTGTAGGCGAAGTCAAGTTTTGGGTGGAACCAAAGATGTCGTGGACCTGTATTGGGATTGCGTAACAGCTTGGGTTGCTTGTTCTCAACCAATGGCTTTGCCTCGGCATTTTGCACGAATTGGAAAATTGCATTGGGACGGGTGTGGGGCACAAACCAATAGTGTCCTGAGCGACTTGGCACGATCGCATGTGCGCGTTCATCAGTGGAGATGGATTGCAGTTCCTTGCCGATGGCTCCGTTGTCCTGGATGGCGTGCACAAGGATTTTTCCCTCGCGGTAATACGCGCTCATGAGTAATTTGCCAGACTTGTCAACGTGTAGATAAGCGGGGTCAGCACCCGCATGGATCTCGTTGATACTCGTCAGTTTTCCCGTCGAGGCATCGACGCGGAAACTGGCAAGATTTCCGGCAGTGCGGATCGAGGCGAATAAGACGGGCAGAGTAGGGTGATAAGCGAGTGCACCCGGGCCTCCGTTGACAGTCACACTGTCAACCACGGTGAGAGTGCCGTCTGGCTCGCTGAGACGATAAGTGACGATGCGATTTTCTTTGGCAAGAGAGACATGAACTAGTGGTTCAGTTCCATGAATCGGGGCCGTCACCAAGCAAGAGATCAAGGCAGGAAACCAGTAAGATTGCATCTTGAAAGTCGCTCCATTCGGGATGATCGGGAGCGAGATTATAAACGAAGCAATGCATCAGGGGATCTCGATGTTCACTCGTGCCCCAAAATGCACTCGACGATCGACGTCTCGAAGGTAGCCAGAAAGTTGAGCGGCACGCTAGCGATTCGGCTGCTTGGGGTAAGCAGTCATGCTGAACAGAAAATCATTCAACCCGAATCAGGATTTCGTTTCGTCTCAGGAAGCCAGGCGTCCATGGTGGGTCATAGCCTGCATACTCTACGGGCCCGGCAGCAATCAGTTCTTGCTTCTCCATCCATTGACGTAGTTCGCTCTCTTTTTGACGAAGCGATTTGTCACCCATTCGGCCAGTAAATCTGATGGCTGCAAACCTTCCGCCCTGGCGCTGACGCAATTCGACGTTTGTGTTGCCCGGTTGAGGCGCACCTCCTGAGGCCACTTGTTCGGGAACCACAAACGCCATCTGCCCCGATTGGAACCCCGTTGGACGGCCATCAAGGTTGGCTTGACCGGGCATGCTTTCCTCCGCGGACGCCTCATATCCGCGTTCCATGAACACAGGAGTCGTCATCGCCACTTTTTGTTGCTGGCCATTGTCGCCACTGATGTAGCGAAACAACCGCGAAAAGCTGCCATCGCTTCCCTGTGCGTCGAATCGCATCGCTGTTGAGACCAAAACGAGGTCCGCGTAGTTGCGAACCTCGAAATCGCCATCTGAAGATACGACGCTGTAACGGGCCGATTCGTAGGCGTTGCGAGCTGTAAACTTCCAGCCGTAGTAACCCACGATTCCGAGACAGACAGCAGTGATACCGTAGCTCAACATTTTTGACCGATTCATGGGGCGACCGAATGGCTCACGATAACTGGTGGGGTTAATGACGGCGGTGGTCGACTTGTAAAATCCACTCGAACTACGCGAGACTGTAGTTCAAAGGCAGCCCCCCTCGTTAAATCGACCTCAATTCACGTGTTTCCGGCCAAATTGCGGATTAATTGCTCATAGAAACGGATCATCTGGATGAACTCAGTGGTGGCAATCCTTTCATTGACCCCATGGATCAAAGACACTCCTGCCCGGTCCAAATTCCATGGTGTGAAGCGGTAAACATCTTTGGTGAGGGCGGGATCATCGTAATGAGCGGAGTCGGTGCTGGCGACGACGAAGAAGGGTGCCACGGCCACGCCCGGATAAATCTGTTTGATCGTGCGATGCAAGGCCTTGAAAGAATCATTTGCGTCAGAAGAGATCCTTGATGGCTCTCGGTGTGCCAGTTGGTCTCGTGTTCTACCGTCCAGCGTCTGGTCGATGTGCAGTGTGATGCGATCATCCTGAATCGTGGAACGCAAGAAACGCAATGCCGATTCAACGCTTTCGCCCGGCTGAATTCGGACATGTAGATTTGCGGCAGCTGTTGACGGCAGAGCATTTTCGGCAAACCCCGCTTCAATCATGGTGGGCGCCAACGTGGTTCTCAAAGCAGCGTTACCCGCTGGCGTACTGCTGAACTGGTTTTCGATGATCGAACTAAATAGTTGCCGATTGCCAATCGCAATTCGGTTCAGAAATGACATTTCAGGACCGAGGTAATCGAGCATTCTGTCGACCCCACCATCAAGCTTTGCAGGAAAGGGTTTCTGTTGTAGCTTGGTAATTGCAGACGACAAAATTCCAATCGCAGTTTCTCCGGGAGGAATGGACGCATGCCCTGCGTCGGTTTGATTCGACTGCGCTCTCATCGTGACATTCACGTAACCCTTTTCTGCAATACCAATCAAGGCAGCCGGCTGCTTGAGGCTAGGGATACCTCGATAAATGCCACCTCCTTCATCAAGGGCCATGCTCAGCCGTATACCTTTGCTCCGCATCCATGTTGCTATCTGTTGATTGCCGTATTGACCACCAATTTCTTCATCATGCCCAAACGAAAGATAAATGTCACGTTGGGGTTCAAAACCAGATTTGACCAGACGTTCGCATGCCTCCATCAACGCGATCACAGCACCTTTGTCATCCAAGGTGCCGCGTCCCCACAAATACCCATTTTCGATCACTCCGGAAAACGGTGGATGTTGCCAATCCTCAAGCGATGTTTGCTCGATGGCAACCACGTCGTAATGTGCCATCAATAAAATAGCGGGTGTCTCTACGTTCGTGTCGGCTGACCATTGATAAAGCAGGCTGGCGTTTTCTGCGTCGTCAAAGTCCTCGCCCGTGTATCGTTTCAAGCGTGCAGTCACAGCCGGATAAGAAGACTCAAGCAGTTTTTGAAACTCAAGGAACGCGGGACCGTCGTTCTTGGCACGATTGGTGTAAGACACGGTCGGAATCTGAATGGCATTTGATAAATGTGACAATGCGACCGTCTGATCAATGTCGCTTTGCTCGATTGCCCGGACATCCATTTGTCGTGTCGTCAGCTGCACTGCATTGAACAGGAGGACGGCGCATGCTGTCGTGATTGCTATTAAGATGCAGACGAAAAACTTTTTTGTCTTTTTCCCAAAGCAGCAAGTGGCAATTTTCATGGGCGGGTTAGTCGTTGCAGGAAGACGCGAGTACGTGGCCTCAACGCTCATGAATCAGGCTGTTGTCGGTCCACTCAACACAGGAATTTGCGTTTCCGTTTGCATCGGGACATGAACTTGGAGAGGTCGGTAAGTACAACGGCAAACTCATTCGAAGCGACGATCTGCAAGCGTGAAGCAATTCGGAAGATGGTTCATAATGAAGGTAGGGCCACTTGCTTGGGCTTACCCACGAAAGGGAAGTTCATGCTCTTAGTATACCGTTTAAGTGTTTAGCAGACCGTTGAAGGCCTGCAAACCGTTGAAGGCCTGGCAACACAGGCGGGGTGTTCGTGCGTCACAAGTGTCAAGATCGACCTCCGCAAGACTGAGACATGGTAAACCATTTCAAAGGTGACTCATACGCAAAAATGCCCTGCGATGAAGTACATCGCAGGGCAAGAGACGGGGATGTCGGTTCAAGCAGGATGATTCGTCAGGAATCACTCAACGGGTGGTCGCCGTGGGCGTTCACCTTGTGGGCTGGCACCGCCAGCACCATCTGGTCCGCGACCGCCAGCACCACCAGGGCGTCGTCCACCTGACCCGCCCATTGACTCGAGTTCATCCTTGGAAAGAAAACCGTCCTTGTCGCGATCAATTCGGACCATCAGTGGTTGCATTCGCTCGGGTAGTTCGTCCTTGCTGATCTTGCCATCTTTGTTTTCATCAAATCCCATCAGGCGGCTGGCAGCACTCATCGCTCCCCCGCCGGGGGCGCCGCGCTGAAAACCACGTTCAGGACCACTGCTTGGAGCGACACGACCTTCAGAGCCACGCTCTTCACCGCCTCGGCTGCCTCCACTGCGACTTCCTGTACCCCGTGATCCGCCGCCACGTCCACCCAACGCTGGCTGCAGTTCATCAGCAGTTAGTTTTCCATCTTTGTTCTTATCAAGTGTTTTTAAAGCTTTAGCGGCGTTGTCGATTTCAGTTGCCGAGATTTCGCCGTCGCGATTGGCATCCAAGGCCACAAGAACCGGCAGAAAACTCATCATGCCACCACGACCACCTGCTGCACCTCCACGATTGCCCTGACCTCGCCCGCCAAAACCGGGCCCACCTTGTCCAGGTCCACCTTGTCCGGGTCCACCTTGTCCGGGTCCACCGATGCCAGGGCGTCCACCTTGTCCGGGGCCACCTTGTCCGGGGCCACCTTGTCCGGGGCCACCTTGTCCGGGGCCACCAATGCCAGGGCCGCCGCGTCCCCCACGTCCAGGGCCACCGGGGCCATTATCCTCTTGCTGCACACCGCGCGGCTTTG
>Ga0315322_10005003_pt1 | contig 10173 bp, 7 predicted proteins | sample M110021515metaG_FD_203461 | JGI IMG/M metagenome (GOLD analysis project Ga0315322, IMG submission 203461) | Ammonia-oxidizing marine archaeal communities from Monterey Bay, California, United States - M1 100m 21515 | ecosystem: Environmental > Aquatic > Marine > Intertidal zone | place: USA... | reverse complement strand
GCAAGCGTGTCGAGTCCAGCGCAAATCGCGACGAAGCGAGGTTGGCTGCATGTCAGTTCTGGGTCGAGGATCGCAAAGCGCGGCACTTCACCGCCGCATGCCATTTTGCGTCCGGTGTCGGTGTTGGTGATCAGTGAGAATGACTGCACCTCGCTTCCTGTTCCTGCAGTGGTTGGAATTGCGATCACCGGTGGCTGTGGATGTGGCTTGGACTTGCGACCGATATAGTCGCGCATGCGACCGCCGCCGTTCGCTAGAATGGAGCATCCTTTCGCAACATCGATGCTGCTGCCGCCGCCTAACGCGACAATCCAATCGGCCCCGCCGTCTCCGAATGCTCGCTTGTAGGAAGCGAGGCAGGCCTCGACGTTGTCTTCGTCGGGATTCTCAAGCACGGCATCAAAGCGATGACAGGTCGTTCCCTGAGCTGAGAATATGGCTTCTAATTTGGCTACATGCCCAGCGGCGACGATGCCGGGATCAGTGACTAGGAAGACGCGTCCATCCGCGATCTGAGCAGCCTGCTCGAGTGAACCTTGCCCTGAGATCAGGTTGGTCTCTACCGGGATCGGCTGCGGGTCCATTACCAGGCCTTGGCGCGTTGGATCGCGCGTCGCTCGTAGAGGAACTCGAACAGGTTGCCTTCGTGCGGTTGATCCCACTCAACATGCGATGTTGCTACTGGTCCGAGGTTGAGTCTGTCCACGTTGTCTGAATGGGTTAGTGCCTCGATGAGCTGATTGTCACGAGTGATTGCGGTAACAACGAGGCTGGGCCCCATGGTTTCGACCATCTGGTGTTGGGGCACTTCTACAACTGACGCGAATGGGAATAGGAACTCTGTTTTTGCTAGCGAGTGCTCGATGCTGTCGCACCGCACGATGGTCGGCAGTAAGTAGGGGGCGCCGGCGAGTTCTTGTGCTCGCTGTGAACTGCGGTGTTTTGCGGTGACGTCTTCGGCGCCACCGGCCGATACATCCGAATCAATCTTGGCATCGATAAACTCGGCGAACTTGCGGTTGGCAAACGCCGAAAGAGTTGCGGCTTCGTCTGCTGGTTCACATGGTTTGTGAACGGCTAGCTCTTGTGCTAGAGCGTTCGCGATTTCGTCGCCATGTGATGGCACCAGAATTGAGGATGCGTTGATGCAACTGCGACCGCCATTGGCCGCAACGGAGTCCACAAGGACGGATAGGTGATCGCGCCAGTTTTCGATCTCGTCAGCGCCGATTAGTACTTTGCTCCGGCCAGGTCCGTGGATTTGAACCCGTGGGTCATTGGCGTATGCGTCGGTGACTGTGACATCACCGAATAGCAGTGTGCGGCCGCAGCGTTCAAGGATGACGCCCGATCCTTCATGATCAGTTGGGTAGAAGCTGAATGCTGCCGCTGGGCAACCTGCGGCGATGAACGCCTGCATGATCCGTAATGGCGTCCACGGTTCTTCGCGCCCGGGCTTGAGCACCACGGGGATGCCTAGAGCAAGTGCTGGCATCCAGATCGAGTTGACGCCTGGTGAGTTACTTGGCAGCACGACGCCGAGTGCGTTCGTTGTCGGCGAGTAGTGCACTGGGATGCCGCCATGATCGCCAAATCCAGTTTCGACGACGCTGGGGCTCATGCCGCGCATCAGGCCGTTGAGGATCTCTTCCATGCCGTCGAAGACCGTGAAGATCTTCTGCATGTTTCGGCGCACGAGTACATGCGGCAGACCGCTTGTGCGGCTCAGCGTTGCGATGTACTGCTCGGCACTCTGTGTGTCGCCTTCACTGTTGAGTGGTAGATCGCCGTGGAGGAATAGTTGTCCGGCCTTCTTGCAGATCTCGAGTAGTTGTGCGCTGGTCAGCTCGCGCAGTGACTTGGCCGCCACGTTTTGGCGACGCAGATCACGCTTGATCATGCCCGCGTTTGATTGGCTTATGCGTGCTAATACCTCGTCACTGCCGATGCCGGTGATTTCTGCTTGGTCGAGGCTAGTGTATTCGACGCCGGCGCGAAGAACTGGGATGTGAGGAGCACTCAATAGACTCCCTCCACGATCGTCGCCGCTTCTGCTCCGAATGGGCGGACTTCAGCGACACCATCCCAAGGGTACGCATCGCAAGGTGCGCGGCGTAGTGCTTCGTCGCGTTCTAGGAACCGCGGCATGAATAGTTCTTTGGTGAGCGTGGTGAGTTCGACGCGGCCCCACTGCTCGTAGTCGACGACGTTCTCAGTTGCATCGGGGTCAACGCATCGCAATACAGCGCGCGGCTGTGGTGCGTAGTAAGTGATCGAGTAGTTGTCTTCGCGCAAAGTGCGGCGGTGAGCGGCGAGGCCCATCAGCGTGTTGCCGTAGGTCGGCACGAACTCGATCTCGTCTTCGAGGATCTCTTCGCAGATAAAGCGAGTGCTTTGGGGCGTCATGGTGGTGCCACCGCAGAAGACACCCTTGATGCCAGCTTCGACGAGTGACATGCGATCGCCCAGCTCTTCGAGCAATTTCGGTGTCGTGAACAGCGCCGTTACTTTGCGATGCTTGAGGATCAATTCGGCCTGGTCGACAACATGCGTCATGTAGGCCTTGGCTTGGTCGAATTGCTTCGACTTGATCAGTTTCTTGACCCAGCGTGGATCGAGGTCGACGAAGTAGCACGATGATCCACGAAAGTTGGCGAGGTGCTCGATTGCGAGGCGTAATCGGCGCGGTCCAGTCGGACCGACCATCAACCAGTTGCCGCCTGGCGGGAACGATGCGTCACTGAGCGATGCTGAGAACTGCTCGTAGTCGAGTTTGTAGTCATCCCAACCGACTCGCTGCTTTGGCATGCCGGTCGTGCCGCCAGTCTCGAAGATCGTGTAGGGGCGGTTCAGATACGCGCGTGGCACGAATCGTTCGTGTGGCTCGGTGCGTAGCAATTCGCCATCGAAGTGCGGGAAGCGCACGATGTCTGCGAATGACTTGACGTCATTCTTTGGGTCCCAGTCGATGGTCTTTTGCCAATCGAGCCAGAAGGGGGTCCCAGTTTCTTCAGAGAAGTGCCAGCGCACCATTTCACAGAAGTGCGTGTCGAGGTCGGGGCGGTCCGAGTGCGGAGCGGTGGTCATGTAGAGAAGCGGATCAGGTGACCTTTTGGCCAATGCCGAAGTAGCGTTCGACGGTGGCGGCGGGTAGCGGCTTGGTTGCTAGGCTGACAACGATGAGGGTAACGGTTGATGCGGCTATCATGAACGCGACCGGCATCATGCCCCAGATAAGGTAGTCGCCGTCTACGTGTTCGCCTGTCAGTGCTGGTGCGATCAGGCCGTCATAGAACAGCGCGCTCCATACGATGCCTGCAACGATTACCGATGCGATTGCACCGGCGCGGGTCGCGCGCTTCCAGTAGACCGCGGCAACCACGAGTGGGAACAGACTGGCGAAGCCACTGAAACACCAGACCGCGAGATCGAAGATGTTGGGTGGCGGGAACAGCGATAGCACGTAGGTTAGTGCGACGATCGCGATGATGAAACCGCGGCCGAGGCGCACACGTTGCACCTCTGAGACTCTGTCTTCACCGAGTGCGTGCACGACGATGTCGTGGGTGAACATCGTCCCCAGGCAGACAAACTGCGAGTCGAGCGATGACATGATCGCCGCAAGAATGCCCGCTAGTAGTAGGCCTGAGATCCACGGGTTCTTCAGCTGCATGCCTACCATTTTGGCAAGCACGGCGTTCGAGTTTCCGCCCGGGGCTTCGACGCCAGCGCCTGCTGCCCATACCCCGATCAACACGCAAGGCACCCAGACGATCATGATGAAGATCGGGTGTGCGATGACCGTCATGCGAAACGTTTTGGCGCTGCGTGCTGTCAGCCAGTGCTGGAACAGGTGGGGGAACATGCCTACCGATAGAGGCACGAAGCAGTAGCTCAGAAACTGGAGGTGGCCGATTTCGCCTTCGCGGGCGAGCAGTTGCGGGGTGTTGTCGGCGACGGCTTGGGTCGCGGCTTCGAGGCCGCCGAGTGAATCCGAGATTAGCACAAACGCGAGCAAGCCGACGGCCATGAAGACGATCGTTTGCACTGCGTTAGCAAGTGCAGCGGCGCGCACGCCGCCCGTCAAAATGTAGGCGAGTACCACCGAGCAAATCACGGCTCCGGTCAACCATTTCGGTACCCCGGCGACGCCGAACATCACTGATCCGGCCCCGAGGATGCCAATCAGCAGGTAGGGGATGACTAGGCCCACGAGAATTGGAAACAGCAGGTATCCGAGTGCGTTCGAGTCGAAGCGGTTGCGGAAGAACTGGATCTGCGTGACGTAGTTGTAGCGCTTGCCGATCGCCCACAACTTGATGCCGACGAGGAAGAACACCAGCGAGTGAATGATGCCTGATGCCGAAGCCATCAGGCCGTAGATGCCAATGCCGCTATCGAATGCTTTGCCGGTTGAGCCGACCAATGCGAACGCCGTCATGGTCGTGCCGAACACGCTCATCAAGAGCAAGAACGGGCCGATCGAGCGACTGGCGACGAAATATTCGCCGGCCGATCCGCGCGGTCGCCTGCTGTTGATGATGCTGAATCCCAGCAGCAGCGCGAGGTAGATGCCAACTACATAGAGCGGGATGGTGCTCTTAGGGGGCGCCAGCAGCAGGTCCGCGATCATCTGTTCTCCACCTGCTCATCTGTTATGGGCGAGTCAGCCCACTCTTCTATATGGGTAGGCCACGCGAACTTGACAACAAGTGCCCAAGCGACCGCGGCACCGATTGAAATCAGTGCTTGGTAAAATAACCCGATCGGCATGAAGCCAAACATCAGGCTGCGGTCTTCCCAGTTCCAGAAGTCGTAGTGCAGGATCGCCAGCAAGGCGATGAGTGCCCATGCGAACTTGCCAGTCGACGACATACCAGTTTGCGCAGCGTGGGGCATTACTTGGACTTGGCTGTTTTCGCGATCGCGAACAGGTGAGTGTGGGTCGCAACGTAGAGCACGTCGTTGGCGGCGATCGGCGATGAGTAAATGGGGATGCCGAAGTCGATCTCCTTGACGTTCTTGGCGTCAAACTCTTTGGTCGCTGGAGCGCTGACCAGGAAGCCATCCTCAATGCCGACGTAGACGCGGCCGTCTGCAACCAACACCGAACCCCAGATGTGGGCACTGGTGTCGTACTTCCAATGCTCCTCGCCAGTGTCCTTGTTTAGGCAGTAGAGGTAGCCAGAGTAGTCTGCTGCAAATAGCAGATCGCCAGCGATTGCCATCGTCGTCATGGACCGGTTGATCTTGCTGAAGGCCCACACCTGCTTGCCCTGCTCGTCAACGCACACCAAGTTGCCGATGCCTTCACCATGCTCGGGGTCTTGGCCAATGACCGCGTAGGCGCGGCCTTCGTGGACGATGGGCGTGCCCAGCACCTCGCTCGGCCCCTTGCTGGTTGCGTATTTGATCGGTGTGCCATCTGGTTTGAAGCGATAGCTCTTGGGGTTGCAGTCGAACTTCCAGGATTGCTTCAATACGAGGAACCCATCTTCGTCTTCGATGGGCTTTGAGTCGAATGCGTAGAGAACGCCATCGGGCCCGCCGAAGATCGCTAGTTCGGACTTGTCCGTCTTGAGATAGGCCGGAGAGGACCAGTTGCTGTGGAAGATATTCTGGCTAAGCCCGGATGCTTCTTCACCAATGAGTTTGCCGGTCTTCTTGTCGACGACGATCATCGACGGTGCATTCGGAGCTGGTGTTTCGACGTGGCCGTAATCAACCCCATTGCTAGTCGAGGTCCAGATCTGGTCGCCGACGATCATCACTGAGCAGCTCGTGATGTTGTGCGGGAACACGCCGCACTCGTCGATCATGTTGAGTTTCCAGATGATGTCGGCATCGGTGTCTTTGACTGTCACTGGCGGTTTGCCGTTGTCAGCGTAGTACTTTGCTTCGTCTTGGAAGCCATCGTTGCCGTTCTTCATGCCCAGAACGTCGACGCACATGACTTCACAGCGGTTGGTCATCAAGTAGGCGCGATCACCTTCAATCGCCGGTGATGAGCAAATGCCGAGGAACTCCCAGTCGCTGACTTTGCCGGTGCCTAGTTTGGGCACGTTGAGCTGCCAGATAAGCTCGCCGGTTTTTTCATCGAGGCAATAGACGCAGCTGCGGTCGCCCTTGAATCGATCATCGCGCGGCACGTCATTGTTGGTTCCGACATAGACGCGGCCGTTGGCAACTGTGGGGTTGCCGTAACTCTGTGAACCCAGCTTGGCGATCCACTTGACGTTCTTACTCGTCGTGATGTCGATCTCTTCGGAGTTGTCTTTGTACTCGCCCGGGATGATGTCGATCGGCAGGTTCTTGACCATGGCGACCATGTTGCGTGTGTAGTTACGGCCCCACATCGGCCAGTCTTGCGCAACGGTATTGGTGGTGAGTAGCGCACAGCAAGTAGCCGCGAGCAGTGTTGTCGGCAGTAGTGCGGGGCGTTGGAGCAATTGCAGCGTCATGGCCTTCGAGGATCGGGTAGCGGTAGCGGTAGCGGTTGAGTTATTCATTCGGGGTCACCACGATGTTGTCGATGTAGCAGCTGAAGCGGCTCTGAGGCGTGAAGCCATAGATTCCAGGAGAACCGTTACGGTTGACGCGCGGCACCTCGACTGCGAGGTTCCAGCCGGGCGGCTCTGGTTGGTCGCGTTGCCACGCTTTCGCGAACACGACGCCGCTACCGTCCTCGTGGGTGACGACCTCGCTCTTGAGGGTGTACCAGATCTTCGGCTTCCAGCGGAACTTGACGCGCTCCTTGATCAACTCCTCGTTGGAGGTGATTTCCAGCGCTTGGTGGTTGCCCTTCAGCAGCACCATGTAGCGCTGGTTCACCATCCCGGGCGTCGACATCGTGCGGCGGTTGCCGTCCGTCATCACGTCGATCTGCATGGTGTAGTTGGACATGTCCGGCGAGCCAATCATCGACATGGTGCGCTGGAAGAGCGGGCGGTCGAGCGTGCGGGCCAGCATCTTGTTGCCGTCGCGCTCGCGCACCTCCCACTTGAGCTTGGCGCTGATCCAGTGCGGCCGCGGGAACGCGAAGTTGACGCCTTCCTCCTTGGGGTGGGGGCGCAGTTGCACGTCTTCGAGGTCGTCGGTGTAGGGCGCGCTCGGCACGACGCGGACGCGGGCGGAGCCTAGGAGGCCGTCGGCGCTCGCCTTGAGCACGAACGCCGTCGGTGTCGCGTTCGCCGCGATCGTCAGGCGGCCGTCTGTGTCGATCGACATTCCTTCGGTCAGCTTTCCGGACCAGGATACCTGCTCGGTGCGCGGGTCGGCCATATCGCGGCCGTTGCCGTCGAGCGCGCGGGCTTCGAACTGGACGGTCTCGCCCGTCCTCACGAGGACGTCGGCGGGGACCACCTGCAGGCGCTCGGCGGCGCCGATAGTGAACGGCGCGGCGCCGCCGATCATGCCGCCTCCTTCCGTCCATAGCCGCGTGGACGTCGCTTCGGGCGCGTCTTCATCTGGGCCGCCGTCGCCTGCCCAGCAGTAGAGGGCTTCGGTCGTGTGCACGTAGACGCGGCCGTTGCAGATGGCCGGCGCCCCGAGGCAGTTGCCCTTGAGCTGCGTCTTGGCGAGCACCTCGGCGCCTTTGTCGTCTGCGCCGAGCACGTAGAACGAGCCGTTGTTCATCGGGATCCAGAGGCGGCCGTCGCCGTAGGCGGGGGAGGCGTGGATCTGGTCGGGGGCGAGCTTCTGCTCCCAAAGCACCTCGCCGGTACCGGCGTTGACGCAGGCCAGCTCGCCGGTCGCGACCGTTGCGTAGACGCGGTCGTCGACCAGCACCGGCGAGCTCGTGAACGCCGTCAGCTCGTTGCGCCAGGCCTCGTGCTCTTTGCCGAGCACCAGCTGCTTCTTGTCCTCGCCGGGCATCGCGCCGAGCTTGATGGCGACCATGCGTCCGGCGGTCGAGGAGTCGAGGTTCTCTTTGCCGTGGACGGCGATCAGCGTGTCGTTGTAGATGACGGCGCTCGAGCTCATGCCGCCTGTGCACATCGGGAAGCGCCACAGCGCGTCACCGGTGCGTGCGTCGACGCAGGTCATGTGGCCGCCGGACAGGCCGGCGTAGGCGAGCAGGCGTCCGTCGCGCTGCTCGAACACCGGCATCGAGTATGAGATGTCTTTCGGTGGCCCGCCGGGCGTCGAGGTCCAGGTGCATTCGCCGGTCTCCTGGTCGAACGCGAAGAAGCGTCCGCGCGCAGGTCCCTGTGGCCCCCAGCCCGACGTCGTCATGTGGAGCACGACGTCCTGGTTGGTCAGCGCGACCGCGCCGGTGCGGCCGTTGGGGAACACCAGGCGCCCGTATTCGGCGCCGAGCGCGTGCTGCCAGCGAAGCTCGCCGTCGCGCGTGAATGCGCACAGCCGGCCGGCGGATGTGATGCAGTAGACGTCTCCGGTCCGCATGTTGACGGTCGGGCTGCCGATCGCGAACCGGTAGTAGATGATGTCGGTCAGGAAGTGCTGGAAGCGCTTCTCCCAGATGGGTTGGCCGGTGCGCTCGTCGAGGCAGACGAGGACCTCCTCGAGGTCTTTGCCCTCGCCCTCGTAGCCCATCGTGTAGACGCGTCCATCGGCGATGACCGGCGTGCCGCGACCGCTCAGGTCGTAGCGCCAGGTCGGCGCTGTGGCGTCGATCGACTCGGATGCCGGCAGGCCGGTCTCGCGCGAGCGGCCGTTCTGCTCCGGGCCGCGCCAGCTCAGCCAGCCGTCGACGGCGTCGCGGTAGGGAGGGTGCTTCTTGCCGACACATCCTTGGGGGGCGAGGGCGAGTAGGAGCGCTGCGGCGGAGTAGATCAGTCGAGACATCATGATGGTGAGTGAGGTCGCTGCGACGATGGGGGGACGCGAGTTGCGAGCGACTAAGGTCGAACGAGTATAGCTACGAAGACGTATCCGCCAACGTTCTGGCGTAGTGTGAGTGTGGTTCGTTGCGGTTCGGATGTCCCATCTTCATACCGGCATCGGTGGTCTAAGAACTAGAGCGTGATCATCGTCCCGGCTAGGATGTTTGCCATGGCAATTTCGCCCCGTATGAGCCTGTTGTTACCGGCCGTGTGGGCCGTTGGGTGCCTGGTCGGTTTCGGGAATCCCGGGGACGAGTATGGCCTGTTCGCCCTCGGGTCGATCCTCGGCACGTGGACGATGTTTTTTAGCGACAGCACTCCCGGCCTGGTGTTGCCGTTGCTCACGGGTTGTTCGTTGATGTACGGCGCCGGTCGCTTGCTCGAATCGCTAGCTGCGAACCGAAAATTGTGGCTGGCGACCTGGCTGCTGCTCGGTGTCGCGACTTATGCGTATGTGCTGGCCCAGTTTGAGTCAGTTGACGCTGCGATCGCAAAGAACGGTACGCACGGTGCATACGTGGCCTTTGCGTCGCAACTTGGCACCTATGTCGCGACTACCCTGACTCTGTTGGTTGCTGCAGTGCGATCGTGGTTGGCATAGCCGTCGACGGACTGCTGCCGTAGTCGGTATTTCACGCCACTTCGTGGGCGCGTTGTGCGCCGAGCGCACGATCTTGGAGGGGAGGCCATGTGGCCGATGCAGACAGCACCAGCGGGTAGTCGATTTGCCTCTAGCACCTCTGCCGTGTCGCGGTTGCAATTGGCTGCGTGGTGAGCCAGTCCAAGAATCCGTTCGCGTTGACGGCGACAGCTGCATACCAGCTACCCGCATCATTGGTCGCGCAACTGCAGACGCCCGCGTTGGTCGTGTACCTCGATCGTGTGCGAGAGAACATACGTAGCATGATTGGCTACGCTGGCTCACCGGACCGGTGGCGGCCGCACCTTAAGACCACCAAGATCCCCGAGGTCTGGGGCGAGTTGTTGCAGGCTGGTGTCCGCAACTTCAAGTGTGCGACGACGCGAGAAGCGGACGTTTTTGTGTCACTCGCGAACAGGCACGACCAGCCCACGGACTTGTTGGTTGCGTATCCTTTGCGCGGGCCAGCGTTGCAGCGGCTCGGTGCTATTGCTAACAACGCAAAGAACACATCTGTGTCGGTGTTAATCGAAGATCCAGACTTAGTTGCCGACTTGCCGGATGATGTTGGCGTGTTCGTTGACGTGAACCCGGGCATGAATCGCACGGGCATTCCGATGGGCGACGAAGCGGCAGTGCTTGCTGTGGTGTTTGCGGCCGGAAAGAGGTTCCGCGGTTTGCATTTCT
>Ga0315322_10005002_pt1 | contig 10173 bp, 6 predicted proteins | sample M110021515metaG_FD_203461 | JGI IMG/M metagenome (GOLD analysis project Ga0315322, IMG submission 203461) | Ammonia-oxidizing marine archaeal communities from Monterey Bay, California, United States - M1 100m 21515 | ecosystem: Environmental > Aquatic > Marine > Intertidal zone | place: USA... | reverse complement strand
GTCCGCACCAACCACTCCAGTAAGTCTCTGAAATCCCTGAAGTCTCTCCAGAGCAGGGGTTAAAGTAGACAATGGGGTATACAAAAAAGCATCCTCAATATACTTATCAGAAAAAGTCTTTTTACTATTTTTCCAGAGCTGTTCCGTACGATTTACGAGAACACTATTCAACTTCTCGTTTAGTTATTTGTTTACGTACTAAGTCACGATACAAGGCTGAACTCGCGTCCAAGAATATTGCATTCAAGCTTGATGATTTCTGGCTGGGTCTAAGATTAAAGCGGGTTGTAGTTCCTGCTCATAACAAGTTGCTTGAAAACCCATCTGAACTTCCTGCTTCTGATGCTCCAACTCTCCTGGAAGCCCAAGAAAACTACCTTATGACAAAGGGAGTAGACCGGAATCCGCTATTTTTTAGCCATACAAGAAGAGCTATAGGGTATGTCGCTGATCATATAGGCAACAAACATATTGACCAGTACAGCAGAATAGATGCAGCTAGTTTTAGAGATCATTTGAGGAGGAGAGGGCTATCCATTTCTTCTATAAAAAGGAATATCAGTTGCGTTAAGGCTGTCATTAATTTCAACATCAATGAGCTGGGAGTTGAGTGTCAGAATGCTTTTGCTAATGTTTACCTCCAAAGAGAAGAAAGACAGAACAAACGAACAATCAATGCAAGCACCATAAGAAAGATTCAAATCAGCTCAATTAAAAAATCAGATGAGCTGAGGCTATTAATGGCACTGATTTCTGATACAGGTATGAGGCTTGGAGAGGCTGTTGGATTGAAAAAGGAAGATATTTATCTTGATGTTGGTTATCCATATGTTGATATAAAGAAAAATGAGGTTAGAGGCTTGAAGACAAGTGCTAGTACTCGCACAGTGCCGCTTGTCGGTGTTGCATTAAAAGCGGCAAAACTCATTAAGAGCGCAACAGGAAGTGAATACTGTTTCCCTAAATACATTGGAAAAGGATGTTGTAAATCTAACTCCGCTTCAGCAGCAGGTAATAAATGGTTAAAAAGAGTCGGAGGCAATGGGGTTGTCGTTCATGGATTAAGACATAGCTTCAGAGATAGACTGAGAGAAGTAGAAACTCCAACAGAGGTTATTGATCAATTAGGTGGTTGGAGTGCAGCAACAGTAGGTCAAGGTTATGGAGATGGGTACAAGATGGATTTACTGTATAAATATATGAGCTTAATAAAGCTTTGATTCCTGTGGTAGTTTAATCACTCGCAATCCTGATAGTCAGATTCAAAACACCTTGTCGCAATGTCTTGTCCTCGTGCGAGTTGTTCGGGGGTTAGAAAATTAATTAAATTATCCAAGCTAAGTCTTGCCCTTTCATATCCTTGTGGGGGTGGGTCTGCTAGTTCGCAGTTAATTCCTGATAACTGCTTAGTTTTAAAATTAAATTTGTGGGATCAATTAAGCTCCATGTAGTTTCAAGAACGCTGTCACCTACTTCGATAATGTCGGTATAAACACTTGTCGTAGTTTCAAATTTACCGCTGCAGTCAGGCAGTTCAACATTTTCATTGAGCGCACCAATGGTATTAAACTCTCTATATTTTGTTATTTGAACAGTTGCCTCATCGAGTGAAACTACTGTTAAACCAATATCAAACTCGCTAATACCACCTGCTGCACCTGTTGGGCTCTTTTTGTCTGTTGCTTTTCATGCTCGGAAATTTAAACCTTAGACATGCATCGAATTTCTGCCTATGCTTCGCTCTCGACCCCTGCTTATCCGGAGACTGTCCCATGTGGCGATTGTTCCTATTAACCCTTTTGGTCTGTGCACCCGCCTTCGCGGATGATCACCTTGAAACTTTTCTTAATACCGATGTGTTCGAGTTGGAGATTGCCGCAGACCCGCAAATTTCACCGGATGGATCCCAGATTGTCTACGTGCGTAATGCCAATGACATCATGAGCGACTCGACCCGAGCCAATATCTGGAGTGTTGATGCCGATGGCTCGAATCACCGACCCTTGTTGTCTGGGGCGGATTCCTATTCAAGCCCCCGCTGGGCACCTGATGGTTCCCGTCTAGCGTATGTGTCCAGCGTTGATGGCAGGGGCCCGGAACTTTATGTGCGCTGGATGGATACAGGCCAGACTGCACTTTTGAGCAACCTGGAAAACTCGCCCCGCGGCCTGAGCTGGTCGCCAGACGGCAAGTACATCGCGTTTTCTAATGTGGTGAAAAGCGAGGGCATTACCTTGGCTACGCCTCCAGCCAAGCCGGAAGGTGCCGATTGGGCGCCAGGTGTTACTGTAATTGATCAGCTGAACTATCGTTCCGATGGCCGCGGCTATCTCGACGCGGGATATACCCATGTATTTGTCCTGCCAGCAGATGGAGGTACACCCAGACAAATTACTAGCGGCGACTACAATCATAGCGGCAGCCTGAGCTGGTCCCCCGATGGGGAAGAGATCGTAATTTCTGCCAATCGCAACGAGGACTGGCAATATCGCGAGCGGAATAGCGATCTGTGGTCGGTCAAGCTGGCCAGTGGTGAGATGTCACAACTAACAAACCGTGATGGCCCTGACTTCGCACCGGCGTTTTCACCCGATGGCAGCCGCATCGCCTATCTTGGCTATGACGATGAGCGCATGGGTTATCACAACACCCAGGTCAATATTTTGGATGTAAACAGTGGCGAGGTCAGCGTTCTCACCGATGATCTGGATCGCTCGGTAGACTCGTTGGACTGGGCCGGCAGTTCTTCACAGCTACTGATTTCCTATGATGACTTCGGTAAGCGCAACCTGGCATCGCTGGATATGGAAGGCAACGTTTCTCTTTTATTATCCGATATAGGCAGTGTTGGTATCAGTCGTCCCTACACCAGCGGCAGCTACTCGGTCGCCGACAATGGCGCCTACGCGTACTCGGCTGGAGATGCGCAGCGTCCGGCAGACGTTGCGATTGGACGCAATGGCAGCTCCAATAAATTGACTGATCTCAACGCTGACCTGTTGGATCACAAGACATTGGGGGAGGTGCGTGCGATCAGCTGGCGTTCTTCCGTCGGTGACCACGATGTGTACGGATGGCTGGTGACGCCACCTGACTTTGATACGAATGAGGACTATCCGCTGCTGCTGGAAATTCACGGTGGTCCCTTCTTAGCTTATGGGCCCTACTTTTCCACCGAGGTGCAGCTTTATGCGGCGGCCGGCTACGTGGTGCTGTATACCAACCCCCGCGGCTCTACCAGCTACGGCTACGAGTTTGCCAACGAGATACACCATAATTATCCGAGCCAGGACTATGATGACCTGATGTCAGGGGTAGATGCCGTTATCGACATGGGGTTTATTGATGAAGAGCAGCTGTTTGTCACCGGCGGTTCCGGTGGCGGTGTGCTCACGGCCTGGATCGTGGGTAACACAGATCGCTTCGCTGCGGCTGCGGTAGTGAAGCCGGTGATCAACTGGATCAGCCATGCGCTGTACAGTGATATTCCGGAGCGTGTTACCCGCTACTGGTTTGAGGACATGCCCTGGGAAGATTTTGATGCTTACTGGCAGCGCTCGCCCCTGTCTCTGGTGGGCAAGGTCACCACGCCAACGTTGCTGCTGACCGGCGAGGCTGACCACCGCACTCCCATTGCGGAGTCCGAGCAGTATTATCAGGCACTCAAGCTGCGGCAGGTGGATACGGCCATGGTGCGGGTGCCGGAAGCTTCCCATGCCATTGCTGGACGCCCCTCTCACCAAATCGCCACGGTAGATAACATTCTGGCTTGGTTCGCGCGTTATCGCAGCGACCTTCAGACAGAAAACTAGGCTCTGTTGATGGCGTCTCCCATTACTTACAGTGTCGAAGGGAAGCAATATGTTGCCGTGGTTGCGGGACAGCTCAACATACACACCGGCGTCTGGTTAGGCTTAATGAATAAATTTACTGGGTTTGTACCGGAAAATCCCGGCGCAGCGTCACTTTGGGTTTTTGCCCTAGAGTAATTAAACAAAGAGGAAATTATGTTAAGAAAACTCTTATCTTTATCGGTCGTAATTTTTGCGATGACACTCTGCGCGACATTATCTGCGCAGGCGTTCGACGAGTGGAAAATAATTCACGCGGGTACCTTATTGTCGGATGCAAGGGAGGAAGCTGAATTTGAAAAAAGTATCATCGTTAGGAATAATTTAATCGTTCAGGTACGTGATGGTTATACCGAGCCTGGTGAGGTCAGTGGTACGGCCAACGCGAGAGTTGTTGATCTAAAAGATCACTTCGTTATGCCGGGCCTAATTGATTCCCACACCCATATTCTCAAGCAGCAAGAACCAAATCGCCGTGAGATCCGTGTAACGCGATCTTCTGAGTTAAGCGCCCTAATGGGTGTTGAGTACGGCCTGAGAACATTGCGCGCTGGATTTACTACTATAAGGAATGTGGGGGGGGATCGGAATGCAATCTTTGCCCTGCGCGATGCGATCAACCAGGGCATTGTCATGGGGCCGCGCATAAGAGCCTCCGGGCAGACAATAACTCCAACAGGGGGTCATGGAGATGGAGGGGGATTTCGTGATGATATTTTTCCGCATCCCCATTCAGGAGTCTGTGATGGGATAGAGGAATGCCGTACGGCCGTAAGAACCCAAATTAAATTTGGGGCTGACCACATTAAGTATGTGGCTACTGGCGGTGTTCTCAGTATAACCGCCACCGGCACTGGCCAGCAATTTACTGACGAAGAACAAATCGCGTTAGTTGAGGCGGCCCATGCGATGGGCCGTAAGGTGGCTGCTCATGCTCATGGCAAGATAGGAATAGAAGCTGCCCTTCGTGCCGGAGTTGATTCGATAGAGCATGGCTCATTTCTTGATGCGGGGACCGCAGATTTATTTGTGGCAACTGGCGCTTATTTAGTACCAACCTTAATTGCGGGTAACACGGTAGAACGTATCGCAACAGAGCGACCTGACTTCTATCCCCCTGAAGTGAGGCAAAAGGCATTAGAAGTAGGGCCGGTCATGAGGACTGCGCTTAGGACCGCGTATGAGAAAGGGGTCAAGATAGCATTCGGTACGGACGCGGGTGTCAATGATCATGGCACAAATGCTTATGAGGCGGTGTTGATGAATGATGCAGGCATGCCGGAACGGGCAATTCTAATTTCTGCAACAATAAATGCAGCTGAACTTATCGGAATAACTGACGTCACTGGAACCATCGAAGAGGGTAAGGACGCAGATATAATTGCAGTTAGCGGTGACCCTTTGGAGGATATTTCAACATTGTTGAGGCCGGACTACGTTATGGCGCGTGGGAACGAGGTTAATCTAGATGTACCGCCAGTAGACTTATTTCCTTGGCCCGATATTTAAAGATTTTCCAAAAGGACTCGAGCATGAAAATCTCCAGGAGAACATTTTTTAATTACCCCGCGGCCGCGCTTGGCCTGGGTTTGTATACAAACCCTGCCTCGATATTCGCGCAAGCGCAAGAGAGGCCCCTCTCGAAGGTATAACTTTCAGTGCTCTAATAAATGAAATTGGAGGTACTAAGATTCTGGGTTTAGAGGAAGGGGCTGCAATTTAGTTCACTCCCAAAACCTCTAAAAACTGTAGAGCCTCTGGTATATATATAGGGGAGGGGGCATGGCCTCCTGCGTACCCAAAGTTTTGCTACATTTTGTGCTACACTTTAGGTGTTTTAGGCGGTTCTATCACCGCTGTAAGCCAGAGAATACGGCAGTAAAAAAGTGACGGAAGATCCTGCCTCTTCCGCCAAACTCCCTCTCGGTAAGATTCAAGAAAGACTAATTGAGAGCAGCCCTTGCTTGTTGTTGGGCAGCGAGAGCGATTTGCTGAGACTGGCGCTTCTCCAGACCAACAAAGACTAGCCCTGCAAGCACGCTCAACATACCCGGTAATTGAATCCACGTATCCGAGCCAACTTTCTTCATAATAAATCCGCATTAGCAGCAACAGAAAAGCAGAGTAGGGTTATTGTTGTTAACATTTTGCTCATCGGTCTTGGCTTAGCTATCACATCTTGGGGTTATTTTTATCGAGCTAGGTCAAACTACTACCTAGGCGTCCATAAAAAGATCTCCGGGAGGAGCTGCGGTTCAGATCCATTGAGCGAGCGATCCTTCACTGGGACGCTTTCGCCCGCCGCTTGCGCTATCGCACGTCTACTTTCAGCGGCACGAGGCGACCAAAGTTCGAGCATCGGCAGTCGCTCATCGCCAAGAATTTCAGTAGCCTGCATTGCAAAAGTTTCATCACCAATACGCAACCAGCCTTCGTTCCGACCTTCTCTCACGCGCTGCGGCCAGTAGCCTCCATCTGGACGGGTTCCAGTGATCACGCCTTCAGGAGTTCCTATATACGCAAGGTAGACCACGAACGGTGGAAAGCCATCCAACTTCATAATTAGATTAGTTCCAACGTCATTGAATGAGCTGAAGTCTTCAGGTGCGGCAGTAAGCGTGCCACCGATTCTAACTCCGGGCATACGCGAAAGCCCTGCATTGCCAGCATAAGGAGCTGTGTATATATAGCTCGTCCCGCTGACCACGAAAACCATTATGATGGCGATCGTTGCGATGCTCAGCTTTCTAATCATCTTGGTAGTTTCTTCATATTCATACTTGAACGATACTACAAATATCAGCTATCTGGGATACCAAAAACAGGGCATAACCCCCAGACAGACCTCAATGCTCTGCATCTGGAAGCGATACGGTCACTGGCTAAGGACTAATTATCCTCAGCCCTAAAGGTAACAAATTTTGAAAAGGTAGGAAAAATTTTGCTAAAGTATGTTGATGGTTAAATTATCTTTTCAAGATCAATCTTGTGACCTAACCCTTGAGGAAGGGCTGGAAGAGTATCGTGCCTACCTTCAAACCAACGGCAAAAAACAGTTAGACGTAATAAAATAAAATTTGAAAAATGTGGTGTAATGTCCCTGAAATTCATTAGAATTTAGGCTTCTAACACATCTATGATTTTGTATTATTCACTAAGATTTACGGAGAGAAACCCGTGATAAAAGCTCTATATATTCTAACCACCGCATTATTATCGAGTATTGCATCTGCAGTTTTAGCAGGAGAGAGAATTGGTGATTTTGCCTTGATTGATAATCAAGGCACACAGCATCACATGGCCTGGTACGACGACCAGAATGCGGTGGTCATTCTTCCTCAAGCCATTGGCGCAACTGATTCTTCTGCGCTTTCTGTTTTAGAGGGCTTAAAAGAATTGTATGCAGAGCAAGGGGTGGTGTTTTTCCTCATAAACCCTGGCATGGAAACTAACCGAGAAGCAGTCTCTCTCGATTTAGTTTCTCTAGGAGTTGAGCTTCCTGTGCTTATGGACGACGCCCAGCTTGTAACCGAGGCGCTTGGAATTACTCGCCTTGATGAAGCCGTTGTCTATAACCCTAAGACTTTTGAATTAATCTATCGCGGCCCGGCAGAGGCTGAGCTGGAAGCAGCTTTGCAACGAGTCTTAGACGGCTCCGATAATTCACTAGTGGCAATTGCAACAGACGGCAACAAAATTAAGTACACTGGCGCGGGAGTGGGTCAAGTGCCCTCATATGTTGCAGACGTCGCACCAGTGATTAAAGAAAATTGCGCAAATTGCCACCGAGAAGGAGGAATCGCTCCTTTCGCCATGGATAGTAAACTAGCGCTTCAAGGCTGGTCTCCAATGATTCGCGAAGTGGTGATGACAAAGCGTATGCCTCCTGGGCAGATTGATACCAAAGTCAGCCACAAAATGAAGAATCAAATGAACCTTTCTGATGCCGAGATGCAGACTCTCGTTCGGTGGGTAAATGCCGGATCACCAGTCGATGGTGATAATATGGATCCATTAGCGGGGTTAGAGTGGCCTGAAACTAAGTGGACCCTTGAAGAAAAATTAGGAGAACCTGACCTGATAGTAAAGGTCCCGCCTCAAGCGATACCGGCTACTGGTGTTTTAGATTATAGAAACCTCGGATTAGACTTAGGCCTTACAGAGGATCGATGGGTGCGAGCTAGTGAGGTGGCTCCCGACAAGACGGAAGTACTCCATCATATTATTACAACTGTTATTCCTAGTGAAGGTAGACCCGATACTCAACAGCAATTCGTACAAGCGCTAAATAGTCTCCCTGAAGAGCGTGCCGCTGCAATACGAGCTGAAATGTTTGCGGCTTTAGCATCGGGCAATCCTCCTCCAATTAAAAAAATTCTCGGCGAAAATCCCGGTCTAGCAATTGGAGCCATCCAAGGTGGGCCGGATGACATACCACAATTCGGCGGTTACGCGCCAGGCAACGCTGTAACTATAGCTCCTGAAGGCGCGGGCGGATTATTAAAAGCTGGAACTTCTCTCAGATTGCAAATGCATTATACGACTTCGGGAAGAGAAGTTACCGACGAAACAGAAATTGGCATCTGGTTTTACCCAGATGGTGAAGTGCCTGAAGAACGCATGACAGGCGGAGTTGGAAATGACTTTAATATAGAGGTTCCAGCTTTCTCAAAAGATCACGAAATGGAAGTTGTGACTTTTATCAAGAACGAGTCTGATCTTTATAGCCTAATGCCTCATATGCATTTCCGTGGCAAACGAATGAAGTTTTTTGCAGAATACCCTGATGGCAGCGAAGAGCTTCTACTGTCAGTGCCAGACTATGATTTCAACTGGCAATTAGTCCATGAATTAGCACAGCCATATCGAGTGCCAGCAGGTACGAGAATACGCGCTATTGGTGCGTTCGATAACTCAGAGCAAAACAAAGCCAATCCCGATCCAAGCACTGACTTAAGTTGGGGAGAACAAACTTTTCAAGAAATGTTCATGGGATTCTATTCGTGGAAGGAGATAGACCAAGGCGGCGACGATTAAATTCTCGGCGACTTAACTGAAAATCTAAAAGGGAAAAATTTGTGAAATTAGTATTCGCACGCGCGTAATGCGTAAAGAGAAGTGAGCTATGAGAGATGTAGACAATAGAGAGTTAGTCATAGTTAAGTTTTATTCAAACAAGAGCAGCAACTTAATCTGCGATTAAATTACTGTGAACTTTTTTACTATTGGTATATTACCAGCGGGGCCGAGTGCTGACGTAATCTGAATCATCAGTTAGTTGCATGACTTCACCACTGTGAATATGAAGCTTGAAAATTTCCCAGTTTCCGGTTCGATCTGATTCGAAAAGTAGCCATTCGTCATCCCGCGAGAAAAAAGGGTGGCCGTCATTGGCAGGGGATTTTGTGATTCGTACTGGCATGGCATTGAGTTCCTTCAAGTCGAGTATTAGGATATCGTCCTTTTCTCCACCAGTAGTCGAATTGGTTTGCCATGCTACGAAATTTCCATTCTCAGAAATTGTCGCTCTCCGATTTCTATACTCCCAATCAGTAATTTGACGGTCGGTTCTGTTTCCCTGTTTATCAAACTCCGACAGCACTATTGCAATCGTCCGACTCGATTGTTCCTGGGATCGCTTTTCATTCTGGTACACCACCTTGCTTCCAGCACTCATACCATTACCGGATCTACCTCCCAACTCAACGGGATCAACTACGATCTCCAGATTTCCAAGCTCCGTTACCAGCGAGCGGTTACGACCGCAATCCCGATTGTAGGTAAGATCTTTATCGTCCAGAGATAGCGTTGCATGGTGAATGGCGCAATCAGCCTGTTCACGAATTACAATACGCTCTTGAGTCTGCAAGTTTTCCTTATACAGACGAGCTTCACCTCGTCGGCCTGTCTCGGCATTTTCGAATTCAGCATAAATTACATACTGACCATCACCGCTTATTGAGGGATGATCCAAATGCTTTGCGTTTGGTCCGCGTCCGGGATGCCTCAGTAATTTAAGACTACTTCCATCCGACTCCATCACCCATATGCTCGCTCCTCCGTAGAATCCGGGAATATCAGGGGTTGCAGAGTTCGTTTCGGTATTTTCAAAGCGTTGAAATACCACAGGATTCGAGTAGGTGGATTCATTAGCAAGCATGTTGTCGATCTCAATTCCCTGCCCATAAGAAACACTTGCTAGGGAAATAAGCAGAAAGAATATGGCTGCATGGATACGAGGTTTAATAGTAACTCTCAAAAATAACTAACCGTTCGTCCAATATAGTATGTATAGGGGTGCGATGGAACCTACTTGGACAAG
>Ga0315322_10004999_pt1 | contig 10175 bp, 9 predicted proteins | sample M110021515metaG_FD_203461 | JGI IMG/M metagenome (GOLD analysis project Ga0315322, IMG submission 203461) | Ammonia-oxidizing marine archaeal communities from Monterey Bay, California, United States - M1 100m 21515 | ecosystem: Environmental > Aquatic > Marine > Intertidal zone | place: USA... | reverse complement strand
TATGATCCAGAGCTTTGTTTGAAACAGTGGACTAAGTGTTTATCTGATATCGGAATTGGGATTCTTGAATATACAAAAAACGATTTAGCGTCAACTTCGACAGATCCATTTGGCGCAACATTACAAGAATATTGCGACTTGGTGAATTCTACAGGAGGAAAAGTCTTGAATATATTTAATTTTTCCACCAGAAAGAGAAATAAGAGTTTTGTAGTTTTTGCAAAAAAATAGGAGAATGTAATATGTCAAGATGTTTAATTACTGGTCACAAAGGATATATTGGGTCAAATCTTTATCGAGAACTTAAGTCATTAGGTCATGATGTCATGGGCATTGATTTAAATGAGGAAATACCAAAAAATATACTTCAATATTTAAAAGAGGGCCATGAAGGATGTTTCCATCCTTATTTTACATCATTCCAGCCCGAATATATTTTTCACCTTGCATGCATTCCGAGAGTCGCTTATAGCGTTGAAAATCCAGTTGAAACAATGCATAATAATGTTTTGACAACTTCCTATGTTCTAAATTTTGCCAGAAAAAATAATGTAAAAAGGGTTATTTATTCTGGATCATCTTCAGTTGTTGGCAATGGCGACGGACCAAATAGTCCTTATGGTTTACAGAAACTAATTTCTGAAAAAGAATGTAAATTATATTCAGATCTTTACAATCTAGATACAGTAACACTTCGATATTTTAATGTATATTCTCCTTGTCAAACCGTCGACGGGCCATATGCCACAGCAGTAGCTAACTGGATGAATTCTATTCGTATCGGGAAAAATCCATATATCAGCGGAACAGGAAACCAAAGAAGAGATATGGCATATCTTGATGATGTTGTGTCGGCAAATATTTTTGCTATGAATTACAGAGAACAATTTAATGGAAAGCATTATGATGTTGGAACAGGAAACAACATTTCGCTAAATGAAATGAAAGATATTATTTTGTCGCATAATCCAAGTGTTAAATTTGATTATGTTGAGGAAAGAAAGGGTGATGTTTTGTATACAAAGGCGGATATTCAACCTCTCAACGAACTGGGTTGGGAGCCAAAAGTAAGTATTATCAAGGGAGTCAATAGATGTTTCGGAGAAAGCAAATGAAAAAATCTGTAGGAATTATTGGTCAAGGATTTGTAGGAAGTGCAATAAGGGAAGGATTAAAGAATTATTATAATATTCTAACTTATGATTTAGAAGAAGAAAAGTGCAATTCGAATCTTAAAGAGATCGTTGAAAATTGTGAAATTGTGTTTCAATGTTTACCTACACCAATGAAAAAGACAGGCGAATGTGATCTGAAGATTGTAAAAGATTCTTTAAGAAATATTGAAAAAGAAGCAAAAGTTCAAGATAAAAGCCCAATTGTTGTTATTAAATCTACCGTTCCTCCGGGAACGACAGAAAAATTAAATAGATCTTGTGAAAATACAATAGTTGTATTTAGCCCTGAATTTCTAACAGAGGTAAACCACATTGAAGATTTTAAAAATCAAACAAGAATTATTATTGGAGGTCAGAGACCCGCGACAGGAAAAGTAAAAACAATGTTTAGAAAAGCTTTTCCTGATACTCCAATTATTAAGACGGGCTACAAAACAGCTGAAATGATAAAGTATTTTTTGAACAATTTTTTAACTGTCAAGGTTACTTTTGCGAACGAGATGTATCAAATTTGTGAAAAATTAAAAATTGATTATGATAAAGTCACAGAATACGCTTTATACGACAAAAGGATTGGTGCTACACACCTAGCCGTCCCCGGCCCCGATGGTGAGTTTGGTTATGGCGGACATTGTTTTCCTAAAGACATTGCAGCAATGATTTACCTAGCAGAAAAGCTGGGAATTGAACCAGATGTGTTGAGATCTGTGCAAGATAAAAATGACAAATTAAGAGAAAATAAAGATTGGCTAAAGATGAAGGGAAGAGCAATTTCGGATTAAATTTAAAATAATTCACTTTATTCCTTGACAATGGGTAAATTGGGTGTTATAATATATATAACATTTAATAAAGGAGTTTATCTAAATGAAATTATCTAACCAAGCACTTGGAGCTGTGATGTTGGCTCTGCAAAAATCACTAATGGAACAATCAGATATTGTGCCCGTTTTACAAGGTTTTCAATTTACGGATACCGATAATGGCTTAGTGGTTGATAATCCGCCAATTCTGGAATTTGATAACCAAACCGAAGAGACGGAAGAAAGTGCCTAAGTATTGTTATTTTTGTGAAAGTTGCAAATCTGCTTATGAAACCGTTCATTCAATGACGGAAGTTAAGGAGAGTTGTGAACTTTGTGATGCTCGTGCAATCCGAAGAATACCACAAATTCCAGCTTATATTCAAAAACAAAACGCCGAAAGGCAAAAAAAAGTTGGAGATGTTGTGGAGGATTATATTGAGCAAAATAAGCGATCTGTTCGTGAAGAGAAGGATAGATTGAAAAATAAAATTTATAAAGGAAAGGAGCAATAATATGTTGACAACTGTTGTTCTATTATCTTTGGTGTTGTTTGCCTCTATTAGTGCTAATATCTTTTTGATCTGGTTTGTCTGGAAAAGTCTAAGACAAATTGCAGAATATGATGAAGAATTAAGAGATTTAATTGATATTATAAAAAGTTTTTCAAACCATGTAGAGAGTATTCACGCCCTTGAAATGTTTTATGGTGACGAAACTTTGCGAAATCTAATGCGTCACGCCAATGATATAGTTTCAACTTTTTCGACATATGATTTGCTCCTCTCCGATGGGGAACAGCATGACGAAGCCGAAGAAGCGCCGCCGAATTAGAAGAAGTAAGAATTCTAAAAATTATTTTACACAAGTGCACGAAGATGCACTCATTGAATTTAATAACCCTCTGACTCCACACAGGAGAAAAGAGGAGCTATATGTATCTCTCTTAAAACCTGCTTTTGATCAGATGGTTGATAAAATTGTCTTTACTTATAAATTTACGACTCTTCCAAATATTGATGTCTTAAGGGATGAGTGTAAAGTTTGGCTCGTCACAGTTCTAAACAAATTCAATCCAGATAAGGGTTCGAAGGCGTTTTCATATTTTTCGGTTATCACAAAGAACTGGTTTATTCAAAAAGTAAAAAAGAATAAGAAGCAAAATCAAAGAGAGATTGAAATTGATGAGCTTCCACGAGAGCAGCAACTTAAACACATTGCTGTTCACAACAACTATGATGAGGAAAGAGAAAAAGATGAATTTTGGGGTCTTCTGTGGACAGAGATAGACAAATGGGATACAGATAAACTCAAAGAAAATGAGAAAAAAGTTCTTGAGGCAATAAAAATATTGCTAGATTCCCCGAACGATATAGAAATTTTCAATAAGAAAGCTATTTATTTGTACATGAGAGAAATAACAGGTCTCAATACAAAACAAATTGTAAATTCTTTAAATAAATTAAGAAAGAAATACAGGCTTTTTAAAACAAAATGGGACCGAGGGGATCTATGAGATATGAAAAAAACAGTGGATCAAATACTGCAAGAAGCAGTTGATAATATCAGAAAAGATAGAGATGTAACGAAAAGACTTCTAGACGATGTAATGGTGTATCTAAGCAAAAGCGAGGAACGTCATAGAGAAGTAGGAATTACAGCAGCCAAATATGTAGAAACCCTTCAACGATCAAACGAGCAGTTGGTCAAAATTTCTACGCTTCTAAAGAGAACAGAGAAGCAAGAAACGGGATTAACTGCCGACGACAAAAAAGATATTTTTGATTTGTTGCAGGGGAACACAGAAAATGGCGAAGGATAGTGATCAGCTAAGGCGAGAGTTGGAGCAAAGGGAAAAAACCGGCGAATTCAATAATTTAGAAAGAAGCACCTCTGCTATATCTGATAACGCATCAGTGGGGGTTAATGCTTTAGATCAATATACTCTCGTAGCAAACACCGTAATATCAGAAAGTAAAATAGAGAAATCCAGAGACAGGGAGAGCAGTATTGTCTCAGTTGGTGTTAAAATAAATCAATATGAAGCGTTTAAAAAATCTATCTCCGACCCAAAAGGCAGATCTTTAGGGGCGCTTCAAACCGCTAACAGAAAAATATATACTAGGTGTGCAGAGGGCCCGGAAGGTGCAGTCACACTACCTTTCTATTTTGATTCTGCGATTCCTGTTGACAAAGCGGCAAAAAAGTTTTCAACGCATATTCACCCAAGTGAAATCATCGGCAATGATAAGACTTGGTTCGGTGACAGCTATAAATTAGGAAACATAGTTCAGCAAACCTATAAAGATAATGAAAGAACCGTGGTTCAAATTGGAAAAGTATCAGAATCTGGTTATGATATTGATGATAATTTCAAATTACCTCGACCAATAGGCGGCTCGCAATTGGCATTTTCATCCGGAGCGACATACTTCCCCGGCGGCATCGTATATGTAGAGTCAGATTCTAGCACAATGCCTGTCGCTCCCGAAGTTCCACCGGATGTCTTGGCGATAAAAGAACAAGCCGGATGGTCTCCAAAATTTGCACCCCTTGCGGTAGCTTCGAGCAGATATACGGCAATCACAGTCGGTTCCAAATTCGGCCCCCGAGGGAACCCTTTCGGCGGCGGCGGCACCGGCTTTCATGGTGGCATAGATATGTGGGTAAGACCATTGGGCCCAATCGTAGCAATAGACGACGGGGTAGTTGTTTCGGTCACTACCCCAGAAAAAGACATTGCAAATAGAAAAATTTCAAAAAAAGGGAAACCCCTTGGTCACCCTACATCCGGCGGCGCAACTGTCATAATACATCATAAAACAAGTGATCCAAATTTGCAAATGCGCTCTGGGTATTGCCATATGGTAAAAATAACAGTAAAGAGGGGCGACCGAGTTAAGGCGGGTCAAATAATTGGCTTCGTCGGAGGCGGAGTTTATGGATATACCAGCCCTAATGAGAAATACGATCCTCCTGCAAAAAAATTCTATTGCTCATGGCCCGGAGGTGGAGGCTCTACTGGAGCGCATCTTCACTTCTCTATGTCAAAAATTGTAAGCGGAAAAAAGAGTGTGATCAATCCTCTCGTATTTGAATACCCGCAAAAAACAATAATTTCAAATGAAAAATTTCAACAATATTTGACAGAAAACACAAAATATGTAAATGCCAAAAAGAAAGAGCTAGTAGATTTTCATGAAAAAGTCACGGGATTAAAGTTGCAGCCAAAGTAGGAGAAAGACATGTTAAAATTATTGCCGGGATTGTTTAATTCTCCTTATGCAAAGCAGAACGCAGAAGGCTTCCAAGATGAAACACAAAAGAATTTTAAACAATTAAACCGATCTAAAGACAAGGATTTATATGGTGAAGGCATTAACGGGTCTCAGCCCCTCACTTCATCACCAAATATCAATTACGATAGAAATTCATCTATAATAAAGAACAATAATTCATATATTGTCTTGGGCAGAGACGCTCCCAGTGGTCCCGGCACTGGAAAATCCAAATCGGGAGCAAGATGCGACTCTATGGATTTTGTTTGTGGGCCCTTGGCAGCAGTATCAGCCGCTGCAAAAAATAGTGATATATTTGTAAACAGCAGTTTTAAAGCGGATGCAGCAAGAATATATCTTAGTGAATTTACAGACCTAGATGAAAGCGTTGGGTTACCACCAACCAGCAATATGCCTTTCGAAAATCGCTCTGCATTTGCCGCCATTGCTGATAATGCTGCGATAAAAGGAAGATTGGGTGTAAAAATTGCCACATCTCCTCGCGGGGATTATAATTCAAAAGGTGGCAGAATTAGCTCTGGCTCCGGAATCGAGTTAATCGCAAATTCAAACGAAACTGATTTGCAGCCGCTAGTAAAAGGTTCTAATTTAGAGGCGGCTCTGGGTTCTATTTATGATAGATTAAATGAGCTGACTGATGCAATAATGGATATTTCATTTGAAAATATAAAGCTAATGCAGGCGTTAACTGCCCATACACATGTTAGCCCAATCGGGCCAGTCACACCATCTTTGGATCTCCCGATAACAACGATTCCTTCAATATTGATAGTCGCTAATGCAGGGCCAATTAATGGTCTGAAGACAAAGCTTAATATATTATTTGACGAAATTGATTATACATTTTCTCTCGGAAGTAAATATATAAACAGCGATTTTAATAGGACAAACTAAAATGGAAGAAACACCCAAAACCAGCTTAGAAAGCCTACCTTCAGAGTGGTTAAATGCCCCGTCAGGGAACTTTTATATTTTTAATGGATCATACGCTTCGATTATTATTGCAAACGAGCAGGTGATAAATAAGGAGCAAAATCCTGAAATTATAGAGAAATACAAAAATCAATTTTTAAAATCCTGCTATCAATTTTTTAATAAGAAAATTCCGGATACAAAAATTGAAGTAAAATTGCAAGATAATTATATAGATCCATATCCAAATATGGGAGAGAAACTCTTATTCACAACACCATTTACAACAATTGATGGCTTAGCTGACAACCCAAATAATGATAGTGAATATCAAAATGAGACAACTTACGAACTGGCGGATTATAGCACAAAAGTCAATTTTGTTGCTTCTGAATTTCTGAAGTATCAAAGTGCATATTTGCAAGACCTTTTTGATCAAAAGACCATAGGATACGAAAATCTAGATTTTCAATTGGAATCAGAAAGTTTGATTTCCTTTAACAGCAATCTAAATAAGTTAGCGCAAATTAATGAAATAGATTTATCGAATTTTACAACAATAAAATTTAGTTTCGATGGTCTTATTGTTAAAAGAATCATTTTAGAAAATGAGTTGGGGAAAAAGGAACTTGCTGTATCTTTTTCTTATTTTGTTAATTCCTCGCCGCAAGACAGAGAAGAGACAAATTATTTTATTTTAAATTTAAACACTTTATTTAGAAATTGCAAAAATACCTCTAAGACATACAGAAATATCGTCGAAGAGAATTTTTTGCATAGCAAGCAAAAGTTGACAAGTTATTCGGATCCTGTAAGTCGCAGCCTAAAAAGCAGCAACACATACGGGATAACTAACGATGACGTTAATAATAAATTTGCCTCATCACAAGAAATCTCAAAGAAATTTGTCAAAGAATTCCAAAATATTGCCAAAAGAAGCGTATATCAAACTCCGTGCCTGACGGCAGAAGAGAAAGAAAGAAAAGATAAAGAGTTAAAAGACGGCCAGCGAAAGCAAAAGGGCTTTCTAGGGGAACTTAGTTATAATATCGGTGATACATTTGTCGATAATTTGCCGCAAATACTTCAAAAAGTCGGAGACAAAAAAGGAAAAGACGCTGCAAATGCTTTAGGAACAGAGGTTCTAAATCGCCTTGGCGTATGCGGTCTTGGGGATATTGTGGCAATGGTGGCGAATACTGCAACTTCTTTTTTAGACCCAGAAGAATACAACGAAGAAATAGCTAAATGTGCTCTGGAGAGGCTTTCTGATGACGAGCTGGAAACATTTGCAGCGGAATTATCACGATTCGATAACAACGGGCCAAAAATATTACAAAGATATAGAAGTTTAATTGGAGATTCAGCTCTCTTGCCCCCTTGGAAAACAGCTGGATATTCTGCGCCCAACAAGTTCACAGGTGATTCCTTCAGTGATCGATATAAAATAAATTTCACAAATCCCTTTGATAAAGAGAATGATATAGAGACTGGCGTTTTATTTAGTGCTTATCGAGAAGCAATACGCCTTGAAGTGAACACGGAAAGCATATTGAGTTCACTCACTTCAGCCTTTCCGGATGAAATGGGTTGGTTGTCTTTCTTTACAGATGTTACTAAAATAATGTTGCAAAAATGTTCAGGAATATCAGGGAAGAATCCGTCTCTAAATCTTTCGGCAAACCTTTGCAAAGAAAAGAATTTTAAATTACCCCGTATTCCTCGTATTCCCTCTGGAGGAGCCACTCCTACTTCAGTTATTGCCAATCAATTAATTGAAGAAATGAAAAATATAATCATAAATTTGATTGTAAAATTAATAACGTCGACAATGCAACAATTATTTCAGGTGATCGCCGCAGGTGTGTCTTTTGATCAAAACTATTTCAAAAGAGGGGATTATATTCCAGATCTCTTCCAAAATGAAAATTATATGCATGATAATTTCAAAAAACAAGCATCGAATAAAAAGAGAACAAATAGTGAAATAAACAATTCCGTTCGCACGATGTTGCTCGAAAGTATTCCGCCAACCGATGAAGAGCTTAGTTTAGAAGAGGTAGACAGACTTCTAAAGCAAATCTCTATTTCCATTGGGGAATATGAAAAGATAAAGCTTTTTAAAGGGGAAGCATCTTCCCAAACTTATGAAAAGGTTCGATTTCTCGCAAAAAATATGGGATTAGGCAAGTTTTTTCGAAATGATATCGATGTCGAAAAATTCTTTTTAGAAATGGGCAAAAGACTCAATGTCGCCAGAATGGAAAAAGATTATTTTGATAGCATATATGATTATGATCCTTGGGTATCTTTTTGCATTTTGGATTCTGACATGCTTGACCGGGCGTATTTTAAGAATAAAGAAGGAATAACACAGGATCAGGTTGACACCATGAAGGAGAAGCTAAAGGATATCCAAAAAGATAAGCTGTGTTCCTTAGCTGAAACCATGGGCAACTCTTCGGGCCCAATCTTGGGAGAAATATCGAAACTCTTAACAGATAAAAATAGTCAATTATTTAATAAAATAAAAAACCAAGAAGCCGAATACCTTTTGGATGCCTTAAGGAACACAAGAAAATCCATTGCAAGTCTATATAGTGGTGATCTATACAAGTTAAAAGGTGTTTTTGATATATCGATGGATAAGCGCATTTTGCTCCCAATCGGAACAATAGGATACAACTACTCAAGGCTGATCCCCCTGCCTCCGATTGACATAGGCAAAGAGTCTTACCCAGTGACTTCCGGATCCATGGGAAAAGGTTATGATGAATTTTTAGAAGACAACAAGCCAAAAAAAGAAATAATTAACGAAAGTATACAAAATGAATTGTTCTATCTGCCAGCGGATGATATAAAGAAAATAACATCATACTTTGACAGCTCTATACTTAATACCTTACCAAAAAACTATTTTGATTATATTCAATTAAATTTAAAACCATTTGACAAGCCAAGTTGGAAAAAAGGGCCATATAATAAATTATCTACAATAGAAAATGTAGAAAGATTTATTTCTTTATCTGACGAAAAAATCAAAAAAATATATAACAATATAGAAGATTTTAAAATTCCGGATGCAAGAAACGTTCCATTTAACTTGCTAAAAAGCAAGCCGGAACTGGTGCAAAAATATATATATTATTCTTCTTTAATAACTGTATTATACACGGAAATGATTTTTAAGTCTCTTAACATGTATGGTAGTTTTAAACTCGAAACCTCTTTAACAAAGCTCGCAGCAAGAGACTATATTAATAATTATATTGAAGGAAATAAAGAGAAATTTCCACAAATTAAAGACAATTTAGTTCAAATATTGTTTTCTTTACCATTTCAGGAAAAACATGCCGAACGCCTCTCTAAATTAGCTGTTGATTTAAATGAATCCATTGAAGCGTGGCTGGGAGGAGATTTTAATAGTCTTACTGATTTTTATAGCGCAAACAACTCCATTGTAGAAGATGCGTTTAATATTTTCTTGGAAATAATTTTGGAAGAATATGACCAAGAGACTTTAAATGTAATACTTGAGGATGTTGAGGATGATAAAATTGAGAATTTAAAAACGTTGGTAGATTTAGCATTCACTGGTTCAAAATTAAAAGAAATGATAACAGACAAAGATATCGCTTCTTTTAAATATCCAACCTCTGGCCCAACTTTTAGAAATGAGAAATTTTACTTTGTGGGAACACCAACAATCGAAGGATACCCTTCTAATATTGTATCCTTGCAAGAATTAAGAGACTTTATTAAAGCCAACAGCGATCTCACAGGGAAAAAAATTACAGACTTCTGGCCATCGGGGTGGAACCCCGGCATAAGAATATCTTCTATGTCGATTTGGGAACATTCATCAATTTCAGAATTTTTAGAGCCGTTATCCGCCAAAGACAAAGATGATCGTCAGGTTATTATAATCCCGCTTGTTTCATATATTGGAGATCCTACTATTGAGACAATACCAGATAACGTTACTT
>Ga0315322_10004998_pt1 | contig 10177 bp, 6 predicted proteins | sample M110021515metaG_FD_203461 | JGI IMG/M metagenome (GOLD analysis project Ga0315322, IMG submission 203461) | Ammonia-oxidizing marine archaeal communities from Monterey Bay, California, United States - M1 100m 21515 | ecosystem: Environmental > Aquatic > Marine > Intertidal zone | place: USA... | reverse complement strand
TGAAGCAACCAGAGCGCGCCGTCGAGATATTTGCAATGATCGCAAGTCGCCACCCCAAGGCGCACTTGGTCTTTATCGGTGATGGAGATGGTCGACGCTCTCTCGAGTCCTGCATCGGTGGTCTCGATGCGGACTTGCAAGGCCGCATTCACATGGTGGGAAATATCGAGGGCCAAACGGCTATCTTCTCTGACCTTGACCTCGTCCTTTTGACGTCGCGTACCGAAGGAATGCCTCTCGCTTTGATTGAAGCCCATGCAGCAGGCGTCTGCGCCGTCGCACCATCAGTTGGTGGCGTGGAAGAGGTCGTAGCTCACGAGCGCACTGGCTTGATTGGTAGCGACACTAATGAGCTCGCCTTTCACCTGGACTCTCTACTGAGCAGCAAGGATAAACGCACAGTCTATGGGCAGCGCGCCCGGATGCGCGTCTCCACAAGGCACACCGCCAAGGCCCTTGCGGATCGTCTCGAAGCGATTTATCTAGATGTTTGTCACGAACACAATTTGCCAGTCCCCGGGGAATCCCCTTGAAACTGCTCATGGTTAGCGGAGATCGCCAAACGCCTGTCGGCGAAGTCGGTCCCTTTCACGTCATGCAGAGAGAGTTCTCGACGCACTTCGAGCGGATTGATGTCCTGTGCCCAAAGCCACCAAAGCCGGTCACGGTTCGCACGATTCACGACAACGTGCACTTCCACCCCGCCACATGTGGAAGGTTGGGAATGCGTTCATACATTTCGAAGCGGGGAGCCGAACTCGTCCGTCAGATTGGTCACGATCTGATCGTGAGCCATGATTACGGCTGGTTCTACAATGGCCTCGGATCAGCAGCCATCTCTTCAAAGACGGGTGTGCCCTATCTATCAGAAATTCACCACGTACCCGGTTATCCAAGATCGGCCGACAGGCGCGAGACGTTCGACCAATTTGTTGCCCGCCGCTACATCGGCTGGGCCAAGAGTCGAGCGGCGGCCTTCCGCGTGGTTAATCACAAGGAAATGCCGCATCTCCTAAAAAAATGGGGCGTACCCGATTCCAAAATATTAGTTCTAGGCTCGCTCTATATCGACCTGGACCTTTTCAATCCGTTCTCCGATTCTCCCCAGGCTCAGAGTGGCGTCTCACCAAAGAAGTGGGACCTTGTTTTTGTCGGTAGACTCGTCAACAACAAGGGCCTGATCAATATCATCGACGCTCTGTATCACCTGAAGTACCGCATGCGCCCGTTGAAGCTACTGATCGTCGGTCGCGGCCCAATGCGCGCAGCTGTCGAGGCGAGAATCAAGGAGCGAGAGCTTACAGACCAGGTTGAGTTTATCGAGTGGCTAGAGACTCCCAAGGACCTCGCCGATGTCTACCGGGCATCTCGTGCAATCCTTTGCGCGAGTACTTGCGAGGGTGGTCCGCGAGTTACAATCGAGGCGATGGCATGTGGAACGCCGGCCATCTCGACTCCCGTTGGGATCATGGGGGAACTTATCAATGATGGTAAGAATGGCTCTCTTTGCCGTTTCGACTTCGCAAGCTTGGCGACTGCGATTGAGCGCACCCTTTGCGATGAGGTGAACCTGGCTACGATGGGGGTTCGCGCTCGCGCCGATGTGTTGCAGTTTGAGTACGCAGAGGCAATCGCCACCTATGCAACTGGCCTCAAGCAACTGGTTGGGAAGTGAGGTTACTCTTCCTCACGCAGGTGCTCGACCGCCAGCACGGGGTGCTCGGTTTTGTTGTCCGCTGGATTGCGGAATTCGCTAAGCATACGGACGCCGTTCGCGTCGTTGCCCTGGAAGTCGGTGACACGGCGGGACTACCCGACAATGTGGACTGGATAGAAATTGGTCGCAAGGGCCGTGTCGGCAGGTACTTCAAATATAGGAGCACTCTTCATCAAGCCATGGGCGAGGACGGCTTCGATGCTGTACTTTCACACATGGTTCCTCGCTATGCTCTGATGGCTGCGGGACCTGCAAGAAAACACGGAGCTCGCCCCTACCTCTGGTATACCCACAAAGGTGTGGATAGCCGCTTGCGCCGAGCCGTCCCGATGGTACTTAAAACATTTACCGCATCGGCTGAGTCCCTGCGCCTTGACGCGCCTAATCGGATGGTTACTGGGCACGGTATTGACACCAACCACTTCGATCTAGATGCGCCGACCTTTACTTCGCCTTATCGGATTCTTTCGGTGGGTCGACTGACTCCCGCCAAGGATCCACTTTGTGTATTGCGCGGTGTCCGAAGGTTGCTTGACGCCGGTCACGAGGTTGCGTTGGATTGGGTAGGTGGCGGACTGACAAAATCCGATGAAGGCTTTTCACAAAAAGTACAGCGAGAGATCGAGCAGCTCGATTTAGTTGGATGCGTTTTTCTGCACGGTGAGGTCCCCTACGCTGAAGTCGATCGATTTTTCCAATCGGCGGATTTCTTAGTCAATGCGAGTCACACGGGAAGCGTCGATAAAGTAGTACTTGAGGCGATGGCAGCGCGCCGCCCTGCGATCAGCTGTAACGACTCATTTCCAGTCATCTTTGACGCATTGCCAGAGTCGACGGGGCGAAGTGCCTCGTTTCAATTTGCAGCTGGCGACGACAAGGCCCTAGCTGAACGCATTGCGGCCCTAATCGCCCGCGGGCCCGCTCAGCTAACTGCGCTAGGCGAACAACTCCGGGGTCTCGTCGTACTGAATCACGGTGTTGAATCACTATGTGAGCGCTTGATCCGCGAAATGGAGCCTGGCGCGTGAGCACACCTAAACTCTCCATTGTCATTCCCTCGTGGAACACCGTCGACCTTCTCCGCGAGTGCCTGCGCACTATCGCCGAATCGGAAAAGCCGACGACAGAAGTAATCGTTATCGACAATGCAAGTGAGGACAACTCCGCCGCTATGGTCCAGGCCGAATTCCCCATTGTCCGGCTGACAAGCAACGCAGTCAACGAGGGCTTTGCGAAGGGCAGCAATGCGGGGATACGACAGGCAACTGGGGATTACGTACTCTTGCACAACGCGGACACCGAGGTGCATCCCAACGCACTCGCCCAAATGGTTACGTTTTTGGACGACAACCCAGGTTACGGCGCCGCTGCACCAAAACTCGTCAATAAGGATGGCTCCACCCAAGGCGGATGCATGGCCTTCCCCCGTCTTCGCACGGCTGTGTTTTTCGGAACTCCGTTAGAGCGCTGGATGCCAAACAGTGCCGAACTCCAACGCTACTTTCTTCGCGATTGGGATCACGAAGATGACCGGGATATCGAGCAGCCGCCCGCAGCTTGCCTCATGGTCAGGCGCTCCGTGCTGGATGAGATCGGGCACTTTGACGAGCAGTTGTGGCTATTCTTCAACGATGTCGACTTGTCCCTTCGGCTGTCCCAGGCTGGATATAAAACGCGCTTTCTCGCTGACGCCAAGGTGATGCACCACGTCGGAGCCAGCACGAGTCAGTTTCGAGGAATGCACCTCGAGTGGCAAAAAAACCGACTGCACTACTACCGCAAACACCACGGCAAGCTGGCCGGAATGTGGGTCAAGTTATGCGTGACCTGGACATTTTTAGACTACGCATTTTGTCAAGTTTGGAGTGGCTGGCGAGGCAGGGGCCGGAGCCCTATTGAACCTTACCGCCGCGCTTGGAAGGAGTTCGTGATGTCATGAGCGCAACCGAGTTCATCGAACCCCTGGCGAGTACTTTTTCCTGGCTGCAGTCCTTGCGAGACCCGTCTTTGGGTGGTGCAATCATCTGTCCCGAACACGGCATCGAGCACACGGGGAAGAGTGCGAACGTCTGCATCTTGGGGCTGGAACTGTTCCGGTATACCGGTGAAGAGCGCTTTGCAAAAGGAGCGATCGAACAGGGCCGTCGACTCGTCGCGAATCTCCAGCGCGAAGGGGACTCGCCCTGCTTTACGTTTCGACCCGGCCGCCACGACCCATTCAACTGCTCGAACAGTGTGATTGACGGTGGGGCTTGTAGCGATGCGCTCGCAAGCTTGGTGGCCGATGCCGACGCCATCGGTCTAGACGACCAAACTTGCTACGAGTTTGCACTCGCATCACTTCGGCACGCCCAGAGCTACTTGCGATACGCCGCAGTGGACAAGGGCATACCGGCACAACGCGCGTGGGGTTTGACGGGACTTGTCGCGGGATCTGCATTTGCCGAAGAGCTTGCGAAGGAGGCATTCGAAGAATTTGATGGGTGCACTCCTCCTGACCAGTGGCCCGCTGCACTTGAAGAAGCGGCGAACAAGTCTCTTGATATCTTGAGAGAGATTCAAAACGCCGATGGCTCGTTTCCCTACCACCCGCACAGTTGGGGGCCCGGGCATCCCGGCGCGGCCGATGCTTCCAGTTTTTATCAGTCGCGTGTGACCGGTTTTGTGATGCACGCCATTGAGCAAATAGGGGATGACCCCAACGACCCCAAGCACCGTTCCGGTCTGATTGCTGGGCTAGACTTCCTAGTTGGCCTTTCAGGCCCTAGCGGAATCAAGGTCGGCTTGGTCGAGGCGAAACCCTGGTACTGGGGCGCAACTTACGAGTCGGCCAGCCATGTGTTTGACGTACATGCACTTGCTACGGGCTGGCGACTTTTTGGCGATCCCAGATACGGCGCCGCTGCCCTTGCTTCTTTTCGGTCATGGGCAGAACACATAAAGGATGACGGGGAGCCAACGAGTCACTTCGACGGAGAGGGGCGGTGCCCGAGTTACCAGTGCCCTACTTTTTGGGCGAGCCACTCAGCATGGTTAGCGAGGTCCATTGCCGACCTAGTCAAAATTCGCGGCGCCGAAGAGAGGGGAGACTCCCCTCACGCTGAGACCCTTGGCGCGACTCATTATGAGGACTGCGATTTGATTCGTCTCGAAGGCCGCAACCACGTCGCGTGGATTCGAGGTGTGCGACCCGCTGGGAATGCGAATCATGGGAGCGTGCACGGAGCCGGTTTACTGCGCCTTGTTCGAAAGCCAGCCGGAAAACCAGAGTCCTGTGCCGACGAACTTGTCCCACGCGAGCGCTTTGGCGGAGCGAGAGAGGCCGAATGGCGTGGAAAGGCAGGCGTTTTCTCACCGAAGCGAGGCTGGGCGTCCGGTCGGGACGAGCTTCGCTTTGCGCTGTGGACCGCACGAGTTCACTGGCGCGCAGGACGGCGGCTTGACGCTGTCCTCGAGTTGCCGCGGGTGTTTCGTCGGGCCGTACTAGACTACGCTCGCTCGGATGTCTCCAGCGCATTCTGCCGCGATCCCAAAGTCACGGTGGGGGACTTCGAGGTTGTCCTGGAAAGCACCTTGGCCTGGCGGGACGGCACGCCTGTACCCGGAAGCTCGCTAACGCGTGTGTTTCTTCTTTCCGATGCTGGCCTAGAAGTGACGGAAACGCTTCATCGGGCCGGAATTGCCAAGGGTCTTGCCTACGAAGTGCCGAAGTCGGCCGTAGATGGACCAAGAACCGTGCAGGAAACTGCCACAGAGTTCAGCTACCTGCTGACCTAAGCGGCTCTGCGAGATACGCTTAGGGTAAGAGTCCCCCCTCGAAAGCGATGACCATAAATACAACCCCGATCGAAGCCTCTCCCCAAGCCCCCGGCGGCTACCGAACTACCCTTCGAGCAGCGACCCATGCCGCACTGTTGGCGGGATTCACTTTGGGAATCGTGGACGCGATCGTGATCACGTCCACCTCGGGAATCTGGAGCTTCACCTGGAGCTTCACCTGGAGCTCGACCTGGGCTGCGCTCTGTTCGACGATGTTCGGCTTGGGCGGCTGGCTCGGTTGCGTGGCAGCTGGTGTCGCGGTGTATATTTTGGTGTGGACCGGACTGATGCTTTGCGCGTCACCGATTCTTCACTTGGGATTTCGTCACACCCCCTTGGGAGTACGGGCGCGCCATGCATTTGCCATGGCAGCGGGGATGGCCATATTCTTAGAGCTGTACTGGTGGACCCGTCCCTATGTCTTTTACGGCCGTCCAGCGATGTCACCCGAGCGTCTGTTCGCCGTGTTCATCATGGTGGTGGCATCCTGGGCGATGGGTACGCTAGTCGCACGCGGCTTTGCAAGTAGGAAAAAGGCGTTTCGGTTTGTCTATGAAATGACGGCTTGGATCCTTTTAGTCATCGGACTTGGTTTTCTGATGTTTGGTCCCACGGGTCCTGGAACACGTGGTGAGGTCAGCTCGCGTACGCAGGAAATGCCCAACGTCCTCTTGGTTGTCGTCGATGCTCTTCGCGCAGATGTGATTGGCGCTTACGGCAATGAACGAGTCCAGACTCCAGTAATGGACAGCCTGGCGAAAAACGGAGTCATCTTCGAAAACGCACAGGTGCAAGCTCCCTATACATGGACGAGCTTTGGGTCGATCCTGACAGGGAAGTACCCTCGCAGACACGGCTTGATGAAGATGAAGCCGGGTGTCGTGATGGCCGCAAACGTGACGCTGGCTTGGCACTTGAAGAACGCACTTCTGCAAAGTGGCATTCAAAGTGGAACCGAGACCCGCCTCGCACCTGACGATTATGCGACTGGCACGTTCATGACCGGAACACTATCGCAAGGCTCGGGACTAATGCGGGGCTTCGACGTCTACTTCGAAGCGCTTGCGGGCCACGAGCTCGTCGACAATGAACACGCGTGGAGTGTGTACCGATCCGACCTTCTGTATTCGCTTTTTAAGAACAAGATTACACAGCGCTTTGATAGTGGTCTCGTCGTTACAACCGCGCGGGATTGGCTGCGCGAGCACGAAGGCCGACGCTTCCTATCTATGGTGCACTTGTATTCGACACACACACCCTACGATCCCGATAAGCGCTTTCGCGACATGTACGTGGATCCCGCATACGACGGTCCGGTGTCTAGCTTTTACGCCGAGCATCGCGAAGCGATGGAGGCCTGGGACAAAGGCGAAACCGACCAGAATGGCAACCGAGTTGGCTATGGCGTGACCGAAGCCGACAAACAGCAAATCTGCGACTTGTACTACGGCGGCGTGACCCAAGCGGATGCGGCTATTGGCGAAGTGCTAAATGAACTTCGGGCGACAGGCGCTCTGGACAACACGCTAGTGATCATCACATCGGATCATGGCGAAGAGCTAGGCGATCACGGCGTTTGGGAGCACAACTGGATGTACGAGACCAATCTCCGCGTCCCGCTGATCATGAGCTGGGAAAAGGGGCTTGAGAAAGACGTCCGCGTGGATGCGCTTGTCGAGTCGATTGACATTGTTCCAACGGTTTGTGATCTGCTTGGCGTAGAGCTTCCCGTCGATACTTCGGATGTCAAACGCGGCAAAGTTGACGGGCGCAGTTTGATGCCGCTAGTCCGCGCGACCGTGGCAAAGGATGCCGAAGTCACCAACAGCTGGTCTAGGTTCTCGTTCGCCGAGAATGGGCGATTCCTATCCATCCGAGATACAGACTGGAAGCTGATTGTGCGTCGCGAGGGCCTTGCTCGAGAGGACTTCCTTTTGGACAGCACTGGCGGCGAGGGCGCGGGAGAGCAACCCAGACTCTTCCACCTTGCCGAAGATCCATACGAGCACAATGACCTTTGGGCTACCCCAGAGCTTCAGGAAGAGCACAGAGCGGAGTGCGATCGACTCTTGGCGGAGCTCACCACTTGGGCGACCTCCATGCCGATCCCGATTTCATTTGTGGTCAAGTCGGCCCGCGACTTTGAAGATGCCGCCGTTATGGCCGGTCTGGGCTACACGGACATGCTCGAGGACTACGAAGAGGAAGACAAGGCCGCGGCAGCGCTTGAGAACGAGGGGACCGAGTGAGCGAACCACCCGTTCTCCCTCTCGCCCTTATTGCCAATGCGCGCATGCCCTCTCAACGCGCACAATCCCTTCAAATCCTTCAGGTTGCCGCGGCTTTTGCCCGCGCAGGTGCCGCGACAACTCTTCTACACGCCCGTCGTTTCCCAACTCCTAGTTTGCCTCCAGGAGTCGACCTATTCGAGTATTACGCCCTCGGTCCGGGGCCCCGACCGACAGTGACAGCCATACCTTGCACGGATTGGATTGATCGCGTACCGACTCGGATGCAATACCTACCCGCGCGTTTGCAAGAACTGACGTTCGCGCGCAATGCGGCCAAACACATTCAGAATGCCAACGTCCAGGGCCGAGTCCTTTCTCGTGAAGCCGAGTCCGCTCGCTCGTTGTTGTCCGGTTCGAAAGCACATCCGAACGTCTACATCGAAGTGCATCGCGTCCCCGGCGGGAAAACGCGAAAGCGCTGGCTGCTGGAAGCGGCCGCTGGCGCTAGGGGTGTCATTGCAATCTCTGGCGGTGTCCGGGACGACATGGTCGAGCTCGGTGTTCCCAGTGCCGACATCCTGGTAGAGCACGACGGATTTGAAGCTGGCCACGAGCCCATTGCAAAGCGGGCCGCTCGAGCAAAGCTCGGGCTCGATCAAGATCGGAAAGTGGTTGTCTATACCGGTGGCCTGCTCGACTGGAAGGGTGTCGACCTAGTGGTTGACGCCGCCGCCAAGCTGCCCGACGTTCATTTTGTCATCGCAGGTGGCATGGATCGCGACGTGGAGAGACTCCGCGAACGCTACCAGCAGAACCTACAGAGCGGTGCGCCAGATAATGTACGGCTTGAAGGTTTCGTGGCTCCCGCCGAAGTGCGTCACTATCTTGCGGCCGCCGATTTAGGTCTTGTCCCGAACAGGTCCAAACCAGCGATTAGCGCGAAGTACACGTCCCCCCTCAAAGTCTTCGAGGCCATGGAAGCCGGACTTCCCTTAGTCGTCAGCGATTTACCCTCGCTGCGCGATATCTTGAGTGATGACGAGGCGGGCTTTTTTGCTGCGGATGATGGCGACGCACTTGAATCCGCAATTCGTTTGGCGCTCTCCAAGGATGAGCGCCTTTCACACATGTCTGAGCGCATGAAAGAGCGCTCGAAGAATCACAGTTGGGATGCACGCGCCAAGCGTATTCTGGCGTGGATGGATCTGCGGGAATCCCAGGCCCCAAGTACCCTAGGAGTTGCATGAAGGTTGTCTTTCTTACGGACTCGCTGTCGGACCTCGACGGCGTAGGTCGCTACACAATGCGTCTGATCGCAGCGATGCAAGAGCTCGAGCCCGGACTCGAGCCCGTCATCCTATTGGCGCGTAAGCACCGACCAACATCCAAGTCGATCCCCAAGGAATGGGATGTCGAGGTCGCACTGCCGCCCGACTACTTTTTCTACATGACGCGATTGCGTTTTTTGATCAGTCGTTGGCAGTCGGTCTGGCGCGTTTGGCGACGCGCGAAGGACGCCGATTTGATTCACGCTATCAAAGACTACCCGCACAACTTGGTTGGCGCCAATGCTGCTGCGTTTGCAGGTATTCCATGTATTGCAACCGCACACGGCACCTATTCCGTACAGCCCTTGTTGGACAATCGTCACGAGGCGCGCGCGCGCAAAACCTACGGCGCTTTTCGGGCGATGATCTCCGTAAGCAACTACACCCGTCGCCGGTTGGTCGAGCTTCTCGCGGCCGAAGATGGTGGGGCTCAACGCGGTGGATTGGATCCTCGCAATATTCACGTTGTACCGAACTGTGTTGACGCCGCGCACTATGTCGAAGATCGGAATCTTGGCCACCGCGAGTGGCACGACGTTCCGTTCACGCTCGGCATCGGTGAAGTGAAAGAGCGCAAGGGACATCACTTGTCCTTGGCCGCATTCTTGCGTGTGGCGCCCCAACATCCAGATCTGCACCACTTCCTGGTGGGCAGGCTCTCCAACGATACGTATGAAGAGGATCTGAGGCGCATGGCACGCGACGCGGGCATGGAGGATCGCGTTCACTTCCTTGGCAATATCGACGAGGACGAAAAGGTCGACCTTCTCCAGCGTGCGGAGGTTTTCGTTCACACACCTGTGACCGCAGATGATGGCGGCTTTGAGGGCTTTGGGATTGTCTACCTCGAAGCCTCCGCGTCAGGTACCGCATGCATTGGAAGCTTAGATTGTGGTGCCGAGGATGCCATTAAAGATGGCGTTACCGGTCTGCTTGTCGAACAAACGGTGGACGCCGTCGAGGCGGGTTTACACAAACTCCTCCATGACGAGGGACTTCTGAATCGCATGGGAATCGAAGGGCGCAAGCACGCCGGTGATGTCACCTGGAAGATGAATGCCAAGAGTGTTCTCGCAATCTAT